>Ga0310345_10000141_pt1 | contig 146388 bp, 149 predicted proteins | sample HC15DNA20500_MG_FD_204667 | JGI IMG/M metagenome (GOLD analysis project Ga0310345, IMG submission 204667) | Marine microbial communities from station ALOHA, North Pacific Subtropical Gyre - HC15-DNA-20-500_MG | ecosystem: Environmental > Aquatic > Marine > Oceanic | place: Pacific Ocean... | reverse complement strand
ATTTCGACCACGGCAACGGCTACGCCTTCGACAGCGCCCACAACGACGTTCCGTGGATATCGGCAACGCTCTGCGGGATCAGCGTGGACGACGGGCACGGTGCCTGGTTCTGCGCCCGCGAACGCGCCCTCCATCTGCTCGGGACAGAGGCAGTGGAGCGGATCGAGGCCGCGCATGAACGCGACCTGAACAAGGAGTGATGGCGATGGAAATTGAGATCGGACGCAGATACCGCACCCGCAACGGGCGGAAGGCGAGCGTGAACGTCAAGGACACAGGCCATGCATGGTTCCCGTATTCCGGCCACGTGGAAGGCTCTCCGGGCATTTGGGTCTACTGGAGGAAAAATGGGTCGTGCCTGCTTGGCGACGATCCTCACCCCCACGACCTGATCGCCGAATGGTCCGACACCCCGACGCTCTGGCGCGACATGACCGACGCCGAGAAGGGGGCGCTGCTGCTGGCGCACCATGAGGGGAAGGTGATCGAGGTGTGGGTTGTCGATCATCACGCATCCTGGTGGGGCGAGAAGGCCGTCAGTTATTGGCGGGATGACCTCGCCTACCGCGTCCGCCCCGAGCCGAAGCGCGAGACGGCATATCTCTGGGCGTCCTTTCCTGACGGCATCAAAGCCATCGGCACCATCGAACTGCTCGAGGGGGAACCTCAGAAATCCAGCATCCGCCTGTCCGGAGAGCAACCCGTCTGCGACAGCATCCGCATGGAGCCGGTGAAATGACCATCTACGTGAACAGCCATGGCGAGGCGACGGACCTGCCGGATCACATCGCGCGTGCGCTGAGCATTGCGGCGCTGCTGGCGGACACGCTGCGCCCTGCGCCGGCCGTCAGCCTCTCGCGGGAAATGGACACCGCCCCGCTGCGCCCCGGCGATTGCAGCGTCAACGGATGGAGGGGGTGATGAAACCACTCGGAAGAAAAGCCTACGGCTCAATCCCGCACCTACCCGGTTCCCGCCTCGGCCCCGGCGACTATCATTGCCATGAAGGGCAGGAGGCAATCTGTTTCACCGGTCGCGACAAAAAGGGCGGCAAGGCCCGCGTGATCGTCACGGAGAAGCTGGACGGCAGCAACGTTGCAGTAGCCCGAGTTGATGGGCACGTTCTGGCTTTGCTTCGGGCGGGATACTTGGCCCAAACGTCGCCTCGCCGCCAGCACCAGATATTCGCTGAATGGGTGCGCCGCCGCGATTGGTCGCATCTTCCCGAAGGTTATCGCGTTTCGGGGGAGTGGCTGCATCAAGCGCACGGAACACTCTACAAGCCGAATGCACCGTTCGTCGCGTTCGACGCATTCCTACCGAATAACGAACGATTGCCACACGACGAAGCGCGGGGGCTTTTCTCGCGTCTGGATCTGGTGGGGGCGACAGTCATCCACGACAGCTTTGGAGCAGGGCTAACAGTTGAGGATGCTATGCGCAAACTCGGTGAGTTCGGTTTCCACGGTGCACAGGAGCAAATCGAGGGAGCGGTCTGGCGCGTCGAAAGCAATGGAAATTTCAACTTCCTGACCAAGTTCGTTCGCCCGGAAAAGATCGACGGAAAGTATTTCGGCCAAGGGAAGGACGGAGGCGACATTTTCATGTGCGACCCTCTGGCAATGCAATGACCGAAGCCGACGCACTGAACGCGCTGTGGCGGCAATCTCTGGCCTCGCGCCTGCCGGACATACCCGCGCTGGACGAGGCCCGCGCCTCCGAGGACCGCGCAAATGCAGCATACCGCCGGAACGTGGCGGCAGAGAAGGAAGGCCAAGACCATGTTTGACGATCTGGACGACGAGCGTGATGGCGTTCTGTTCCGCTTCTGGTGTCGGGCCGCGTCCTATCCAGGCGGCTGGCCCTCCCGCCTCGCGGGTCTCATGCATGAGGAAATCATGAAGGACGGACACGCAACGCCTGCGTCTTACCGCAGGGCGCTGATGCGGCTGGCCGAAGAAAAGGGGGTGAACCTGCCATGACCCGCCACAACGCCACCTGGGGCCACCCGCCCCGAAAGCGCCGCCGGTTGCCGTCGCCCTCGGACATCGCCCTGTTTCTGGCGCTGCTCGTGGCCGGGTCGATGGTCCTGCGCGTCGTATGGGTCGCTCTCACGGCGGAGGATATCGGACATGACTGGTGATCTGCCAGAGAAGGTGTGGGTGCAGAACTGCGGAGAGGTATTGCTTATTTCCGAGCAATTCCGGTGGAAAAGCGATGTGGAATACGTCCGCGCCGACATAGCCTCTGCACAGGTAGCGGGAGCATACGAGGCGGCAGCGGACTACTTGAGCGGACAGTCCAGGGGCTACCCGGACAACGTGGCATGGGTGGTCGAAGATGACGCTGATGCCATCCGCGCCCTGACCCCCGACGCCTCCCGCGCCGCGCTGGACGCCGTGCGGGCCGAGGCCGAGCGGGCTGGATATGAGCGGGGCGTGCGGGAAGCGGCTGACAGAATTGACCGGGAAATAAACCGGGTCCAGCCGGAAATGACTCGTCATGCCCAACGCTTGGCAGCGGGAAAGAAGCCGGGTTTTCAATACGTAATCCTCTCCCTGCTCGACAAGCCGGAGGGGCGGGGATGACATTGCGCGCCGAATATCCGGGGATTGCCCGAGCCTGCCGTCTGATTTCACTCGATAACGGCGGAATCAATCGCTTCCGATCAGAGCGACAAATGCTGGCCGAAATGGAAGCATGGTTGGCGAGGCAGGTGATGGATCTCAAGCCCATAGACACCTGGCTGGCGCGGCTGTCCGACGAAGACCTTGAAGAGGTTTGTTGCGGTGGCGCAGGCGAACCTAGGCAGGTCGAACTTTTGGAACAGGCACCGCCTTTCACCGACAGCTTGCTCAACGATTTTTTCGATGAGGTGTGCTGATGCGCCGCCCCACCACAGACGCCGCGACGGGTGGCGGGAGCAACGAATAGGAGGCCGATATGAGCGCCGCTCTGAAACAAGAAACTGATGGCCCATTCCCCGCCAGTTGGTGGAGCGAAGACGATGGCGACGTGCTGTGGTGGTGCTGGATGGACGGGGCTTGGTTGGGCGAAGCGCCTTATGTCGGCAGCCCGCTAGATTGTGGACATACCATCGAAATCCACGGCAGCCCTTATCCCGGCGAAGTCACTCGCGCCTTCGTTGGAGGCTGGCCCGCCTATCACACCCACTGGACGCGCCTGCCGCCACTACCACCCGCACCCAAGTATCCTGAATCCAGGCATCCCCCGAGGCCCGACCATGACTGACACGACCCCCACCGACCGCGAGAGCGTGGAGAAGCTGGCGAAGGTCTATGAGACTTTCGCTATCGCCGAAGCCATTTGGAAGAAGGCAACGAAGCGTTTCGATAAGTTGGTTGCTGCCACCCTCCGCGCCCTCCTGACCCGCGCCGAGACCGCCGAGGCCCGCGTGGACAGGCTGGAAGCGGAAAACGCGCGGCTGCGGGAAACCTTAGCCGCAAACATAGAGGCCATGGATGCATTCGGCATCACTGGCGGCGCTATTGATGCAGCTCGCGCCGCCCTCGCAAAGGAGACCTGACATGAGCGACGATCTGTATGATCTGGCGAAGCGGATGAGAACAATTGCTTCCTTGATGCGGCCGATGAAACAATTCACCCTCTCTGATGCGGAGAGCGTAGACCAAGCCGCCGACGCCATCGAGCGCCTGCAAGCGCGGCCTGCGGGGGTGGAGGTCAAGCCGCTCGTCTGGACGCATGAGCCTGCGGGCGTGTATACGAACGAAGCTTGGGAAGCTGACCTTGGATACGGACTCGCCCGCATCGAATACGAGCGCGATGAAGACCCGGAGATCGCGTTCGTTGCGATCCTGTCAGAAGATGCCGAACCGTTCGCCAGCTTGGATGAAGCACAAGCCTTCTTCGCCGAAGATCGGCGCCGCATCATCCTCTCCGCCCTCGCCCCGGCAGACCCCGCCCCGGCAGGCGACACCATCTGCGCCGCCTGCGGGCGCGACAACCCGGTATGGTCCGCGCCGGATGAGGTCTGGAACAGTGCGACCGGCGGGCCTGATGGCGTCCTCTGTCCGACATGCTTCATGCACAGGGCTGGCAATCGCATCTGGCGCGTGGTTCCGGCAGACCCCGCCCCGGTGAGCGTGGGGGCGGCGGCGAAGGTGCTGCTGGACGTGTTGCTGAACGCCGAAGAACATGACGCTTGGGAAGCGGCGCAGGATGCCTACGACGACAGCTTGAAGCCCGGAAAGATGGGGGAGTCTGCCGAGGTAGTGCTTGCCGCCCTCCGCGCCCTCTCCGGGGAGCCGAAGCCATGAGCCGCGATGCGCTGCGGGCGCTACACGATTGGACGGCGAAAAAGCTGCACGATCGACTTCTTCGCCGGTGGGGCATGACCCGCACCTGTCCTTGGTGCCGGCAATGCGTCGAAACAGACGGAAAGCACCATATGCGAACCGCCGACCACTGCGAGTTTTTCGACACCTTCACCTGCGGAGTCTGTGGCGGAGAGAGCCATTGGGAATTTGGCCCTGTGCCATTGGCGCGGGGATTGGGCAACCCGCCGATACCGGCAAAATGGGCCATTGACGCCGACCGCGAGGTCCGCGCCCTTCTGGCGGAACAGGAGGGCCGTGATGGGTGACATGGGCGACCTCTACCGCGATTGGGATGCCATCAAGAAAGAGCGGAAAGCCGAACGGCTGGCCGAGGCGGAGGCAGCGAATATGCCGGGATGGACAAGGCACACGCCCTATCACTGGTCCCGGGATCTGCAAGGCGACCGGATGGACTATTGGCCCAGCACGGGAAAATGGCGTTGGCGGAACCGAAACCACCGCGGGACCGTGGGCGACATGATCGGTTTCGTTCGGAACCGCGCCGCCCCGTGCCCGGTGTGCAGGGAGGGCGGGGGATGACCTGCAAATGCATCAGCTACAACCGGCCCCAACCATGGCAGACCGAGCCGGAGCGCGTGATGGAGCGCCCGAGTTGGATGACGAACCACGACGCAAGGCCGACGATCTGCGTTGACGCCTGCATTGCGGACGCGGTGCAGGCTCTGTGGGACGCCCGCATCTGGACGATTGGGTCGTGCTGCGGCCACGGCGACCCGTCCATGCGGGGCGTGATCGTTGACCGCGCTGATCGCGAGCCGGCCCGAAGAGTGCTTGACCAGATAGACCCCAGCATCCGGGTTGGCGCTTGGGTTCTGGTTTTTGACGACGCCGCCCCGCCCCCGGACAAGGGAGACTGACATGGGATCGCCGCGCCTCTGGATCGCCCGCAAGCTCTGCCCGCGAACCCATGCCGTGGTGCCTCGGGTGCCGACGCGGGAAATGACGAAGGCTGCGGCGCGAGCAATGTCGCCCGGTCGCCGCCCCACGTCTGATTGGGTGTCCGCCGCCGAGAAGCACGCGATACGCTATCGGGCGATGATCGAAGCCGAAGAGGGAAACTGACATGGGAGAACACAAGATGCCCGAACCCGTTCGGTTGGGCGAGATCCTACAAACGACCGTCGGCCACGCAATGCATATGCGCGGCAGGGACGACGACTACGGCACGGGCAACCGCCGCGTGATGGGTTTTCAGCTTCCGACATGGCAGCGCCCGCTTGTGTGGACCGAGGCGCAAATGGTCCGGTTCATGGAAAGCGTCTGGCTCGGACTGCCTATCGGAACCTACAGCTACAATCAGGTCATCGGGCATCCGGCGCTGGACGGGCTTCTGATCGACGGTCAGCAGCGCATGTTCGCTATCCAGAAGTATCTGGATGACGCCTTTCCGGTTTTCGGATGGCGCTGGAGCGAAGTCACGAAGCCTGATCGGAGGCGGCTGGAAATGAGCACTTCGTTCCCCTGCTACATCACGAAAAGCACGGACGAAAACTATCTGCGGTCCTATTACGACATGATGAACTTCGGCGGCGTGGCGCACACCGAAGACCAGCGGGCTACGCGGGGAAACTGACATGGGAGCGCCGCGCCCCATAGCCTTGCGAGAAGCGAACGCTGCGAAGTTGCTGGACATGCCGGCAACGAAGTTTCGCAGTCTCGTCTCGCTCGGGGCGCTGCCGCCGCCGGTCAGGATCGGCGACGAAGAGCGTTGGCTTGTCGCTCATATCGAGGCGATACTGTCGGGACGCGCCGCGATACCCGATGATGAGGACATAGCGTGAAGAAGCCCCGCATCACGAAGCCCCGCCTCGCGTGGAAGAAGACCCGGAAAGGCATCTGGGAACCCTACCACCGCAAGACGTGGGAAGAAGGCGGGAAGCGCCGCGAAAAGGCTGTCAGGCTGGACTGGCAGGGCGATCCGGAGGAACTGGATCGCCTCTATTGGCTCTGCGAGACCGGCAACCACGAGCGGCAGAAGCCCGCGCCGAAATACACGTGGCGGGCGCTGATCGAGGCGTGGCGATCGGATCCGCGCATCCAGAAGAAACTGGCCCCCGGCACGAAGGCGACCTACCGCAAGACGATGGACGTCATTCTGGAAAGGAACGCGGACAAGGACGTGCGCCGCACGACGCGGCAGGGGGTGCGGAAGAAGCACGACGACCTGTCTTCTACCCCTCGCATGGCCGATGCCTGGTTGCAGATGGTGTCCCTGCTCTGGAACTACGGCGCGAAGAAGCTGGATTGGCCGCTCGGCCCGAACCCCGCAAGCGGGATCGACAAGTTCGGAGCGCAGCGGGAATTCCTGCCGTGGCCTGACTGGATGGTGGAGAAGCTGGACACGGCGCCCGATCACGTTCGCGGCGCGGCCATGCTGATCCTCGGCACCGGGCAGCGACCGTCCGCCGCCATCGGCATGAGGCGCGACCAGTTTCAGGGCGAGTGGATGACCGTTCTGGACGAGAAGCAGGACGAGCTGATCGAAGTCTTCGCGCCGGCCGATCTACGTGCCTGGCTTGCCGGCCAGCCGGTGAGGGGCAAGCACGTGCTGGCGAAGAACCTGACGCAGCCTGTCACCTACGACACGGTTGCCAGCGCCTTCCAGAAATGGCGTGGCGGCCTCAAGCGAGACGCGAAGGCCTATTCCCTGCACGGGCTGCGGAAGCTGGCGATTGTGCGCCTTGCGGAGGCAGGATGCAGCGATGCGGAAATCCAGGCGGTGACGAACCAGTCGCCGCAGACGGTGGCGTTCTACCGGAAGCGGGCCAGCAGGCGGAAGCTGAGCCGGGCCGCACAGGAGCGCCGGACGTGATGGAACGGAACGGATACGAAACGGGGCCGTGTGAGCCGCCCGTGGGAGTCAGCGCCGGGAAGGCTCGACACGGCCCCTCTGCGTTGAACGAAAAAGCGTTTCGTATAAATATGGTGCCCACGCCGGGACTCGAACCCGGATGCCTTTCGGCGGAAGATTTTAAGTCTCCTGTGTCTACCGTTCCACCACGCGGGCACGCGGGGCCTGATCCCGGGGCCGCGACCATGGCGGCTTCGGGATACGGTTGCAAGCGGCGGTGCGGGGGGTCAGAGGTCGGTGCCCTGCTCCACCAGCATACGCCGCTCGGGTAACCATGGATGCAGCTTCAGCGCGGCGCGCAGTGCGGCCTGACCTGCCGCCTGATCGCCGAGCGCCATCAGGGTCAGCGCTCGGCCGGCCATGGCGGGGATGTGGTTCGGCGACAGTTCGATCGCGCGGTCCAGATCGTCCAGCGCGTCGAGGTATTCGCCGGCGATGAAGCGGGCGAAGGCGCGCTGGTTCCAGCCCTCGGCGTAGTCGGGGCACCATGCGACGAGGATGTCGAAATCCTCGATCGCGCCGCGCAGGTCGTGGGACTGGCGCTTGCGCATGCCGCGGTCCAGCACCTCCTGCGCCTGTTCGTTCGGCGCGTCGGCCCAGAGCGCCCACATCTCGTTCGTCAGCAGCCGCGCCTCCGTCTCGTCACGGGCGATGCGGACGTCCTCCAGCAGGTGGTCGATGGCGGCGATGTGGTCGGGCGGCGCGGGGCAGTCGGCCTGCGGCGCAGACGGCGCGCCCGTCTGCGCGACGGCGCTCCCGGCAAGGCCCGTGATGCAGGCCACGGCGAGAGTTGCAAGAAGGCCCGTCACCCGGCCCGGAAGGATCGCGTTCCAGCGCATGATCTGATCATGACGCAGCGTCAGGCCCAGTCAAGTGTCCGATCGTGCCAGCGGAGCGGCAGCCGCGGGAGCGGTCACAGCATCTCGGCCCCCGCCACCTCCTTCACCGCCTCCATCGCGACATACGTCGAAGTCGAGGCGACATGCGGCAGGTCCGAGATCGCCAGCGCCAGCACCCGGCGATACTCGGTCATGGAAGCCGTGCGGACCTTCAGCAGGTAGTCGAAGCTGCCGGCGATCAGATGCGCCTGCTCGATTTCGGGCACCTGGCGGATCGCGGAGTTGAAGGCGGCGAGCGCCTTTTCCGAGGTCTCGCGCAGGCGGACCTCCACGAAGGCGACGTGGTCGAGGCCCAGCCGGATCGGATCCAGCATCGCCCGGTAGCCCTGTATCACGCCGGTGTCCTCCAGCCGCCGGAGCCGGGTCTGGGTGGGCGATTTCGACAGGCCGACGCGGCGACCCAGATCGGCGATGGTGATGCGTGCATCGGTGGCCGGCACGGCGAGGATCGCGTGGTCGATCCGGTCGAGCGCGGGCTTGCCGGTATCCGGCAGGTCGTCTGTCATGTGGCGCGGCCTTCTTTCGGGCGGTTTGGTCTGGATCCGGCCGATCTTCGGGCCATCCTCCCGCAGACTAGCTGGTAATCTGCGCGAAACAAGGAACGAGGCCCCGCCCATGCCCCGCGACACCGCTCCCCTTCGCGCCGAGATCGACGCCGCAATCCACGACGGCCCCGCCCGTCTGCCCGGCCTGATCGAGACGGCGGCCCTGTCGCCCGAGGTCCGCGCCCGGATCGGCACGGCGGCCGAGGCGCTGGTGGTGAAGCTGCGCCGCGAGGCGAAGCCGGGGCTGATGGAGACGTTCCTTGCCGAATACGGCCTTTCGACCGACGAGGGCGTGGCGCTGATGTGCCTTGCCGAGGCGCTGCTGCGGGTGCCGGACGCCGAGACGATCGACGCGCTGATCGAGGACAAGATCGCGCCGTCGGACTGGGGACGGCACCTCGGGAAGGCCTCCTCGCCGCTGGTCAACGCCTCCACCTGGGCGCTGATGCTGACGGGCCGGGTGCTGCGCGACGCCCCGCCCGGACCGGCGGGGCACCTGCGGGGCGCGATCCGAAGGATGGGCGAGCCGGTGATCCGCCGCGCCGTCGGCCAGGCCATGCGCATCATGGGCCGCCAGTTCGTGCTGGGCGAGGATATAGACGCCGCGATGGACCGCGCGGCGGGGATGGAGGCGCGCGGCTACACCTATTCCTACGACATGCTGGGCGAAGCGGCCCGGACCGAGGCCGACGCGCTGCGCTATCTGGAAAGCTACTCCACCGCCATCGACGCGATCGCCCGTGCGGCGAAGCACGACGATCCGGCGCGGAACCCCGGCATCTCGGTCAAGCTGTCGGCCCTGCACCCCCGCTACGAGGAGGCACAGCGCGACCGGGTAATGGCAGAACTCGCCCCCCGCCTGCTGCGGCTGGCGCGTCAGGCGAAAGGGGCGCACATGGGCCTGACCATCGACGCGGAGGAGGCGCGGCGGCTGTCACTCTCGCTCGACGTGATCGAGACGGTGCTGGCCGACCCCTCGCTCGACGGCTGGGACGGGTTCGGCGTGGTGGTGCAGGCCTACGGGCCGCGCGCCGCGCTGGTGATCGACTGGCTGCACGAGACGGCGGTGCGGCTCGACCGCCGCCTGATGGTGCGGCTGGTGAAGGGCGCCTACTGGGACACCGAGATCAAGCGCGCCCAGGTCGAGGGGCTGGAGGGCTTTCCGGTCTTCACCTCGAAGCCCGCCACCGACATCTCCTGGCTCGCCTGCGCGCGGAAACTGCTGGGGAAGACCGACCGGCTCTATCCGCAGTTCGCCACGCACAACGCCCATTCCATCGCGGCGGTGCTGGAAATGGCGAAGGACCACCCCCGCGCGGCCTGGGAATTCCAGCGCCTGCACGGGATGGGCGAGGCGCTGCACGACATCGTCCAGGCGGCGCACGGCACCCGCCACCGCATCTACGCCCCGGTCGGCGCGCACCGCGACCTGCTGGCCTATCTCGTACGCCGCCTGCTGGAGAACGGTGCGAATTCGTCCTTCGTGAACCGCGTGGTGAACGAGGAGATCGCGCCGGCCGACGTGGTCCCCGACCCCTTCGCCGCGCTCGAGGCCGATCTGCCGAGGCTGCCCACGGGGCCGGACCTGTTCCTGCCCGAGCGGGTGAACTCGCGCGGGCTGGACCTGACGCACCGCCCGACGCTCGACCGGCTCGACACCCTGCGCGATCCCTTCCGCGACCACCTCTGGCACGCGGCCCCCCTGCTGGCCGGCATGGCGCCCGAGACGGGCGCCCGTCCGTCAGCGGGCGGCGAGACGGACACGACCGGCACACCGACCGCCCGCCCCGTTCTGTCGCCCACCGACGGCACGCGGGTCGGCACAGTCGCCGAGCCCACTCCTGCCGACACGGACACCGCCCTCGCCGCCGCCCGGCCCTGGGAGGCCCCGGCCCGGGACCGCGCCGAAACCCTCGGCCGCGCCGCCGACCTCTACGAGGCGCGGACGGGAGAGATCTTTGCCCTGCTCGCCCGCGAGGCCGGCAAGACCCTGCCCGACGCACTGGCCGAACTGCGCGAGGCGGTCGACTTCCTGCGCTACTACGCCGCCAATGCGCCCGAGGACGGCGCGCCCGTGGGCACCTTCACCTGCATCTCGCCCTGGAACTTCCCGCTCGCCATCTTCACCGGCCAGATCGCCGCCGCCCTGGCCGCCGGCAACGCCGTCGTCGCGAAACCGGCCGAGCAGACGCCGTTGATCGCCCACCTCGCAACGCAGCTTCTGCACGAGGCCGGCGTGCCCCGCAGCGCGCTGCAACTCCTGCCCGGCGGAGGCGAGACCGGGGCCGCGCTCACCTCCGACCCGCGCACCGGCGGCGTGGCCTTTACCGGCTCCACCGACACCGCCCGGCTGATCCGCCGCGCCATGGCCGACCACCTCGCCCCGGGCGCGCCGCTGATCGCCGAGACCGGCGGGCTCAACGCGATGATCGTCGACAGCACCGCCCTGCCCGAACAGGCCATCGAGGCGATCGTCGAATCCGCCTTCCGCTCCGCCGGGCAACGCTGCTCCGCCCTGCGCTGTCTCTACGTGCAGTCGGACATCGCGCCCGCCTTCCTGAACATGCTGAAGGGCGCCATGGACGCGCTGACGCCGTCCGACCCCTGGCACCCGAGCGCCGACCTCGGCCCCGTCATCGACGCGGACGCGAAGGCCGCCATCGACGCCCATGTCGCGAGGGCCGAGGCCGAGGGCCGGTTGCTCCACCGCCTCTCCGTGCCCGCCACCGGCAGCTTCGCCGCGCCCGCCCTGATCCGCGTGGAAGGCATCGCGGATCTGGAGCGCGAGGTCTTCGGGCCGGTCCTGCACGTCGCCTCCTTCGAGGCCGACCGGATCGACGCGGTGATCGACGCGATCAACGCCACCGGCTACGGGCTGACCTTCGGGCTCCAGACCCGCATCGACGACCGGGTCCAGCACGTGGTCGAGCGTATCCGGGCCGGCAACACCTACGTCAACCGCAACCAGGTCGGCGCCATCGTCGGCTCCCAGCCCTTCGGCGGCGAGGGGCTGTCGGGCACCGGGCCCAAGGCCGGCGGGCCGCACTACCTCGCCCGCTTCCGGCGGGCCGATCGGGATGCCCCGGCCGAACCCGGCACACCCCCGGCCCTGTCGCTCACGCTGCCCGGCCCGACCGGCGAATCGAACCGCCTGACGCTGGTGCCGCGCGCGCCGCTGCTCTGCCTCGGCCCGGGGGCGGAGCGTGCCGCGGCTCAGGTCCGGGCGATCGAGGCCATGGGCGGCCGCGCCAGGGCCGCACCGGACCTTGCAGACACACCCGAGGCGCTGACGGACCTGCCCGACCTCTCCGGCGTGGTCTTCCACCCGGCGACGCCCGAGGATGCCGTGATCGCCCGCGCCCTCGACCGGGCGCTGGCGGCGCGGGACGGTCCGCTGGTGCCGCTGATCGCCGGGCGGCCGGACGCGGGCCATGTCTTCCACGAGCGCCATCTCTGCGTCGACACCACCGCATCGGGCGGCAACGCGGCCCTGCTGGGCGGGATGGCCTGAAGCCTCCGGCCTCTCCGCCCTCCCGGCTCGAGGCAGGCCCGCCACCCGCCGAACCACTCCGCGACGGGGCGGCAACCGGGTCCGGCTCCCACAGCGCCGCCGGCACGGGCGGGTCACGCGGCGTGTCACGCTCCGGCACGTTCGCTTCGTGCCTGCGGCCATCGCCCATCCGGCGCGGCATTCCGGCACGGACCGGCCTCGGCCTGCCGCCCGCCCATTCCCGCCACGGGTCGAACCGCCCCGCCCGGAACGATCCTGCCCCCACGATCGCGCTTGACCGCCCGAGGCTTTCCCCGCAGCGTGCCCGCCATGTTCCCGTTGCGCGATCACAACCCCTCCGGCCGGACCCCCTGGATCACCTGGCTCCTGATCGCCGCGAACCTCGCCGTCTTCGTGCTGATGCTGCCCGGCTTCGCCACGCCCGAGGGGCTGAACGGCGTCTACGGCAACTACGCGATGATCCCGGCCCGCATCTCGGCCGGCGAGGGCTTCCACACCTTCGTCACCTCGCAGTTCCTGCACGCGGGCTTCATGCACATCGCGGGCAACATGCTCTTCCTGTGGATCTTCGGCGACAACCTGGAAGACGAGATGGGCCACCTGCGCTTCCTCGGTTTCTACCTCGCCTGCGGCATCGTCGCGGCGCTGGCGCAATACGTCACCGCGCCGGTCTCCGGCATCCCGATGGTGGGGGCCTCGGGCGCGATCGCGGGGGTCATGGGCGGCTACCTGCTGCTCTTCCCAAGGGCGAAGGTGGACATCCTGCTGATCCTGATCGTCTTCTTCCGGGTCTTCTCGATCCCCGCCTGGATCATGCTGGGAATCTGGTTCGTGCTGCAGCTGTCGGGCGGCTTCGGCGCCAACCCGGACGAGGGCGGCACCGCCTACTGGGCCCACGCCGGCGGCTTCGTCGCGGGGATCGTGCTGGCGGCGCCGGTGTTCTTCCGCCTCGGCGGCCCGGCGTTCTGGAGCCGCACCCACGGCCACCCGCCCCATCCGGAGGCGGAATACCGGCTCACCCGCACCCGCGTCCCCACCGTCCGTCGCCGCTGAGCGCAGGCCTGCGGGACCCGAGCCGCCCCGCAGAAGCGGCCGCCGACCCGGACCCCGCCGACCGGCCGGCGCAGGGCGCCACGCCTCCCCTTTCACCCGGTCGAAAATACCTCCGCCGGAGGCACATCGGGCGGCAGGGGCTCGATGCCCCTGCCGCCCGACCTCCGCGCGACGGCATCTGCCGGCGCAAACCTCAGGCCATCGACGGCAGCCAGAGAACGATCCACGGGAACGCCACCAGCAGCGCGATGGTGATCGCGTCGGCGATGAAGAACGGCGTCACGCCGCGGAACACGTCCTGCACCGACAGATCCGGCCGCACGCCCGCGACGACGAAGCAGTTCAGGCCGATCGGCGGGGTGATCAGGCAGAACTCGGCCATCTTCACCACGAGGATCCCGAACCAGATCGCGCACATCGGGCCGGACATGCCGAAGGCGCTGTCCTCGGCGCTCACGAACTCGCCCCCGTTCAGCGCCATGACCGCCGGATAGACCACCGGCAGGGTCAGCAGAAGCATCCCGATCGCGTCCATGAACATGCCCAGCACCGCATAGGCCAGCAGGATCATGACCAGCGTGATCATCGGCGAATGCTCGAGCGAGGTGATCCAGTCCGAGAACGCCCCCGGCAGATCCGCGAAGCCGAGGAACCGGACGTAGATCAGCACGCCCCAGATGATGGTGAAGATCATCGTGGCGAGCTTCGCCGTCTCCAGCAGCGAATCCTTCAGCTCGGTCCACTTCATCCCCTTGATCAGCGCCATGGCGAAGACCACCGCCGCGCCGAGCGCGCCGCCCTCGGTCGGCGTGCCCCAGGGATCGCCGCCGAACGGGTTGTAGATGAAGAAGATGATGATGAAGACCACGAAGAAGATCGGGAAGGCGGGCGGCAGGGCCTTCAGCCTCTCGCCCCAGGAATAGCCGCCGACCGGCGGGCCGAAGCCGGGCCTGAGCAGCGCGATCGACACGATGATCGCGCCGTAGACCAGCGCCGAGAAGGCGCCGGGGATGAACCCCGCCAGCAGCAGCTTGCCCACGTCCTGTTCCACGATGATCGCGTAGATCACCAGGATCGCGGACGGCGGGATCAGCGAGGCGAGCGTGCCGCCCGCCGCCACGACGCCCGCCGCGAAGCGCTTGTCGTAGCCGACCTTCAGCATCTCGGGGATCGCGATGCGGGCGAAGACGGCCGAGGTCGCCACGGACGCCCCCGACACCGCCGCGAAGCCGGCTGTCGCGAAGACCGTGGCGACGGCCATGCCGCCCGGCAGCCAGCCGACCCATTTCTTCGCCGCGTCGAACAGCGCCTGCGTCAGACCGGCGTAATAGGCCATGTAGCCGATCAGGATGAAGGTCGGGATCAGCGACAGCTCCTGGCTGGCGATCTTGGAATGGGGCACCTGCCCGGCCGTCTTGACGGCGACGGTCACCGCCTGGCCGAAGCGGTCGGTCTCGTAGCCGAACTTGGCCCAGAAGATCCAGACGAGGCCGACCAGCCCGGCGACGCCCGCCGCGAAGGCGACGCGCATGCCCAGCACGACGAGGATGAAGAGGAATCCGGTGGTCCAGAGACCGATCTCGATCGGGGTCATGCCCGGCCCCCCCTGTCACGCGCATCCGGGCGGGTGTCGGATTTCGCCACGCCGCCGACATGCTCGGCCTCTTCCGCCGCCTGCTCGGCCGCGCTCATCATCTGCGGCGCCGCGATCGGCACCTCGGCATTCTCGGCGAAGGCGCGGGCGTAGGCCCAGAGCTGCAGCACCAGGCGCAGCGCCAGCAGGCCGAAGCACAGCGGCACCAGCAGCTTCACCGGCCACAGCGGCATGCCGATATCGATGGAGCTGTCCGCCGAACACAGCGGGCGCGAGCAGTCGAAGCTGCGGTCGAAATGCGAATACGACCCCCAGATCAGCAGCACGATCAGCAGCAGCGTCACGGCGGTCGTGACGAACTCCGCCGCCCAGAGCGCGCGGCCCTTCAGCTGGCCGATCAGGATGTCCATGCGGATGTGCCCGCCGTCCCGCATCGCGTAGGCGACGCCAAGGAAGGCGATGAAGGGCATCGCGATCTCCATCCAGTCCACGTAGCCCGGCAGCGGCCGGTTGAAGAGGTTCCGCCCCCCGACCGAGATCACGGCGAGGAACATCAGCAGCAGCACCGTGAAGCCGCCGAAGAAGGCCACCGCCTTCTCCACGACATAGATCCGCCGGTCGAGGCGGCTGAGAACGGACTCGTCCGTGGCGACGGAGAGCGATCCGGCCATTGAAAATCTCCCTGTGCCTCCGACCCCTTGCGAAGCGATCCGCCCCTTCCGAGGCATCCGGCGGCGCCTGTCCCGGCCCCTGCCCTGCGAGCCGCGCGGTCGGAGGTGACCCGCGCTGCCCCTGCCGCCCGTGCCGGGCGGCCCGTCTCACCCGCGCCCGGCCCCGGGCTCTGCCACGGGCCGGATGCGGATGCGCCGGGGAAGCGTCCCTCCCCGGCGCGGGTTCCGCATCAGTTCGACGCGCGTTCCTCTTCCAGCGCGGCGTCGATCGTGTCCAGCAGTTCCTGGCCGTTGATGCCCTGGCTTTCCATCTTCGCCAGCCACTGATCCTTCACGCCCTTGCTGGCGTCCTTGAACTTCGCCAGCTCCTCGTCGGTGAAGGTCACCTTCTGGATGTTCTTCTCGGCCAGCACGTCCTCCCAGCGTTTCATCAGCTCGCCGTAGGTGTCGATGTAGTAGTCGATCGCCTCCTCGACCGAGCCGTCGAGCGCCGCCTTCTCCTCGTCGGACAGGGCGTTGTAGGCGTCGATGTTCACCACCACCGGGCAGTTCACGGTGCCGGGGTTCAGGTTCTCGGTCCACCAAGTGCCCTGGTCGATGGTGCGGAACGACAGGTGGGCGTGCGGCGCGAAGGCCACGGTGTCCACGACGCCGGCTTCCATGGCGTTGTAGGCCTCGTTCGAGGCGACCGAGGTCGGCACGGCGCCGACGGCGGTGAAGGCATCGCCCAGGCCGCCGGTCGCGCGGACCCGCATCCCGTCGAACTCGGCCACGGTCGAGCGCGGCTCGCCCGATCCGACCAGGTTGTACTGCGGCATCGGCGAGGACATCAGCAGCTGCGCGTTCCAGCGCTCCAGGTCCTTCTTGACCGCCGGGTGCTGATAGAGCGCGTCGGAGATCGCCACCTCCTCGCGCAGGTTCGCGATGCCGAGGAACGGCAGCTCGGCGGCGGTCAGCGTCGGGTTCTTGTCCTCGTGGTAGCCGGCGCAGATCTGGGCCATCTCGAAGGCGCCGATCTGGATGCCGTCGAGGTTCTCGGTCGGCTTCGACAGACCGCCGTAGGAGATGTTCATGGTGAACTCGCCGTCGGTCTTTTCGGACACCAGCTCGGCGATCTTCTCGACATGCTCGGTGAACTCGCGCCGCTTGCCCCAGACCGAGACGTTCCATTCGGTCGCCATGGCGGGGGCGGTGAAGGCTGCGATGACGGCGCAGGCGGCTGCGCCGGACAGATACTTGTTCATGATGTTTCTCCCTGTTCGCGGCCCCTCCCTCGGGCCGCCTGGTGGCGAAAGCTAGCCAGGGAGCCTGACAATGCAAGCATATTCCGGCCTGCGGATGATGATACCGCGCCCGACCGGCCGCGCCCCACCGGCCTCCCCGGCCCGACGCACCGTCATCCTCGGGCGTGACCCGAGGATCTCCCGCCACCTTCCGGCACCGTCATTTCCGGGCCTGACCCTGGGATATCCCGGCCCTGCGTCGAAGCGCCCCGTTCCGGAAGATCCTCGGGTCGAGCCCGAGGATGACACCGCCAACGACATCCGCCGCGGGCCCCACACCTCCCACGTCCCACCCTCCGCCGCGCCGCAGCGTCCTTTTCCGCTTTGCCTCTGGCCTTTTGCCCCGCCCCGCGTTAGGCGAGCCGCAACCCCCTATATCCAGCACCCCCGAGACCTCATGGACCTGCGCAACATCGCCATCATCGCCCACGTCGACCACGGCAAGACGACCCTCGTGGACGAACTCCTGAAGCAGTCCGGCGCCTTCCGCGCCAACCAGGCCGTCGCCGAGCGCGCCATGGACAGCAACGACATCGAGCGCGAGCGCGGCATCACCATCCTCGCCAAGTGCACGAGCGTCGAATGGAAGGGCACCCGCATCAACATCGTCGACACCCCCGGCCACGCCGATTTCGGCGGCGAGGTCGAACGCATCCTGTCGATGGTCGACGGCGTCTGCCTGCTGGTCGATGCCGCCGAAGGCCCGATGCCGCAGACCAAGTTCGTGACCGCCAAGGCGCTGGCCCTGGGCCTGCGGCCCATCGTGGTGCTGAACAAGGTCGACAAGCCGGATGCGGAGCCCGACCGCGCGCTCGACGAATGCTTCGATCTCTTCGCCGCACTCGACGCGGACGAGGATCAGCTGGACTTCCCGCACATCTACGCCTCCGGCCGCTCCGGCTGGGCGGATACGGACCTCGACGGCCCGCGCAAGGATCTCTCGGCGCTGTTCCAACTCATCGTGAACCACGTGCCGAAACCCCGCCAGCAGGCCCGCCAGGGCGAGGATTTCCGGATGCTGGCGACGACGCTGTCGTCGGACCCCTTCGTGGGCCGCATCCTCACCGGTCGCGTCGAGAGCGGCAAGCTGAAGGTCGGCGCCACGGTTCAGGCCCTCAGCCGCGTCGGCCAGAAGATCGAACAGTTCCGCGTGACCAAGATCCAGGCCTTCCGCGGCCTCCAGCAGCAGGACATCGAAGAGGCGGTGGCGGGCGACATCGTCACCCTCGCCGGCATGACGAAGGCCACCGTGGCCGACACGATCTGCGCTCTGGCCGTGGACGAGCCGATCGCCGCCCGTCCCATCGACCCGCCGACCATCTCGGTCACCTTCGGGATCAACGACAGCCCGCTGGCGGGGCGTGACGGCAAGAAGGTGCAGTCCCGCGTGATCCGCGATCGGCTGATGAAGGAGGCGGAATCGAACGTCGCCATCCGTATCTCCGACACGCCCGGCGGCGAGGCCTTCGAGGTCGCGGGCCGGGGCGAGCTGCAGATGGGTGTGCTGATCGAGAACATGCGCCGCGAGGGGTTCGAACTGTCGATCTTCCGCCCGCAGGTGCTGATGCGCGAGGGCGAGAACGGCGAGACGCTGGAGCCGATCGAGGAAGTCACCATCGACGTGGACGAGGATTACTCCGGCGCGGTGATCGAGAAGCTGACCGGCGCGCGGCGCGGCGAGATGACCGAGATGAAGCCCGCCGGCACCGGCAAGACCCGCATCGTGGCGCTGGTGCCCTCGCGCGGGTTGATCGGCTACCAGGGCGAATTCCTGACCGACACGCGCGGGACGGGCGTGCTGAACCGCGTCTTCCACTCCTGGGCGCCGCACAAGGGCCCGATCCCCGGCCGGCGCGCCGGCGCGCTGATCTCGATGGAGAACGGCGCGGCGGTGGCCTATGCGCTGTGGAACCTCGAAGAACGCGGGCGGCTCTTCGTCGGGGCGCAGGCCCCCGTCTACGAGGGCATGGTGATCGGCGAGCATTCCCGCGACAACGACCTGGAGGTCAACCCGCTGAAGGGCAAGAAGCTGACCAACGTCCGCGCCTCGGGCACGGACGAGGCGGTGCGGCTGACTCCGCACGTCAGTTTCTCGCTGGAGGAATCCATCGCCTGGATCAACGACGACGAGCTGGTCGAGGTGACCCCGAACGCGATCCGCCTGCGCAAGCGCTTCCTCGACCCGCACGAACGCAAGCGGATGGCGAAGGCGAGCTGAGCCTCAGGGGGCCACGCACCGGCGAGACCTCCCACAGCTCCGCGCGCCGGAGTACCTTCTCCAGCGCAGGGCGTTTTCGCGATGACCTTTCGCGCCGGCTCGGATACAGCGCTTTCCGGGCGCCGTCAGGTTGTTCAGGGACGGCTGTTTGCCGGCGATGGCGAGGATCGTCCCGCGCCCGGTCGAGCCGTTGATCCGGGCACGGCGCTCCCGCCGAACGTCGCCCCGGCCGACGGAGCGGCAGTCACGCGCGCCTGTTGCCGCCGGCATACTCCCGAAACGAAACCCTCATGCCGAACGCCGGGCGGGAGACATTTCGATGAAACCTTCCATCTATCCTGTTGCCGCCCAATATCCCGGGCAGCTGCTCATCATGCCCAGGCCATCCGGGGAATGGCTGGAAGAGGACATGCAGCATTACCGCTCGCTGGGTGTGACCCTCGTAATTTCCATGCTGGAGCCCGATGAAGCCGTCGAGCTCCTGCTGGAAGACGAACGCTCGATCTGCCTGGGCTGCGGCATGGAATTCCTTCAGTTTCCGGTCCCGGACAGAGGCCTTCCCGACAGGAGGGCATTCAGCGACCTCGTTCGCGCGGTCAGGCACCGCCTGCGCCGTCACGAGGTGGTCGCGGTGCATTGCCGCGCCGGGATCGGTCGCTCGGGGATGCTGGTCTGCGCGGTGCTGGCCGGCTTCACGGGCTCGGCCTCGCGTTCCGTCGACATCGTGAGCGCCGCGCGCGGTGTCCGCGTTCCGGACACGGCGGAACAGCTCGAATTCATCGCCGACATCGTGCGCGAACTCGAAGGCGACTGACCCCCCCGTCACACCCGGCTCGCACCTTGCCCGCCGAGCCGGACCGCTCTTCCCGACCCGAGAGACGCGGCGCCGGCCGCGGAAAAACGCCCCCGCATTTCCTTGCGCCAGATACTCCCGCCGGAGGCGCCATCCGCGCACCACCTCCGGACAGCGCTCCTTCGCCGGGGACGGCGGGCGGGGCGATGTGCCGAACGGCACGAGCACCGCATGCTGTCGAATGGCTGACGTCAGAGAAAGCTCTGCGGGTCGATGTCCACCGCCAGCCGGAAATCCTTCGGCAGCTGCACCGGCGCCAGCCAGGCGGCGATGGCCTGCTGGATCGGCGCGCCGCGCGGCGCCATGACCAGCAGGCGTACCCGGTGCCGGCCCCGCACCCGGGCGATCGGCGCAGGCGCGGGCCCGAAGACGCGCGCCCCGATGCCCGCCAGGGGCGCGGGCGTGCGCGCAAGATCCGTGCCGACGCGCATCGCCTCGGCCGCGTCGGTCGACGACAGGATCAGCCCGGCCAGGCGGCCGTAGGGCGGCATGGTCATCGCGCGCCGCGCCTCCGCCTCGGTGCGCCAGAAGGTTTCTTCCTCGCCGGTCAGGATGGCGCGGATCACCGGGTGGTCCGGCTGGTGCGTCTGGATCAGCGCCACGCCCCGCCGTTCGGCCCGCCCCGCCCGGCCCGACACCTGCCGCATCAGCTGGAACGTCCGCTCGGCCGCCCGCAGGTCCGACCCCTGAAGCCCCAGATCGGCGTCGATCACCCCCACCAGCGTCAGCAGCGGAAAGTTGTGCCCCTTGGCGACGAGCTGGGTGCCGACCACCACGTCCGCCCCGCCCGCCGCGATCGCCTCCAGCCGCTGCTTCAGCGCCCGGGCCGACCCGTGCAGGTCCGACGACAGCGTCGCCACCCGCGCCTCGGGGAAGAGCGCCTGCGCCTCCTCCGTCAGCCGCTCCACCCCCGGGCCGATGGCCGCCAGCTTCCCCTCGGCCTTGCAGGACGGACAGGCCTCGGGGATCGGCCGGCTTTCCCCGCATTGGTGGCAGACGAGGCGCTTGTGGAACCGGTGCTCCACCATCGAGGCCGAGCAATGGTCGCAGCCGATCTGCTCTCCGCAGGCCCGGCAGAGCGTCACGGGCGCATAGCCGCGCCGGTTGATGAAGAGCAGCGCCTGCTCGCCCGCCTCGATCCGCTCGCGCACCGCGCGGGCGAGCGTGGGCGATATCCAGCGCCCGGTCGGCAGCTCCTCTCCCCGCATGTCGATGGCGCGCATCGCGGGCATGACCGAGGCGCCGAAGCGCGAGGTCAGATCGAGCCGGCGGTACTTGCCCGCCTCCGCGTTGGCCCATGTCTCCAGCGACGGCGTGGCGGACGACAGCACCACCTGCGCCCCGCAGATCGAGGCCCGCAGCACCGCCATGTCGCGGGCGTTGTAGAGCACGCCCTCCTCCTGCTTGTAGGAACTGTCGTGTTCCTCGTCGACGACGATCAGCCCCAGCGACCGGAACGGCAGGAAGAGCGCCGAGCGCGCGCCCACCACCAGTTCGGCGCCGCCTTCGCCGACCATTTTCCAGATGCGGCGGCGCTCGGTCATGGTGACGCCGGAATGCCACTCGGCCGGCCGCGCGCCGAACCGCGCCTCGACGCGGGACAGGAATTCCTGGGTCAGCGCGATCTCGGGCAGCAGGACAAGCGCCTGGCGGCCCTGTTCGAGGCAGCGGGCGACGGCCTCCAGATAGACCTCGGTCTTGCCCGACCCGGTGACGCCGCGCAGCAGCGTGGTGCCGTAGGCGCGGGTGTCCAGCGCCTCGCGCAGCACGCCGGCCGACGCGGCCTGGTCGGGCGCCAGCGGCTTGCCCGGCCGGGTGGTGTCGAGCCGGGGGAAGGGCGTGTCGCGCGGCGCGGCCTCCTCGCGCAGCGCGCCCTGTTTCACGAGGCCCTTTACGACGGACGAGGTCACGCCCGCCGCCTCGCACAGCTCGCGCTGCGTGAAGGCCGCGCCGCCGTAATCCTCCAGCGCGTCCAGCACCCGGCGGCGGGCGTCGGTCATCCGCTCGGGCCCCGTATCGCCGCGGCGGTAGATCGTGCGCATCGACGGCGGGTCGCCGAGGCCCGGCGCGCGGGTGGCGAGGCGCAGCATGGCGTGCATCGGCGTCAGCGTGTAATCGCCCGCGCGGGTCAGGAACTCGCGCAGCTCGTCCCGCATCGGGGCGACGTTCAGCACCCGCGTCACGGTGCGGATACGGCTGCGGTCGAAATCGCCCTGCCCCGGCCCCCAGACCACGCCGGCGATCTGGCGCGGACCCAACGGTACCTGGACGAAGGCGCCCGTCGCGCAGCCGCCCGCCGGGGCGAAATAGTCCAGCGTCCGGTCCAGCGGCTGCGTCGTCAGCACCGCGACCAGCGCGCCCTCGTCGAAGAATTCCTGCATCGGTGGGTCCTGTGGCGGCGGCTTCCTACCTCGCGCCATGCGGAAGCGGGGTCAAGGCCGGGCTGGGGGCGCCGACCGCACCGACACCTGCGGCCCGCCACGCGGGATGGCGCGGCGAACGGCCGACGGTGCCGATGACGGACTGCGCCCATGGGCCGTGCAGGGCCGTGTCGCGGTCAACGTGATTCAGGCCGTTCCGTCGCGCCCCGTTCCGGTCAGTCGTGCAGGCCCTTGCCGTCCAGGATCGCGTCCCGCGCCTTTTCCACCCGCCGCGCGCGGGTCGCGCTCTGCTTCGCGCCCGAGATGTGGATGACCCAGCCCCGCCGCCGGCCCGGCGTAAGCGCCTCGAAGGCCTCGCGCAGGGGCGGGTCGGCCTCCAGCGCCTCGGCCAGTTCCTCCGGCAGGTCGAAATCGTCCGGCGGCAGGTCGACCTTCAGGCCCTGCCGCTCGTTCTCCGCCGCCCGGGCGATCAGGTCCAGCAGAGCCGGGCGCGCGGCCTCGATTGCCGCGACCGAGGGGAACCGCGCCGTGCGCGCCGCCCGCGAGTTCGGGCCGGGCGGTTCCAGAAGGCCCTCGGGATCGTCCAGCAGCGCCCCCTTGAAGAAGGACAGCACCGCCGCGCCGCCGTAGCCGCCGACGATGCAGACATTGCCGCCCTCCGTCAGCGCGTAGGCCGGGGCGCGCCACTTGAAGACCTCGGTCAGGCCGCTGTCCAGCGCCACCTCGCGCAGGGCCAGCTGTTCGTCGCGCCACACCTCCTGCTTCTCGTAGTAGACGCCGCAGCGCCGGTCCCTGCGTGCCTCGTGATCCATCGCCCTACCCCGCCAGATGTCGACCCGGGCCCGACCCGCGCAGCGCGCCGATCGCGTCGCCGCCGAAGATCCGGGCGTGTTCCTGAAGCGCGAAGCGGTCGGTCATGCCGGCGATGTAGTCGCAGACGATGCGGGCCAGTTCGGTCTGGTCGCCGCGCACCTCCTCCACATCCTTGCGCCACTGCTTCGGCAGCCGCTCCGGCTCGGCCATGTAGAGCGGGAAGAGTTCGTGGATCACCTGCGTCACCCGGGCCCGCACCTCGACCACCTCGGGGGCGCGATACATCCGGTGGAACAGGAATTCGCGGATGATCTTCAGCCTGGCCCAGACCTCCGGCGAGAACTGCACCATCATCTTTCCGGCGGCGCGGATGTCGTCCACCGACTCGGGCTGCAGCTCGGCCAGGTTGGCGCGAGAGACGCCGATCACGTCCTCGACCAGCAGGCCGAAGAAGCGGCGCAGCGCCTCGTGCCGGCGGCGGTAGTAGTTGAGGCCGGGATACTTCGCGTCGACCTCGGCGAAGCAGCCGTCGAGCAGCGGCAACTCGGCCAGCTCGTCGGTCGAGAAGAGCTCGGCCCGCAGGCCGTCGTGCAGGTCGTGGTTGTTGTAGGCCACGTCGTCCGACAGCGCCGCCACCTGCGCCTCGGCCGAGGCGTGGGTGTGCAGTTCCAGATCGTGGCGAAGGTTGTAGCGGGCCAGCGCCCAGGGGACGGAGGGGTCCTGCGGGCCGTCACCCCGCAGGGACGCAGCGGGATCGTCACCCCGCAGGGGCGCAGCGGGATCGTCACCCCGGAGGGGCGCAGCGGGACCGTCACCCCGGAGGGGCGCAACAGGGCCGTTATGCTTGGCGATCCCTTCCAGCGTGTCCCAGGTCAGGTTCAGCCCGTCCCATTCGGCGTAGTGCCGTTCCAGCGAGGTGACGATGCGGATCGCCTGGGCGTTGTGGTCGAAGCCGCCGTGCGGGGCCATCAGCGCCTGCAGCGCATCCTCTCCGGTGTGGCCGAAAGGCGGGTGGCCCAGGTCGTGGGCCAGCGCCACCGCCTCGGTCAGTTCGGAGTTCAGCCCCAGCGTTCCGGCGATTGTCCGCGCCACCTGCGCCACCTCGATCGAATGGGTCAGACGGGTGCGGTAGTAGTCGCCCTCGTGTTCCACGAAGACCTGGGTCTTGTGTTTCAGCCGCCGGAAGGCCGAGGCATGGATGATCCGGTCCCGGTCCCGCTGGAAGCAGGAGCGGAAGGTGCTCTCTTCCTCGGGCACCAGACGCCCCCGCGTCCGGGCCGGGGTGCTGGCGTATGCCGTCCGCATCGCATCCCCATCTTGCCGTCGGTCGGCGGCTTGCCTCTGCCGCCTCCCTTGCCGGGCCTTCGCGGCCCTCTTATATTCAGCTGGCCTGCCACGGGAATGCCCGGAAGGCCAGCGAAATCAGCCCAGACCCAGGCCCTGACGAACGGGGGAGCCCGCCATGAACCTGCCACCGAAAGTCACCGACCGCGCCTTCGAACGCCTGGCCGAGATCGGCGCGGGCGACGGCGGGCAGGCCCTGCGCGTCGCGGTCGAGGGCGGCGGCTGCTCGGGCTTCCAGTACGACATCCGTCTGGACGCGGTGGCCGAGGACGATCTGGTGCTGGAAGGCCATGGTCAGAAGGTGGTGGTCGACAGCGTCTCCCTGCCCTTCCTGGCGGGCGCGGTCATCGACTTCTCGGAAGAGCTGATCGGCGCGCGCTTCATCATCGAGAACCCGAACGCGACAAGCTCCTGCGGCTGCGGCACGTCCTTCGCGATGTGACGGCGCGCGGGCAGGGTCTCGCGTCCTGACTGGTTGGCGATCCTATTCCGCCGGGGTCCGTCCCGGTGCGCTGTCGGGCGTCGGGCCGGGAACCGGGCGGGCGCCGCGGGCGAACTGGTCGTAGACGAGGTAGATCCCCGAGGCCACGACGATCGCCGCGCCGAGGTAGATGTGCGTCGGCGGGATCTCTTCGAAGAACACCGCGCCGATGATCACCATCCAGACGAACTGCAGATTCATCAGCGGCGTCACCGTATAGGCCGCCAGGTGGCGCAGCGCAATCACCAGCACCCAGCGGGCGGCGAAGAGGAAGAAGGCGTAGGCCACGGCCCAGGCCAGATCGTGCAGCGGCATCGGCTTGAAGACGAAGGGCAGCGCCACGCCCATCACCACCGCGATGGCGAGGTTCGGATAGAGCACCTGCGCCAGCGAATTCACCTCGTGCCGGCCGATGTAGCGGGCGGTCACCATCGACAGCGTGCCGGACAGCGCCGCCAGGATGGCGATGCCGTGGCCGGGCGTCACCGCGCTCAGCCCCTCGGGGAAGATGCAGACGATGCCGACGAACCCCGCCGCCAGCGCCAGCCAGGCGGCCGGGCGGACGTGTTCGCCCAGGATCGGACCGGACATCAGGCCGGCGAAGATCGGCACGAGGCCGATGAAGACGAAGACCTCGGCGAAGGGCAGCCAGCGGAAGGCATAGAAATAGCAGGTGGCAGAGACAACCGTCATCGCCGAACGAACGGCCATCGCCCGCGGGCAGGTGGTCCGCAGCCCCAGCCGTCCGGCGGGGCGCGTGCCCTGAAGCCGGTCGGCCGCCAGGCTCATCAGCACCACCAGGATGCCGGACACGAAATAGAGTTGAGGGGCCGCATAGCCCCCCGCCAGAAGTTTGGTGATTCCGTCCGCCGACGATATGAGAGCGGTGTAGAGCAGCACCAGCAGCGTGCCCGTCAGGGCCGCGCTTCTGAGGATCTCTGCCCTCACGGCGCGGTCGGCCTTGCGGTGACGGACAGGCCCGGCCGCGCGAAGCCGGCGAAGAATTCCGCGAAATCGCCGCCGGCGTCGGCGCAGGCGCCTTCCGCTTCGGCCAGAACGTCCAGCGCGTCCTCGGCCATCTCGGCGGTCACGGCGCCGCGCATCGCGGCCCAGTCAGCGTTGCGGGCATCGCCCAGACGGAAGAGCGTTTCGGACATCTCGCGCAGCGGGGCGGAGCGCAGCAGCGGGCGGTGGAAGCCGATCCGGCCCACGGGCATCGTGCGGTCGAAGGCCCGGCCGCCGGCCACGGCACGCGACCAGTTCAGCACGAGATACTCGTGATAGTCGTCCTGCACGCCGCCTCTCTCCTCTTCCATGACGGCATAGCCATCCGTCACGCCCTGCAGCCAATCTTCCCAGATCGCCGGAGGGTTGCAACCGGCGTAGCGCAGAGCCACGCAGATTTCCGCCAGCAGATCGGCATTCTGATCAAGGTAGCTGAGGGTTCCGGCAAAGATAAGGCTCTTTTTTGCCTCTTTGGTCAAATTCGGATCCCGGCGGCCATACTCGCTGAGGTAGAAAACGATATGCGTCAGCTCGTAGGCGGCCTTCTTGTTCGGCATCGTCCAGGTAGCCGAGCGCGAGATGAAGCCGTGCAGGCGTTCGTCCAGTCCGGCATCCCCGGCCATCGGATCGCGGCCCCGGCGCAGCATCAGCCGGCGTGCCTCGGCGCGTTGCAGATCGCTCAGCTCGGCCTCGGCCAGGCCCTGATCCGCAACCCAGTTCACCAGCGCCTCGCCCTTGCCGCCGGCCAGCCCCATGTCTTCCAGGTCGAGGCAGATGGACAGCAGGAAGCGGTAGTATTGCGGGAAGAAGCTCAGGCGCTGTACGATCGTGTCGTGGAACTCCCGATGCGCCAGGAGGGCGGCCTGATCCGGCGCCGCTCCGGTGCATTCGAGGATGTTCAGCAGTTCGGCGTTCTCCTTGAGCCAGAAGACATCGTCGCCGATCCGGCGGTGGCGGGCGAAGCCGTCCACGAGGGCCGCAAGCGCGTCGGCACGGGTCGATGCGCGGGAGGGGAAGGTCAGGTGCACGACGTTGGACATGGGATGGTTTCCTTTCCGCTGAGGTGGGCCTGACTGCCCGCTCCGTTGCATCAACTTGCCCGAGGGGCGGTCTTACGAGCCCGAGGAGAAGGCGCGGGTCTCGTCGCCGTCGTTCACGTCGGCCTTCAGGGCCGGCGCGGAGCCCGAGGAGAACATCTCGATTGCGTCACCTTCGATGGCCTTCGTGGCGCGCGGTGCGGAGCCGGAGGAGAACATCTCGGTCGCGTCGCCGTCGATCGCCTTCGTGGCGCGCGGTGCGGAACCCGACGAGAACATCTCGGTCGCGTCGCCGTCGATGGCCTTCGTGGCGACCGGTGCCGAGCCCGACGAGAACATCTCGGTCGCGTCGCCGTCGATGGCCTTCGTGGCGGTCGGGGCCGAGCCGGAGGAGAACATGCCGGTCACGTCGCCGTCGATCGCCCTGGTGGCAACCGGTGCGGAGCCCGAGGAGAACATCTCGGTCGCGTCGCCGTCGATGGCCTTCGTGGCGCGGGGTGCGGAGCCCGAGGAGAACATCTCGACTGCATCGCCGGCATGGGTCTTCGAGGCTGCGGGAGCCGAACCCGAGGAGAACATCTCGACACCCTGGCCGAGCAGAGCGGTGGCCGAGGTGGCCGGTGCCGAACCCGACGAGAACATCTGAACCGCGTCACCCGTCAGAGCGTCCGATGCCATCGGCGCGGAGCCCGAGGAGAACATCTCGACAGCGTCGCCGTCGAACAGGCTGACGCCCGAATTCGTGCGGATTTCGGTGGTGGCGGCGGTTTTGCGAACTGCAGTCATTTTCGTGACCCTCTGTTGGAAGTTGACGCTTCGAGCCTGCCCTCATTCCACGAACCGCCAAACAGAATTTCAGTCTCAGCGTGTTGATTCAGGCAAAACGATCCCGAGTCACGCCGTGTAAACAACTGTATTGTCTCGGCTTTTCTCCTGGCAAAAAATTTTCGCAATATGACCTTAATTGGGACTTAATTCGAAAATTCTGACGCGAAGAAGATTCAGACGATGGCGCCACGTGACGCGGCTTCGTGACGGGTCCGCGACAGGCCGGTCGCCAATGCGCGTCATTCCGATTCGCGCTGCCCGACTCGCGCTCATTCCGCGTGCAGGGGGCGCATCGCACCGGGACGCAGGGGGCCGTCCGGGGGGAATCGGTGCAGCTCGGCGGAAAGCGGCCTGTCGCTGCGCCCTTGCGCCCGCACCGCGCCCGCGCGATACATCCGCCATGCGCATCGCGACCTTCAACATCAACGGCATCAAGGCCCGCGCCGAAGGGCTTCCCGCCTGGCTGGACAGCGCCAGCCCCGACGTGGTGCTGCTGCAGGAGATCAAGTCGACGGACGAGACCTTCCCGACCGCGCTGTTCGAGGATCGCGGCTGGAACGTGGCCACTCACGGCCAGAAGGGCTTCAACGGCGTCGCGATCCTGTCCAAGCTGCCGCTGGAGGACGTCAGCCGCGGCCTGCCCGGCGACGACAGCGACGAACAGGCCCGCTGGATCGAGGCGACGGTGGTCGGCGAAAAGACGGCGGTGCGGCTCTGCGGGCTCTACCTGCCGAACGGCAACCCGGCGCCGGGGCCGAAATACGATTACAAGCTCGCCTGGATGGACCGGCTGCACGACCGCGCGAAGGCACTGCTGGCCGAGGAGACGCCGGCGCTGATGGCGGGCGACTACAACGTCATCCCCCAGGCCGAGGATGCCGCGAAGCCCGAGGCATGGGTGGAGGACGCGCTGTTCCTGCCGCAGACCCGCGCCGCCTTCCGCCGGGTGCTGAACCTCGGCTATACCGAGGCGTTCCGCGCCAGGGTCGAGGGACCGGGGCATTACAGCTTCTGGGACTACCAGCGCAGTGCGTGGGAGCGGAACAACGGCATCCGCATCGACCACATCCTGCTGACGCCGCAATGCGCCGACCTGATGACCGATTGCGGCATCGACCGCGAGGTGCGCGGGACCGACAAGCCGTCGGACCACGTCCCGGTCTGGGTGGAGCTCGACGCCTGAGCCGGCCGGCGATCCTGCTGCTGGCCGCGGGGCTCGGCACCCGGATGCGCGGGGGCGACAAGCTGACCGAACGGATCGACGGGGTCCCGCTGCTGCGCCGGCAGGCACTGGCGGCGCTGGAGGCCGCATCGGGGGTTGAATCCGAGGCTGCATCGGGGTCCGCGCCGGGAACGATCGTCGTCACGCTGCCCCCCCTGCCCCATCCGCGCGAGGAAGCCGTGGCGGACCTGCCGCTGACGCGCGTTGCGCTGGACGATCCGGCACGCGGCATGTCGGCCTCGATCCGCGCGGGGCTGGAGGCGCTGCCGGAGGACGCGGCGGCGGTGATGATCCTGCCCGCCGACATGCCAGAGATCACCGCCAACGACCTGCGCCTCATCCTCTCCGCCCATGCGGCAGAGCCGGAGGCGATCCACCGGGCCACCGGCGCGGACGGCACGCCGGGGCATCCGGTGATCTTCCCGGCCGACCTGCGGCCCGCGCTGGCGCGGCTCGACGGCGACACCGGGGCGCGGGACGTGCTGAAGGCCAACGCGCACCGGCTGCGGCTGCATCCCCTGCCCGGCCGTCACGCGCTGACCGACCTCGACACGCCCGAGGCCTGGGCCGCCTGGCGGGCCACGCGGCCGGAAAGCTGATCCGTCAGGCCGGCTCGGTGCCGCGCCGGGCCAGGGCCCAGCTGCAGATCGGAAACTCCGGGTCGTCGGTCAGGTCGTCCGTCGCCTCGTCGTATTCCGGCGGCCAGGGCACCTCCAGGTTCCGCGCGGCGGCGGCGCGATTGCCCCATTGATGCGCCAGGATCCCGTCCTCGGGGAAACCGCCCTCGACCAGCAGGTTCCTCAGCCCCCGCTCGGACCAGCGCGAACAGTCGATCGGCGCGCCGTGGTAGGGAATGTGGAACGGCACCGCGACGAAGAAGTGCCCGCCCCTGCGCAGCATCTTCAGCACGTTGCGGGTGGCGGCATAGGGGCGGTCCAGATGTTCCCACACCTGATTGGCGATGATCAGGTCGAACTTGCGCACCTTCCCGGCCTCGTCCCGGAACGGGCCCTCGCAGATGTCGTATTCGGGGTAGCGGAACTGCTCGTAGCTGCGGAAATCGAAGGTCTCGCCCCACTTGCCCGAGATCTCGCAGACCCGCTGGGTTTTCGGGTCCAGCTCCTTCATCCAGCCGCGGGCCGATTTCTGCATGACGATGCGGTTCAGGCTGGGCATGGCGGGCTCCTCCTTGCGGCAGCGCGAGCATGCATCGCGCAGCCGCGCGATCAAGCGCCGCGCCGGCGCTGCCCGCTCACGCGCAATTCATGTGACCCCGGGGCCATGGCCGCCACCTTGTCCCGCAGGACCGACTCGCACGCAAATCCCCGACGGAAGGAGACGACCATGTTCCCGACCCGCCGCATCCTGCTGGCCGCGCTCTGCGCCTCTCTCGCCCTGCCGGCCTTCGCCCACCACGGCTGGCGCTGGACCGATTCCGGCCAGTTCGAGCTGACGGGCACCATCGTCTCGGCCGAGCTGGGCAATCCGCACGGCGTGCTGACCATCGACGCCGAGGGCGAGACCTGGATCGCCGAGGTCGGCCAGCCCTGGCGCAACGAACGCGCGGGCCTGACCGACGACATGATGGCCGAGGGCATCGAGATCACGCTGATCGGCAAACGCGCCGCCGATCCGGCCGAACGGAAGATGAAGGCCGAAGCGGTGGAGATCGCGGGCGAACGCTACGTGCTCTATCCCGGCCGGATCTGAGCAGTCGTGGACGGCGCCGGCGCGATCTGGACAGCGCTCGAGAGCCTGCCGATGGCCGAGGCGCTGCGGGTCTCTCGCTGGACCTATCCGCTGGTGAACGCGGGCCACATCCTCGGGATCGCGATGCTGGTCGGCGCGGTGCTGCCGATGGATGTGGCGGTGCTGCGCGGCCGGGATCCGCAGGTGCGGATGCTGCGGCCCTGGGCCGTGGCGGGGTTTGCGCTGGCGCTGGTATGCGGCTCGCTGCTCTTCACCGTGCAGGCGACGGACTACGCGGCTTCGTTCTGGTTCCGGCTGAAGATGGCGCTGCTGGCCGTGGCGCTGGTCAATGCCGCGCTGCACCTCGGCGGGCGCGGCGGACCGGTGACGGCGGCGGTATCGCTGGCGGTCTGGCCCGCGGTGCTGCTCGGCGGCCGGATGATCGCCTACGGGTGACGCGACCTGTTCCGCCTCAGATGTGGATCGCCCGGCCCCAGGCCGACAGCACCGCCTCGTGCATCATCTCGCTCAGCGTCGGATGCGGGAAGACGGTGTTCATCAGGTCTTCCTCGGTGGTTTCAAGCTGGCGGGCGACGACGTAGCCCTGGATCAGCTCGGTCACCTCGGCGCCGACCATGTGCGCGCCCAGTAGCTCGCCCGTCCCGGCGTCGAAGATGGTCTTCACCATCCCCTCGGCCTCGCCCAGAGCTACCGCCTTGCCGTTGCCGATGAACGGGAAGCGGCCGACCTTCACCTTCAGCCCCTTCTCCTTCGCCTTCGCCTCGGTCAGGCCGATGCTGGCGATCTGCGGCTGGCAGTAGGTGCAGCCGGCGATCTGTTCGGGGCGGACGGCGTGCGGGTGCCCCCCGGCGGCCAGTTCGGCCACCATGACGCCCTCGTGGCTGGCCTTGTGCGCCAGCCAGGGCGCGCCGGCGATGTCGCCGATGGCGTAGAGCCCCTCGACCCCCGTGCCGCAATGCTCGTCCACGACGACATGGGTCCGGTCGACCTTCACGCCGGCCTCTTCCAGGCCCAGCCCCTCGGTGTTGCCGACGATCCCGACGGCCGAGATCACGGTGTCGAACTCCATTGTCTCGACCTTGCCGCCGGTCTCGATATGCGCCGTCACCTTGCCCTTGCCGCGGTCGAGCTTCTTGACCCCGGCCTTCTCGAGGATCGTCATCCCCTGCTTCTGGAACTGCTTCTTCGCGAAGGCGCTGATCTCGGCATCCTCCACGGGCAGGATGCGATCCATCACCTCGACCACCGTCGTCTCCGCCCCCAGCGTGTTGTAGAAGCTGGCGAATTCGATCCCGATGGCGCCCGAGCCGATGACCAGCAGCTTCTTCGGCATCCGGGGCGGCTTCAGCGCGTGGCGATAGGTCCAGACCAGATCGCCGTCGGCCTCCAGCCCCGGCAGTTCGCGCGCGCGCGCGCCGGTGGCGATGACGATGGTCTTCGCGGACAGGGTCTGTTCCTTGCCGTCCGCGCCCCTGACCGCGACGCGGCCCTTGCCGGCCAGCCGCGCCTCGCCCATCACCACGTCGACCTTGTTCTTCTTCAGCAGGTGCTTCACCCCGCCTTCCATCTGCTTCGCCACCCCGCGCGAGCGCTTGACAACGGCGTCCAGGTCGAAGCCGACGTCTCCGGCCTTCAGGCCGTAGTCCTTCGCGTTCTGCATCATGTGATAGACCTCGGACGAGCGCAGCAGCGCCTTGGTCGGGATGCAGCCCCAGTTGAGGCAGATGCCGCCCAGGGTCTCGCGCTCGATCACGCAGGTCTTCAGCCCCAGCTGGGCCGCGCGGATCGCGGCGACGTAGCCCCCCGGACCCGATCCGATCACGAGGAAATCAAGGGTATCGGCCGCCATGTCGCCCTCCGTTCCGCCTGCCGCGCCGGCAGGCCATTCCGAGATAGTTTGACGTTAAACCATTTCCCGCCGTCCCACAACGCGTGGCCGGGTCACGGTGCCGCCGCCCCCTGCAGCTCTCGCACGACGGCGCCGTAGCCGCCCGCCGCCAGCCACTCCGCCTCGGCCCGCGTGTCGGTGCGGCCGAGCGCGCGGTTGCGCGTCGGGAAGCGGCCGAAGCGGCGGATCACCTCGCGGTGCGCGCGAGCGTGCAGCAGGTTGTCGTCGTCCTCCAGCCGCTCCTTCATCAGCCGCACGCAGCGATCCTGGTCGCTGACGTTCTCGGAATGCATCAGCGGCAGGTAGAAGAACTGCCGCGCCGGCGGGTCGATCTTCAGGTCCCAGCCCTTCGAGATCGCGGCCTTTGCGGCAGCCCGGGCGATGGCGTCGCTGGAGAACGCCTTCGCGTCGTCGCGGAACATGTTGCGGGGGAACTGGTCCATCAGGATCAGATAGGCCAGAGCCCCGCCGGGGTAGGTAAGCCACAGCGCATGCGCGCCCAAAGTCGCCTCGGTCCAGATCGGGCGGAAGGTGTCGCGGATGCGGTCGTCCAGACCCTCGGGCGGATCGTACCAGCCCGAGGGCCCGATCTCGTCCAGCCAGAACGCCAGAATGTCGGCGGGTGCGACCATCGGTGTCTCCTCCCCTTCGGCCCTGCGCCGTCGCGGCGGCGCCTCTACAGCAACCCCGCCCGCGCGCCAGCGTCAAGCGTTCCGCGCAGGCCCCGCGGGCGGCCGCCGGCGGCGGGCTCAGGCGGCGGTGTCCCTGTTCTCGTCCGTCTGCCCGGACTCGGCCTGCTCCGCCTCGGCCTGTTCCGCCTGTTCGATCGCCCATTCCTGCGCGACTTCCACCGCCACCGGCGAGGCCTGCATCATCACCGGCGCGTAGGTGCTCGTGTCCTCGGTCTTCGGTGCGGGGCGGCGGGTCATGCGCCAGGCCGCATAGCCGGCCATCGCCAGCAGCAGCACCGCGATGAAGATCCAGAAGCCCGGCGGGCCGATCTCCTCGATCATCCAGCCTGCGATGAGCGGGCCCGAGATCGCCCCGAGGCCGTTGAGGAAGATCATCCCGCCCGAGGCGGCGGCCATGTCCTCGTGCTTGAGGAAGTCGTTGGCGTAGGAGATCAGCAGCGAATAGAGCGGGTTCGACGCGCCCCCGACGATGAAGGCCGCGACCAGCAGCGCCCCGAAGGTGCCGCCGAGCGCCGCGCCCACCACGCCGCCGAGGCCGCCCACGGCGGCGACGATCAGGATCAGCCGCCGCCGGTCCATCCGGTCCGAGATCCAGCCGATCGGGAACTGCGCCAGCAGCGCACCGACGTAGAACATCGCGATGAAGCCCGAGATCTGCGGCAGCGTCAGCCCGGCCGCGGCGCCATAGACCGCCGCCATGCCGAACTGCGCCGAGAACGCCCCGCCCAGCAGGAAGACGCCGACGCAGCTGAGCGGCGAGATGCCGTAGATCTCCTTCAGCGACATCGGCTTGGTGGTGTCGAAGGCCGGCGTGGGCGAGATCGACAGCAGGATCGGCGCGAAGGCGATGGAGACCAGCACCGAGGGGATGACGAAGAGCACGAAGCCCGACGGGTCGCCCACCAGCAGCAGGCCCTGCGCCGCGATGATGCCGATCATCTGCACGAACATGTAGAGCGACAGCGCCTTGCCCCGGTTCTCGTTCGTGGCGGCGTTGTTCAGCCAGGATTCGGCGGTGACGTAGACGCCCGAGAAACAGAAGCCGATCACGACCCGCTCCACCGTCCAGGCCCAGGGATGGGCAAAGGTCGGGTAGAGGATCAGCACCGCCGAGATGAAGGAGCCGAGCGCCGCGAAGACCCGGACGTGCCCGACCCGGCGGATCATCTCGGGCGCGAGGCGGGAGCCGCCGAGGAAACCGAGGAAGTAGCCCGACATGACGATGGACATCTCGAGCGTGGAGAATCCCTCGATCTGGCCGCGCACGCCGAGCAGCGTGCCCTGGATGCCGTTGCCCAGCATCAGGAGCATCAGGCCCAGAAGCAGGGCCCAGGCGCTGCGCAGGACCTGTAGCATGTGGTGGCTCCTCTCCGGTCCCCGGTCGGCTTCAGTCTGGCACGGCACGCCGGGGCGCTGGAGGCCGTGCGCGACTCGCGATGTCGCGATCCCACCCCTGGCAGGCCGTGCGGGCGGGATCAATGGGGTCGGGCGCGGCTGCCCCGGCGGCAGGCCGCGGGCCGGGTGAGCAGCGCACGCGCGGGGGCGACTTGTCGCACGGTTGTCCGGCGCGGCACGCCGACCATGCGCCTGACCACCCGTTGAGCCGGTCGCGGCCTTGGGTCGGCAGCCCGAGGATGGCCCATGTGCGGCATGTAACAGCATCGGCCGGAGGCCAGCGCAGAGGGACGTGATCGGCCCGGGACAGGCGCTTCGGAACGACTGCACGGGTGCGCTTCATGGTGACATCTCATCGCACGACCGGCCGGCGCGGAGGGTGAACATGCGCCCGGCCGTCACGCCGGAGGCGTGCCGATTCATCGCGGCGTACCTCCGCTGCGACGGGAGGGCCGGGCGCGGCCCGGGGCTGGTCGCCCCGGGCTGGCATATGTGCATTGTGGTAGTCCGGCAGCAGATCGGACCCCGGGATCGTCACCATCCCCGAACCGCCGCCGCCCGCGACAGGGCCGCGCCCTACCCGGGAACCAGCAGCGAGGCGTCGCCGTAGGAGAAGAAGCGGTACTCCTCGGCCACCGCGTGGGCGTAGATCCGGCGCACCCTCTCGGGGCCCATCAGCGCCGAGACAAGCATCATCAACGTCGATTTCGGCAGGTGGAAGTTGGTCATCAGCGCATCCGTCGCCCGGAACTCGAAGCCCGGGTAGATGAAGATGTCGGTCTCTCCCTCGAAGGGCTCCATCGCCCCGCCCCGGGCCGCCGTCTCGATCAGCCGCAGCGCCGTGGTGCCGACCGGGATCACGCGGCCCCCGGCGGCCTTCGTCGCCGCGATCTCGGCCGCCGCCGCCGCCGTCACCTCGCCCCATTCGGCGTGCATCCGGTGGGTCGTCACGTCCTCCACCTTCACCGGCAGGAAAGTGCCCGCGCCGACATGCAGCGTCACCCGGCTGAACGCCACCCCCCGCGCCGACAGCCCCGCCATCAGCGCGTCGTCGAAATGCAGCGAGGCGGTCGGCGCGGCGACCGCGCCGGGGCGTTCGGCCCAGATCGTCTGGTAATCCTCGCGGTCCTGCGCGTCGGCCTTGCGGCGGGCGGCGATGTAGGGTGGCAGAGGCATCTCGCCCGCCGCGCCGAGAGCCGCGTCGAACGCCTCGCCCGCCCGGTCGAAGCGCAGCAGCGCCTGCCCGTCGTCGCGGCCCGTCACCTCGGCCGACAGCGCGTCCGAGAAACGGATCACCTCGCCGTCGCGCACCTTCCGCAGCGGCTTCAGCAGCGCGGCCCAGAGCCCGCCGGGCCGCGGCTCCAGCAGCGTCACCTCGATCCGCGCACCCTCGCCGCCGTCGCGGTGCCGGACGCCCGACAGCCGCGCCGGGATGACTTTCGTGTCGTTCAGCACCAGCCGGTCGCCGGGGCGCAGCCAGTCCGGCAGGTCGCGCACCACGGCGTCGGTGATCCGGTCCCCCTCGGCCACCAGCAGCCGGGCCGAGGAACGAGGCCGCGCGGGCCGGGTAGCGATCAGCCGCTCGGGCAGGTCGAAATCGAAATCCGAGAGTTTCACGAAGGAGCCGTCCTGGAAGTCCGGGGGAGGATGCCGTCACTGCCCCGGGGCGGCCGGAGCGAGCTTCGGGGGCGGGCGGCGGAAAATCTCGCGGAACATGCCGGGTGTCAACAGCGACAGCGGATTGACCGCGACGCGCGGCGCGGCGGCCGCCCCCTTGAGGGTGAAGTTGAAGCCGAAGAGCCCCTCGCCCTTGCGGGTCAGCAGCGCCCCGATGCCGTTCACCACGTAGAGCGGCGAGATCACGCCCTGCATGTCCATCTGCCCCGATTCCAGCCAGTAGACCCCGTCCATCGAGATGCCGAGCGAGGCGCCGACGGCGCTGGACTGCGCGACGACCACCTGCTGCGGGGTCAGCCGGAACCGTGCCTCGACGTCGTTGAAGACGATGCCCTGCCCCGCCATCTGCTCCAGCAGGCCGACGACCGAGACGGCGCTCAGCAGCGCCGCCATCGCCGGGGCCTCGACGATGCGCAGATCCTTCACCGTCACCTGGCCGTCCCAGTTGCCCTCTCCGCCGATCGGCGTCAGCACCAGGTCCAGATCGCCGCCGCGCCCCTGCTTCAGCAGCCGCATCCCGGCCAGAACCCGGCCGGCGTCGGCCGAGGTGATGCGCACCGCGCTGCGCCGGCCCTGCGGGATCAGCCGTCCGTTGATCGGGGCCGCGCCGTTGACGAGGCCGGTGAAGGCGCCGTTCATCCCGCCGGCGGTGGTGAAATCGCCGCTGAACGAGGTCAGCGCGATCGTGTCCGATATCTGCAGCCGGTCGAGCGCCAGCCGGATCGGACCGCCGCCCGCGCCCGCGCCGCCGCCCGACAGTTCGGTGCGGCGCAGATCGACCCAGCCGCCCGTCACCTCGACCGCCGGGGTCGCGCCGGGACCGCGCCCGCGCAGGGTGGCCGCGCCCTCCATCCAGCTGCCGATCCTCACCCGGTCGAACCGGGCGGCGGCCAGCTGCCCCTCGGCCGTCAGCTCGACCCGGCCGCGCGCGTCGAGGCCCGGCGCGCTCAGCTCCAGCCGGTCGATCCGGGGCGGCGCGCCGAAGGCCCCCGCCACCTCCAGCCGGCCGGTGCCGCCCTTGGGCAGCGACCAGTCCAGCGCCGCTAGGCGCAGGCCTATGCCGCCGAGATCGCTGGAGATCGCGAAAGTCGGCTCCTGTCCCTTCGGCAGGCGGATGTCGACCTGCGCCCGGCCGGCGCCCGACAGGCTGCCCGGCGGCAGGCCGATGCGGAATTCGTCCACGAACCGCTCCGACACCTCGACCGAACCCGTGACCTTCGCCACCCCGTCCGAGGCGGGGCCGAGCGCGGTCTCGAACCGGCCGTCGAAGGGCACCGCGCCGATCCGACCCGGCCCCTCGATCACCAGGCTCTTCGTCGTGGCCTGCACCCTGAGCCCGGTGGAGACCAGCACCCGCCCCGGCACCAGCTGGCCGCTGCGCACTTCGGTCAGATCGCCCGCCACGTCGACCTCGATCTCCTCCGCCGGCAGCTTCTTCTGCAGCCGCAGGCCGATCCGCCCCTCCAGCCGCGCCCGGCCGTCGGCCAGCGTCACCGGGCGGCCGGCCTTCGCGAGGAAGCGGAACGGCTCCTCGTCCAGCAGCGACAGCGCGGCGGTGATGGTGCTGTCGGTGGCCAGCTGCACCTCGGCCGGGCCCTCCCGGACCGTCACGTCCGGCACCGCGAAGGACGTGCCGGCCACCGCCACGCGCCCGCCCTGCGGGGCGGCGACATGCCCGCCCTCGGCCACCGCGACGAAGCGGTTGCGCCACAGGCTCGCGTGGCCGCGCAGGTTCTCCAGCGGCGGCAGGCCGCGCAGGAAGCTCACCCGTGCCTCGCTGAACTGGAAGCCGAGGTAGAGGTCGGGCGCCCGGCCGGGCAGCGAGCGCACGCCGATCTGCGCATCGTGGATCGTTCCCTCCTGCACGTTGTCGGTCACCCAGGCCCGCGTGCCCGGCGCGACGGCGGCCGGCCAGAGGCGCAGCACCTCGGCCGCCGCGATCGCGGGCAGGCGGCCCTCCAGCGTCACGTCCCAGCCCTCGGCGCCGGCGCGGACCTCGCCCTTCAGGTTCAGCTCGCCCGCCTGCTCCTCGATGCTCAACTCGCCCAGGGTCAGGCGGAACGGGTCCAGACGCAGCCTCAGCGCCGCGCGGGCGCGGTCGATGCGCACCGGCTCGGGCCAGGTGCCGCCGCCGTCGGTCACGAGATCCGACAGGCGCAGCTGGCCGGTCATCTCGCTCGGCCGGCCCGAATCCGCGCCCGGCAGATGCAGCGCACCATCGGCGGTGAAGCTGGCATACCGGCTGTCCAGCGTCAGCTCGTCGAAGGTCAGCATCGCGCGGGCCGGATCCCAGGTGAAGTAGGAGCGCACCGCGCGGAACGGGATGGGGCGGGTGCCGTCGTTCGGGCGGATCACGCCTTCGCCGACCTGCAGCGTCGCGTTCAGCGGCCCCAGCCCCCCGCCCGCGTCGACCGAGACTCGCAGCGCGCCCGAGATCGGCGCCTCCAGCACCTCCAGCCAGGCCAGCGCGGGGGATTGCGTGGCGATGTCGGCGGCGTCCACGTCCTCGATCGTCATGGCGAAGGAGGCCGCGCGGTCGCCGATGCGGCTGTCGTAGCCGACCGTCAGGGTGGACACGGAATCGCCGCCGCTGAGCAGTGCGAAGTCGCCGCGCAGCCGGACCTCGTCGCCGTCGCGGTCCAGCACGATGCGGCCGCCGTCCACCGTCCAGGCCCGGCCGGAGCGGGCGTCCTCGTAGCGCAGGGTCAGCGCTCCAGCCTCGATCCGCGTCAGGCCGCGCAGGTCGGGCAGGTCCAGCAGCGCCTCCACCTCCTCGGCCAGCGCGCCGATGTCCGCGCCCGAGGCGGTGCGGGTGCCGGGCTCCACCGGGCCGGACCCGCCGCCCTGTTCCAGCGCCAGGTCGAAACCGCCCTCCGCCCCGCGCCGCAGACGCAGCTGCGCGCCCGACAACCACACGTTGCGGGGCTGCAGGCGGCCGTCGATCAGCGGCTGCAGCGCCAGGGTACTTTCCATGTCCGACAGGGTGATGCGCGCCGGGCTGCCCTCGCGCTGAAGCTCCACGTCGCGCAGCCGCAGGCGCGGGGTCCAGCCGTCGCCGAGGATCAGCGCCAGCTCCCCGAACTCGACCGACACGCCCTGCAGCGAGGCGTCGAGCCGCGCCTCGATCCGGGCCTTCAGCCAGGGCGGCGCAATCAGCGGCGTGTCGCGCAGCGACAGCGCGGCGGCGGCGGCCACCACCACCGCCAGGGCGGCGAAGGCGAAGACGGCGCCGACCAGCTTGACGAAACGGTCCGACCAGCCACGCCGCGGCCGCGCCGGGGGCGTCCGGCGTTCAGCATCGCGGTGAGCGTCCTGCGACGCGGGCGGTGGCGGCGCCCCGTCGGATCCGTCCGGCGTGTCGTCCAGTGTCGTCATCCCCGGCCGCCGGCGCTTCATCTGCCTGCGGCCTGTCCATCGTCTCTTTATTCTCTTCCACAGCGTCCTAACATGCACCCGCAATCCAGGCACAGGAAAGGCGCATCACATGCCCGAGACCGTCATCAAGGCGGGCGACACAGCCCCCGACTTCACCCTGCCCCGCGACGGCGGCGGCGAGATCGCGCTGAAGGACCTGCGCGGCAGCCCGGTCGTTCTCTACTTCTACCCGCGCGACGACACGCCGGGCTGCACGACCGAGGGCAAGGACTTCACCTGCGCTGCCGAGGAGTTTTCGGCCGCCGGCGCCACGGTGCTTGGCGTGTCGAAGGACAGCGTCGCCAGCCACGACAAGTTCCGCGACAAGCACGGCCTGTCGATCGCGCTGCTGTCGGACGAGAACGGCGACACCTGCGAACGCTACGGGGTCTGGGGCGAGAAGCAGATGTACGGCAAGACCTTCATGGGTGTCGAACGCGCGACGTTCCTGATCGACGGCGAGGGAAAGATCGCCCGGGTCTGGAACAAGGTGAAGGTGCCCGGCCATGTGGACGAGGTGCTGGAGGCCGTCCGCGCCATGTGACAGCGGACCACTCCCGCCGCGCCGGAACGCGGGCGGCGGGAGGTGACGCCGCAACCATCCTTTCACCCTTTCGTGCAAGGATGTCACGCGCCTGCGCAGGTCCTGTTCGGGCGCCGCGATACGCCCGCCGGGGCCGCAGGAACGGGCCCGTTCGGCCCCGTCCGGCGCCGAAGCCTTTGACAGGATTGACGATTCGGCTCACGAACCCGTGAAAATCGGCGAAATCTTGCCACTTCGGCGGAAATGGCCCGACTGCGGCGGATCGGCAACCCAAAGCGCTTGCCGCCTGTGGTACACGCCGGTAACACCGACGAAAGCGCCTGTTGGGGAACGCGCGCTTTCCGGTCGACGGGATGGGACAAGGGGACACGCTTCGTGAGAACACGGCTTGCAAGACGCATGCACGCTCTGCTGGAGCGGCACTTTCCGGAGCGACGGCTCTTCCTCCGCTCGGACACCGACACCAGGTTCATCCGCCTGAAGCCCGGGATGCAGTTCGCCGCGCTGATGGGCTCGGGCGCCATCGTGTCCTGGGCGATCATCGCGACCGCGATCCTGCTGATGGACTCGATCGGATCGGGCAACTTCCGCGAACAGGCGAAGCGCGACCAGCTGGTCTATCAGGAACGGCTGAACGCCCTGGCCGCCGAACGCGACGACCGCGCGGACGAGGCTCTGGCGGCGCAGAACCGCTTCAACTCGGCGCTGGAACGCATCTCGGACATGCAGACGCAGCTTCTGGCCTCCGAGACCCGGCGGCGCGAGCTGGAGACGGGGATCGGCGTGATCCAGTCGACCCTGCGCCGCACGATGAAGGAGCGCGACACCGCGCGCGAGGATCTGGGCACGCTGAAACTGGCGATGGCCGAGAACGGCGCGGCGATCGGCCCGGGCGGCAATGCCGTCAGCGACAGCACGCTGGACCTGCTGGCGCTGGCGCTGCGCGATACCGCCTCGGAGCGTGATCAGGTGGTGGCGGATGCGCAGGACGCGATGCTGCAGGCCGACGAGATGGCGACCGAGCTGTCGCTGCTGCGCGAACAGAACGACCAGATCTTCCGCCAGCTCGAAGAGGCGATGACCGTCTCGGTCGCGCCGCTCGACAAGATGTTCAAGGCCGCGGGCATGAACACCGACCGCCTGCTGGACCAGGTCCGCCGCGGCTATTCCGGCCAGGGCGGCCCGCTGATGCCGATCTCGCTGTCGACCATGGGCGAGCGGATCACGCCGGACACCGGCCGGGCGAACCGCATCCTGAACCAGATGGACAAGCTGAACCTCTACCGCATCGCGGCGGAAAAGGCGCCCTTCGCGCTGCCGGTGAAGGCGTCCTACCGGTTCACCAGCGGCTTCGGCTATCGCCGCGACCCCAAGACCGGCGGGCGCCGGATGCACGCGGGCGTCGATTTCGCCGGGCCCGTCGGCACGCCGCTCTACGCCACCGGCGACGGTGTCGTCACACATGCCGGCTGGCAGTCGGGTTACGGGCGTCTGGTGAAGATCCAGCACGAGTTCGGGATCGAGACCCGTTATGCCCACATGTCTCGCCTTTCCGTGAAGGTGGGCCAAAGGGTCTCGCGCGGGGACCGGATCGGTGATATGGGAGCATCCGGACGTGTGACCGGCCCGCATCTGCACTACGAAGTGCGCGTCGGCGGTCAGGCCGTGAACCCCATGATCTACATCAAGGCTGGACGAGATGTTTTCTAAGAGCAAGATCAACGAGCCCGGACCGAAGTCCGGCGAAACCCCGTCGTCGCCCGCCGCCACCGACACCAGCGCGCCGAAGCCGTCCGCGCCGGCCGGCGACTTCAAGCCCTCCGCGCCGAAGGCCAAGCCGCCGGCGTCGGTGCTGTCCTCGGACCTGCACATCACCGGCAACGTCAAGACGACCGGCGACATCCAGATCGAGGGCACGATCGAGGGCGACATCCGCGCCCACCTGCTGACCGTCGGCGAAGGCGCGACGGTTAAGGGCGAGGTCACCGCCGACGACGTGGTCATCAACGGCCGCATCGTGGGCCGGGTGCGCGGGCTGAAGGTCCGCCTCACCTCCACCGCTCGGGTCGAGGGCGACATCATCCACAAGACCATCGCGATCGAGAGCGGCGCGCATTTCGAAGGCTCCGTGCAGCGGCAGGAAGACCCGCTGAGCGGCAAGTCCGGCCCCCGCCCCGGCGCCGCGCCGCAGGGCGCCGCTCCCGCAGGCGCATCGGCCGCCCCCGCCTCGGGCCAGAGCGGCAACTGAGGCCCCTTCGGGCGTCAGCCATGCGACAGGGATCGGCCGCCCCCGGGGCGGCCGTTTCTCGTTTCGCGCCGGCAAATCCCGTCCGGCCGGTCGGCGTTCACACCTTCTGAACCTTCCGCCCCCATCCTGGCGCCGGCGGAAGAACGGAAGGATCGCACATGGCACGCACGCAACGACGCAGCGCAGACGACGCAGGCCGGGGACACGATGCCGCGATCCGGCCCGAGGGCGCGGCGATGCCCCTCTGCGCCTTCATCCTCGACGACAACCGCGTGGACCGGCTGCGGCTGATGCGGGCGGGGGCGCGGTCGGGCCTGCCGCTCGAATTCGCGGAACTGCCGGATCTGGGCGCCCTGCTGAACCGGCTGGACCGCTACCGGCCGGATCTGGTGTTCATCGACTTCCTGCTGGGCCTCGACACCGGGCTCGACGCGCTGGACATCCTCGCCCGGCATCCCAACGGCGCGGGGTGCGTGTCGATCATGGTCACCGGACATGCCGACGAGGCCGCCCGCGACGCCGCCTTCCGGCGCGGCTGCCGCCACGTCCTGCCGAAGGACGCGATCGGTCCCGAGGCACTGGCCGACCTGCTGTTCGACGTGGTGGCGGATCGGGCCGCCTCCACCCGCACGCGGGACGCAACGGCCGGGCGCATCCGGCCGTCCTGACCGCCCGTTCCAGTCTGCCCGTCCCGACCGCCTGTCCCGACCGCCTGTCCCGACCGCCCGCCATCCGCCGCGGCGCGTTGACACCGCCGCCCCGCCGTTTCAGGCTGCGGGCGATCACGGGTGCAGAACCGGCCGGGACCGCCGCGAAGGAGGAGGACGATCGCCCCTCCCCCGACGCCCCGGGCACGACAGCCCGGCGGGCCGCACGCATGCCCGCCGCCCGGCCGCACCGTGGCATCGCAGTCAATGCCGGAGGCGCCACCGCATGAGCATCATTCCCGCCATCCAGACCTTCGCCGAGGATCTGACAGCCATCCGCCGGGACATCCACGCCCACCCCGAGCTGGGGTTCGAGGAGGTCCGCACGCAGAAGATCGTGGCCGAGCAGCTGCGCAGCTACGGCGTGGACGAGGTGCACGAGGGCCTCGGCGGCACCGGCGTCGTCGGGATCATCCGCGGCCAGGGCGGCGGCAACCGCCGCATCGGCCTGCGCGCCGACATGGACGCCCTGCCGATCGAGGAGGCGTCGGGCGTGCCCTACAGCTCGACCAGCCCCGGCCGGATGCACGCCTGCGGTCACGACGGCCACACGACGATGCTTCTGGGCGCCGCGCGCTACCTGGCCGATACGCGCGACTTCGACGGCACCGTGGTGCTGATCTTCCAGCCGGCCGAGGAAGGGCTCGGCGGGGCGCGGCGGATGATCGAGGACGGGCTCTTCCGGCAGTTCCCCTGCGACGAGCTCTACGGGATGCACAACGACCCGAATTCCGAGCCGAACCGCGTCACCGTCACCCCCGGCCCCGCGATGGCCGGCGCGTCCTTCTTCGACATCACCGTCAGGGGCACCGGCAGCCACGCCGCCATGCCGCACCAGAGCCGCGATCCCATCGTCATCGGCGGCGCGCTCGTCGGCCAGTTGCAATCCATCGTCAGCCGCAACGCGCCGCCGACGAAGCCGCTTGTGCTCTCGGTGACGAAGTTCATCGCCGGCACCGCCTACAACGTGGTGCCCGACGCGGCCGTCATCTCGGGCACGATCCGGTACTTCCACGACGACGTCATCGCCTTGGTGGAAGACCGGGTCCGCACCCTCTGCGCCGGCATGGCCCAGGCCTACGGGATCGAGATCGAGGTGGACATCCGCAACGTCTTCGACGTGCTGATGAACGACGAGGAGCTGAGCCGCGCGTACATCGCTGCCGCCGCCGATGTGGTCGGGCCGGAGATGGCGCAGATCTCCAGCCAGCAGGCCACCGGGTCGGAGGATTTCGCCGACATGCTCAAGACCATCCCCGGCGCCTACTGCCGGGTCGGCCATGCCGGCAACGTGCCGCTTCACAACGCGAAGTTCGTGCTGGACGACGCGATCCTGCCGGTCGGGGCCTCGATCTACGCCAGGATCGTCGAAACCCGCCTGCCGCTGGCCGAGTGAGCGCCATGAGCTTCGCCACCGATGCGATGAACCTGCCCTTCGACGCCGAGGAGATGGTGGAGGGCCTGCGCCCCTGGGTCGAATGCGAAAGCCCCACCTTCGACGCCGCCGCGGTCAACCGGTTGATGGACCTGGCGCAGCATGACCTCGCCGCGCTCGGCGCCCGGGTGGAGCGTATCCCCGGCCGCATGGGCCTCGGCGACAGTGTCCGGGCCGCGATGCCCCACGCCCGGCAGGGCGAGGGCGGCATCCTCGTGCTGGGCCACATGGACACGGTCCATCCCCTCGGCACGCTGGCGAAGCTGCCGTTCCGGCGGGACGGCGACCGGCTGTGGGGGCCCGGCATCCAGGACATGAAGGGCGGCAATTACGTCTACCTGGAGGCGATGCGCCGCCTGCTGGAGGCCGGGCTGGCGACGCCCCTGCCCGTCACCTTCCTCTTCACCCCGGACGAGGAGATCGGCACCCCCTCGACCCGCCGCCTGATCGAGATGGAGGCGGCGCGGCACCGTTTCATCCTCGTCCCCGAACCCGCCCGTCCCGACGGCGGCGCGGTGATCGGCCGCTACGCCATAGCGCGCTTCGACCTGAAGACCTTCGGCCGCCCCAGCCACGCGGGCGCGGCGCTGAAGGAGGGCCGCTCCGCCATCGCCGAGATGGCAAAGCTGGTGGCGGTGATCGAGGGGATGACGACCGACGACTGCACCTTCTCGGTCGGGGTGTTCAACGCCGGGCAGTGGGTGAACTGCGTCTCCTCCGAATGCACCGCAGAGGTGCTGTCGATGGCGAAACGGCAGGAGGATCTGGACGCCGGCGTCGAGCGGATGCTGGCGCTGACGACCGGCAACAACGACGTGACGCTGGAGGTGCGGCGCGGCGTGACGCGCCCGGTGTGGAAGCCCGATCAGCCCGGCACCATTGCCATGCTGGAGGTGGCGCGCGACCTGGCGGCGGAGCTGGGGTTCGAGCTGACCGCGCAATCGGCGGGCGGCGGATCGGACGGGAACTTCACCGGCGCCATGGGCCTGCCGACGCTCGATTCCCTCGGCGTGCGCGGTGCGGGGCTGCACACGCTGAACGAGCACATCCTCGTGTCGAGCCTGGTGGAACGCGCCCGCCTCGCCGCCGGTCTGCTGACCCGGCTGGGGGCCTGAGCCGTCGGCGGTCCGGTCCGGCCTCCACGCCGCACCCGGCCGCCCCTCCGGCCCCTTGCCCGTCCCCGTCCGCTCCACTACCGTCGCGGCCGATTGCCAACCTCCGGTGCGACATGAAAATCGGCATCCTGCAATGCGGCCACTTCCCCGACACCCTGCGCGGGGAGATGGGCGACTACGACCAGATGTTCGTCCGGCTGCTCGACGGCCACGGCTTCGACTTCGCCACCTATCCGGTGATCGACGGTGTCTTTCCCGAAGGCCCCGGGGTCTGCGACGGCTGGCTGATCACCGGCTCTCGGCACGGGGCCTATGACGACCTGCCGTGGATCCCGCCGCTTGAAGACCTCATCCGCGCCATCCGCAGTGCCGGCCGCCCGCTGGTCGGCGTCTGTTTCGGTCACCAGATCATCGCGCAGGCCCTCGGCGGGCGGGTGGTGAAGCATCCCGGCGGCTGGTCCGTCGGCCGCCAGGTCTATCGCTTCGGCGATACCGAGGTGCCGCTGAACGCCTGGCACCAGGATCAGGTGGTGGAGCTGCCGGAGGGGGCGGAGGTCGTGGCCTCGACCGAGTTCTGCCCCTATGCCGCGCTGGTCTACGGCGAGACGATCTTCACGGTCCAGCCGCATCCGGAATTCACCGCCGAGGCGCTGAAGGGCCTGATCGAGCAGCGCGGCCCCGGTGTGGTGCCCGACAACCTGCTCGCCTCGGCCGCCGCGCAGCTGCCCGACCCGGTGGCGGCGCAGCAGATGGCCGACCGCTTCGCCGAGGTGCTGAAACGGGGCGCGGCGTGACCGGCGCCGCGGCCTGGCGGTACCGGCTGCACTACTTCCCGGAATCCGGAAACAGCTACAAGCTGGCGCTGATGCTGTCGCTCTGCGGCGAGACCTTCGATCCGGTCTGGACCGATTTCGGCGGCGGCGTCACCCGCACGCCCGCATGGCGCGCCACGGTGAACGAGATGGGCGAGATCCCGGTGCTGGAGGAAACCGCCCCCGACGGCACCCGTGTCTCGCTGACGCAGACCGCGCTGATCCTGCGCCGCCTCGCCGCGCGCTACGGGCGCCTCGGCGGCGACGACCCCGAGGAGGTGCTGCGCTGGCTGATCTGGGACAACCAGAAGCTGTCGGGCCACATGGCCACCTTCCGCTTCCTGCGGACCTTCGTGGCGGGCACCGATCCGGCGGTGCTGAAGTTCCTGCGCTCGCGGGTGAACGACTGCCTGCGGATCGTCGAGACCCGCCTCGCCACCCGCCCCTTCGTCATGGGCGACAGCGCCACCATCGCCGACATCTCGATGTGCGCCTATCTGTCGTTCCCGCCGGACGAGACCGGCGACGATTTTGCGACGACCCATCCGAACCTGCACGCCTGGCTGGGACGGATCGCCGCCCTGCCCGGCTGGCGATCGCCCTACGATCTTCTGCCGGGCGCGCGGCTGCCACGCCACGACCGCTGAGCCGCTTCGCGACCTTGCCGGTCCCGAAAGGCTCCGATACCCTTCCGGCGATTACTCCAACCCGGTGCTTCATGACAATCGGCAACCTGCCCTGCAGCCAGCCCCCCGCCGCCCCGCGCGGGATCGCTTTCGACAAGACCAGCGAACGGAGGGCCGGACATTGAGCGACTGGACCGATGCCCTGCCCGAACCGGCGCGGGAATATCTGGAAGGCCGGCGGCTGGACGAGGTCGAATGCGTGATCGCCGACCTGCCCGGGATCGCCCGCGGCAAGGCCGTGCCCGCCTCGAAATTCGCGCGGCAGAAGTATTTCCACCTGCCGAACTCGATCTTCTTCCAGACCATCACCGGCGACTGGGGCGAGGCCGCGGGCGAGGAGGGCTTCGTCGAGCCCGACATGATCCTGCGCCCCGACATGTCCACCGCCACCGCCGCGCCCTGGACCGGGGACTGGACGCTGCAGGTGATCCACGACGCCTACGACCGGCGGGGCGAACCGATCCCCTTCGCGCCCCGCAACGTGCTCAAGCGGGTCTGCCAGCTTTACGCCGATCAGGGGTGGAAGCCGGTTGTGGCGCCCGAGATGGAGTTCTACCTCGTCGCCCGCAACATCGACCCCGCCAAGCCGATCGAGCCGATGATGGGCCGCTCGGGCCGCCCCGCCGCCGCGCGGCAGGCCTATTCGATGACCGCCGTGGACGAATTCGGACCGGTGATCGACGACATCTACGATTTCGCCGAGGCCCAGGGGTTCGAGATCGACGGCATCACCCAGGAGGGCGGTGCCGGCCAGCTGGAGATCAACCTGCGCCACGGCAACCCGGTGAAGCTGGCGGACGAGGTGTTCTACTTCAAGCGCCTGATCCGCGAGGCCGCGCTGCGGCACGACTGCTTCGCGACCTTCATGGCGAAGCCGATCTTCGACGAGCCGGGCAGCGCCATGCACATCCATCATTCGGTGATGGATATCGAAACGGGCCGCAACATCTTCACCGGCCCGCAGGGCGGCGAGACGGATGCCTTCTACACCTTCATCGGGGGCCTCCAGCATCACCTGCCCGAGGCGATCCCGCTGCTGGCGCCCTACGTGAATTCCTACCGCCGCTACGTGAAGGACCACGCCGCGCCGATCAACCTCGAATGGGGCCGTGACAACCGGACGACGGGCATCCGCGTCCCGATTTCCGAACCCGACGCGCGCCGGGTCGAGAACCGCGTGGCGGGGATGGACTGCAACCCCTACCTAGGGATCGCCGCCTCGCTGGCCGCGGGCTATCTGGGCCTGATGCGCGAGGAACGGGCCGAGAAGCAGTTCCGCGGCGACGCCTACGAGGGCGAGGGCGATTTCCCGCGGACCCTCGGCGAGGCCCTCGACGTCTTCGACGAGGCGAAGGACCTGGCCGAGATCCTCGGGCCCGAATTCTGCCGCGTCTATTCCATCGTGAAGCGGACGGAGTACGAGGAATTCCTTGGCGTCATCTCTCCGTGGGAGCGGGAGCACCTGCTGCTGAACGTATGAACCTCCTCGACGCGAACGACCGGCCCGGGGAATACCCCGACAGCTGGTATGCGGCCACGGCCGACCTGCTGCCGCCCTTCCCGCCGCTGGCGGGCGAGGTCACGGCGGATGTCTGCGTCGTCGGCGGGGGCTACACGGGACTTTCCGCCGCACTACACCTGGCGGAGGCCGGGCTGCGCGTCGTCCTGCTGGAGGCGCAGCGCGTCGGCTTCGGCGCCTCGGGGCGCAACGGCGGGCAGCTCGGGTCGGGCCAGCGGCAGGATCAGATGGAGCTGGAGCGGCTGGTCGGACGCGAGGACGCCCGGCGGCTCTGGGATATTGGGGAGGAGACGAAGGCGCTGGTCCGGGCGCTCATCGACCGGCTGGGGATCGAGTGCCACCTGAAGCCGGGCGTCGCCTGGACCGGCTCGACGCCTTCGGACGTGCACCACCTGCACGATTACGCGGCCCACCTTCAGGCCCGCTACGACTACCCCCATGTCGAGATGCTGGACGAGGCGGCGTGTCGCGCCCTCTGCCCCTCCCCCGCCTATCGCGGCGGGTTGCTGGACATGGGGGCGGCGCACCTGCACCCGCTGCGCCTTGCCCTGGGCCTCGCCAAAGGCGCGGCGGCGGCGGGAGCGGTGATCCACGAAGGCTCCCGCGTGCGGCGCATCGACGAGGGGGCGGAGGTTGTCGTGCACACCGAAGCGGGCCGGGTCCGGGCGCGGCATCTGATCCTCGGCTGCAACGGCTACATGGGCGGGCTGAACGGCAAGGTCGCGGCGCGGGTCATGCCGATCAACAACTTCGTCGCGGCGACCGAGCCTCTGGGCGACGAGGCCGACCGCGTCCTGACCCGCGACGTGGCCGTGGCGGATTCGAAATTCGTGGTGAACTACTTCCGGCTGAGCCACGACCGGCGGCTGATCTTCGGCGGCGGGGAAAGCTACGGCTACCGGTTCCCGGCGGACATCGCGGCGAAGGTGCGCGGCCCGATGACGGAGATCTTCCCGCATCTGAAAGACGTGAAGATCACCCACGCCTGGGGCGGCACGCTGGCCATCGCCATGAAACGCCTGCCGTATTTTGCGCGGCTGGCGCCGAACGTGCTGACCGCCTCGGGCTATTCCGGCCACGGCGTCGGCACGGCAACGCACGCCGGGCTGCTGATGGCCCGCGCCGTGCAGGGCGAGGCGGAGGGGTTCGACCTGATGTCGCGCCTGCCGACGCCGCGCTTTCCGGGCGGCGGGGCACTGCGGTCGCCGCTGCTGGTGCTGGCGATGAGCTGGTATTCCATGCGGGATCGGCTGGGGATCTGAGGTGTGGTGGGCAGAATGCCCACCCTACAGGGTCCGTGTGACACAACCGGTCGATATGCGCACGACGAGGGCCTGTAACGTCCCTCTGCGACGATCTCGCAGCACATCAGAGCTGCGACCATTCGCCGGCCTCCTCCCTCCGATGTCACGCATTTTTCGTTTTGCCCCCGCCTGCAACTCGTTTAGAAAACCCGAAAGAGCAGTTCAGGAAAGCCGAAAACATGCCTCTCCCCCCGAACGTCTACGATGCCGAACCGATCCCCGCCGCCGCCCGGGCCGAAATCGAGCGCCTGCTGAGCTCCGGCGATCTCTTCCGCTACACCGCCCCCGAGGATGCGCCCGTCGCCCTGCTGGAGCGCGAGTTCGCGGACATGATGGGGGCGAAGTATGCGCTGGCCGTGTCGTCCTGTTCGGCCGCGCTCTTCCTGTCGCTGGAGGCGCTGAACCTTCCGCGCGGCGCGAAGGTGCTGATCCCGGCCTTCACCTTCGCGGCCGTGCCCTCGTCCATCGTGCACGCGAACCTGACGCCCGTGCTGGTCGAGGTCGGCGACAACTACCGCATCGACATGGCCGACTTCGCGGCGAAGCTGCCCGACGCCTCCGCCGTCATCATCAGCCACATGCGCGGCCACACCTCGGACATGGACGCGATCATGGCGCTCTGCGACACCGCCGGCGTGCCGGTGATCGAGGATGCGGCCCATTCGCTGGGCACCACCTGGCACGGCAAGAAGATCGGCACGATCGGGGCGATCGGCTGCTTCTCGTTCCAGAGCTACAAGCTGGTCAATTCCGGCGAGGGCGGCATCCTGATCACCGACGATCCCGACCTGCTGGCCCGCGCGACGATCATGTCCGGCGCCTACGAGCACAACTGGAAGAAGCACAAGGGTCCGCGCGGCGAGAACACCGCCGATCTGGAACAGGCCTTCGCCCGCTGGCAGAACCGCCTGCCGCTCTACAACATGCGGCTGTCGAACCTGGCTGCCGCGATCATCCGCCCGCAGCTGGCCGAGGTGCCGCGCCGGGTGCGCGACGGGCGGCGCAACCACGATCACGTGGCGGCGCTGATCGAGACCTCGCCCTGGATCGAGGTGCCGGCGAAACTGGCCCCCGAAAGCCGCGCGCCCGACTCGCTGCAGTTCAACCTCGTGGGCCTGACGGAGGCCGAAACCCTCGCCTTCGCCGATGCCGCCGCCGCGCGCGGCGTGAAGGTCCAGGTCTTCGGCCTGTCCACCGACAATGCCCGCGCCTTCTGGAACTGGGAATTCCTCGGCGCGGCGCCGGACCTGCCGCAGACCCGCGCGATGCTGATGAAGGCCTGCGACACCCGCCTGCCCGCCCGGCTGACGCCGCCCGAGCTGGACCTGATCGCCGCCGCCCTGATCGGCGCGGCGGAGGACGTGATGGGACCGGAACGCCGCTACGGCACCTGAAACGATCCTTCGACGAAGGATCGCGCCCGGCCCGGCGCGATCGCGCTGCGGGGACCCGTCAGAGGATGTCCAGCGTCCCTTCCAGCGTCGGGTAGATCTCGCGCGCGGGGGCCAGCAGCACCTCGCGCAGCAGGCCCTTCACCTCGCCCGCGATGATCTCGGGCAGGTCGTTCAGCACGTCGCGCCGCGCGGTCAGCACGATCCGGCGTGTCAGCGGCGTGAAGGGCATCGGCAGGATGTCGAGCCCCGGCAGCAGCCGCCGCGCCCGCATCAGGGCCAGCGGCGGCAGGATCGTCCAGCCCGCTCCCTGCCCCACCATCGCCAGCAGCGCGTGATAGCTGTCCAGCTCGAACCGGTGGCCCTGCGTCAGGTTCAACTGCGCCAGATGCGTGGCCACCAGCCGCCCCATGTGATGCCGCGTGGTGTAGAGCACCAGCGGACGCGGGGCGAGCTGCGCCGCCACGTCTCCGGCCGGGTCGATCTCGCCCGCCCGCGCGGCGACGACGAAGGTCTCGGACAGCAGCGGATGCACCTCGGTCCAGGCTGCGGGCGGCCCCATCTCGGCCGCGATGACGAGATCCAGCGCCTCGGCGTCCAGCTGATCGTAGAGCGTGTGGCTGGCGTTCGTTTCCAGCAGGAACTGGCAGCCGGGGATGCGCCCCGCCAGGCTGGCGACGAGGCGCGGGGTGATGTCCGCCTCCAGATCGTCGATGGCGCCGATGCGCAGGCGCGACAGCGTCTCCTGCCCCGACACCGCCAGCTCGGCCCGGGCCTGCGCGGCCTCGTTCAGGATCGCCGCGGCACGGCGGCGAAAGGCCTCGCCGGCCGGGGTCAGGGTGACCGGGCGGGCGTTGCGGTGCAGGAGCGTCGCGCCGAGCGCGGCCTCGAGGTTGGTCAGCTGCTGCGACACGGCCGAGGGGCTGGCCCCCAGCCTGCGGGCGGCGGCGGTGATCGACCGCTCCTCGGCGGTGGCGGCGAAGACCTCGATCCCCCAGAGGGTGATCCGTCCGGAACTGGCGACCATGGGCCGCCTACTTGTCCATGCGGTTCAGCTTCTTCTGCAGCGCGGCCAGCTGCTCCTTGATCGATTCCAGATCGTCGTCCTGCCCGGCGCCGGCCCCGGACGTGCCGCCGGCGGGCGCCCCGCCCTCGCGGCCCGGGCCCGACCAGTTGCCCGAAAAGCCGCCGGTCATCGCCTTCATGAAGGCTTCCTGCTGGGCGCGCATCGCCTCGAAGCCGGGCATCTTCGCCATCGGGTTCATCGCGCCCATGTTCTCCATCATCTTGGACTGCCCGTCGCGCAGCATGTCGAAGGACATCTGCAGGAACTGCGGCACGACGGTGGAGGCGGAGGTGGTGTAGCTGCGCACCAGATCGGTCAGCACACCCAGCGGCAGCACGTTCTCGCCCCGCCCCTCGTGTTCGGCGATGATCTGCAGCAGATACTGGCGCGTCAGGTCGTCCCCGGATTTCAGATCGACGATCTGCACCTCGCGGCCCTCGCGGATGAAGCCGGCGATATCCTCCAGCGTCACGTAATCCGAGGTCTCGGTGTTGTAGAGACGGCGCGAGGCGTAGCGCTTGATGAGAAGCGGTTTGTCGTCTTCGGCCACGGTCCCATCCTCCCGGACAATTCGGCGATGCAGCAAGCGTAGGCCCTGTCTCGACAAAAAGAAAGCGTTGCAATGCAGCGTCATGCCGGCGGCGCGATATCCGGTGCCGAGGCCCGCCGCCGATCGCGCCACGTCTGCCGTCACCGACAGGGTCCGCAGTCTTCGGTCAACGCCGTGGGGTCGGCGCGGATGGTGCCTTGACGGCGGACCGGCAGCGGAACAAGGTCATCAACGCTGACATATATCGAGGCCCCTCATGCACGACCCGGAAACCTTCGCCCAGGCGTGGGAACGTGGCTGGAACAGTCACGACCTGGACGTGATCCTGTCGCACTACCGGGGGGACATCGTCTTCCGCTCCAGAAAGGCCGTGCCGCTGACGGGTCGGGGCGAAGTCCACGGTCGCGCGGCCCTGCGCGCCTACTGGGCGGCTGCGCTCGATCGTCAGCCCGACCTGCGGTTCGCGGTTCGGGACGTGTTCGCGGGCCACGAGATGATGGTGATCACCTACACCAACCACCGCGGATTCCTGGCTGCCGAAACGCTCTGGTTCGACGCGGACGGCATGGTCTGGCAGGCCGCCGCCTGCCACCGGGCCGAAGCGCCGCCAGCCGCCGAAGCCACGCCCGAATGAAGAAAGGGCGGACCCGAAGGTCCGCCCTGTCCCACCACACCCCCTTCGTAAGGGAGGAGCAAGGGGGGTGCAGATACGCGATTACTTCGCGGCCGCTTTCTTCGTCATGGTCGACGCGTCCTTCGTCGCCTTCTTCATGGCGGCGGAGGCGTCTTCCGACATGTCCTTGCCGGCGGCCATCATCAGTTCCATCGTCTCGGACTGGACCTTCTTGGCGATCTCGGCGAAGGCGGCCATGTGCTCGGCCGACATCTCGGCATAGGCCGAAGCGAAATCGGTCATCGCCTTGGCGTAGTCCGCCGGCTCCGACTTGGCGCGGGTCATCTCGGTCATCTTCGACAGCGTGTCCTTCGTCCACTTCGTCGAGATGTCCGTCGACTTGCCGGCGGCGTCCAGATAGACGGCCGAGAGCTTCTCGCTCAGCGAGGCCTGGGTCTTGAACGCGTCTTCCATGGCCGAGGTGTCGACCGGAAATGCGCCCATCATGTCCTTCATCATGGCGGTGAAGTCCTGTGCGTTTGCCATTGCAGTGATCCTTTCATCTGGCGCCCCGCCGCCCGTCCCGGCTGCGGGTGATCTCATCCGTTGACGCCAATATGCATGCTGCGGCGCAGCATTTCAAGGATTTTTTCTGCGGCGCAGAAAGACGGCCCTTGTCAGGGACTTGCGCGGCGGCCTCAGGCGGCGGGCCTTGCCGTAACGTAAGTTCCGGGGGCCGGCGCAAGCACAGGGTGAGTCGAATCTCCGGGCTCTCGCGCGGGCACCATGCGGCCCGAACGCTCCGCCAGCCACGCGCCCCAGCGGGGCCACCACGAGCCTTCCGTGAACGTCGCCGTATCGAACCATCCGGTGGCGTCCAGTGTCAGGTCGTCGTTGGTGTAGTGGCCGTATTTCTTCTTCGACGGCGGGTTCACGATGCCGGCGATGTGGCCCGACTCCGAGACCACGATCACCTTCTCCTTCGACCCCGCCATACGCATCCCCCTGTAGCTGTCGCGCCAGGCGGCGATATGGTCGGTCTGACAGGTGACCGAGAAGATCGGCACCTCCACGTCGCGGATGTGCAGCACCTCGCCCAGCATCGGCATGCCGTCGGTGGTGAAGCGGTTCTTCTGGCACAGATCCCGCAGATACTGCGTCGCCATGCGCCCCGGCAGGTTCGTCCCGTCGCCGTTCCAGTAGAGCAGGTCGAAGGCGGGCGGCGTCTCGCCCATCATGTAGGACCGGATCGCCGGGCGGTAGATCAGGTCGTTCGAGCGCAGGAACGAGAAGGTCCGCGCCATGATGTGGCTCTTCAGGTAGCCGTGAGTCTCGACCTCCTTCTCGATCCCGTCGATGAAATCGTCCTGCAGGAAGGGCGTGAACTCTCCCTGATCCGAGAAATCGGTCAGCGCGGTGAAGAAGGTGGCGGATTTCACCGACCTGTCGCCGCGCTTCTTCATCAGCGACAGGGTCATCGCCAGCGTGGTGCCGCCGATGCAGTAGCCGACGACGTTCACCTTCTTCTCGCCGGTGATCGCCTTGACCTCGCGCATCGCGGTCAGGAAGCCGTCCTCGATGTAATCCTCGATCCCGGTGTGCCGGTAGGTGGCGTCGGGATTGACCCAGGACACGACGAAGAGCGTGAAGCCCTGTTCGGTGATCCAGCGGATCAACGAATTCTCCTTCTTCAGGTCGAGGATGTAGAACTTGTTGATCCAGGGCGGGAAGATGATCAGCGGCGTGGCGTGGACCCGGTCGGTCTTCGGCGCGTACTGGATCAGCTCCATCATGTGGTTGCGGTAGATCACCTGGCCCTCGCTGGCGGCGACGTTGTCGCCCAGCCGGAAGGCGGTGTCGTCGGCCAGACGCACCAGCAATTCGCCGTTGTTCGCCTCGATGTCGCGGACGAGGTTCTCCAGCCCGTCGATCAGGCTCTGCCCGTCGGTTGCGGCGGCCTTTTCCAGCGCGTCGGGATTGGTGGCCAGGAAATTCGTCGGCGCCATCATGTCGACGATCTGCCGGCTGAAGTACTTCAGCCGCTTGCGCTCCACCGGGCCCAGATCCTCGGCGTCGTCGACCGCCTTCTCGATCGCCTCGGCATTCAGCATGTACTGCTGCTTGATGAAGTTGAACCAGGGGTTCGTCTGCCACAGCGGGTTGGAAAAGCGCGGATCGGCGGGGGTGGTGTCCTCCGGCGCCTCCAGCCGGCCCTTCGCCAGGGTCTGCTGCGCCTCGATGTAGTGCTTGACGGACTTCGACCAGAACTCCGCCTGATGCTCGAAGATGCGGGCGGGATTCTGCATCGCCTCCGTCCACCAGGCGCCGGCGGCCTTCGTCCAGACCTCCGGATCCGGCGCGTTCAGCGCGGGGTTCGGCGCGTCGCGGCTGGAGATGGCGCGGACAAGACGCTGCGTCAGTTCCTCCATCCGCGCGAGATTCCGGTTGAGCCTGTCGAGTTGAGCCACACCTTCCGGTGCATCTTTACCCTCGCCCGTGTCGTGAGTTGTCATCGCGCCGAATCCTCCCTAGATTCGCTGCAGAGCAGCATCGCACGACATCGCCTTTCGGGAGGGCGGCGACGATCGGGGCCGGGTCTGCCCGACGACAGGAGACGCCTATGCGCTTGATGGCAACCTACGATCTAATGGAGACGGTGCGCAACACCAACCAGTGGCTCGGCGCGACGGCGCTGTCCGTGGCCTCCCAGCCCGCCTTCTCGATGATCCCCAACCCGGCGCTGCAGTGGATGGCCGCCTGGGGCGAGGTGACGGAACGCAGCTTCAAGCGGATGGTGGTCAAGCCCGACTGGGGCATCCGCACCGTGGTCGGGGCCGACGGCAAGGATCACGTGGTGCAGATCAACAAGGTGGTGGACCGCCCCTTCGGCGACCTGATCCACTTCGACGTGCTGGGCCGCCGGACCAAGGAGCGCAAGATCCTGCTGGTGGCGCCGATGTCGGGCCATTACGCCACGCTGCTGCGCTCGACCGTCGTGTCGCTGCTGCCGGACGCGGAGGTCTACGTGACCGACTGGCACAACGCCCGCGACATTCCTGTGTCCGAGGGCAAGTTCGACATCGAGGACTACACCCTCTACATCGTCGATTTCATGAAGGAGCTGGGGCCGGACGTGAACGTCATCGCGGTCTGCCAGCCCGCCCCTCTGGTTCTGGCCGCGACCGCCTATCTGGCCGAGGAAGAGCCCGAGGCGCAGCCCGCCACCCTGACCCTGATCGGCGGTCCGATCGATCCGGACGCGACGCCGACGGACGTGACCGACTTCGGCAACCGCGTCACCATGGGCCAGCTGGAAGAGACGATGATCCAGCGCGTCGGGTTCAAGTACCCCGGCGTCGGGCGGCGGGTCTATCCGGGCCTGCTGCAGCTGACCTCGTTCATGTCGATGAACTGGGAACGCCACAGCCAGGCGTTCTCGGACCAGATCTTCCGCACCGCCCGCGGCGAGGCCAGCGACAACGACCACCACAACCGGTTCTACGACGAATACCTCGCCACGATGGACATGACGGCGGAGTTCTACCTCTCCACGGTCGAGCGGATCTTCAAGGCCGGCGAGATCGCGAAGAACGAATTCGTGGTGGCCGGCCGGAAGGTGGACATCGGCAGGATCACCTCGGTCGCCGTCAAGACGGTCGAAGGCGAGAAGGACGACATCTCGGCCCCCGGGCAGTGCAAGGCGGCGCTGGATCTTCTGACCGGCCTGCCGGACGAGAAGAAGGCCTGGCATCTGGAGCCCGGCGCGGGCCATTACGGCATCTTCGCCGGCTCGTCCTGGCGCAACAACATCCGGCCCCTGGTGCTGGAGTTCATCGATGCGAACAAGGCCGGCGCGTCGGCGAAGCTGAAGGTCGCGGGCAAGTAGCGTCGCGCATGGTCACGGGGGTCGAGGGGTGGGCAGGATGCCCACCCTACGCGTGATCGGCCGCGCGCGGGCCTCCTAGCGCCTTTATCCGGGCGCGGATCGCATCCGAACGGGCCGGGTCGCAGCGGGCGATGTGGTTCGGGGGCTCTGCTCCCGCGCCTGCGGCGCTCCCCCGGGATATTTCGGGCCAGAGGAAGCGGGGGAACGCCGGCCTCAGGCGGCCGTGGCGCGCAGCAGGCGCTTGCGGGCCGGCGGGATCGCGTTGATCTCGAGCCCGGTGAATACGTGCAGCGTGTTCATGTGATCGTCCACCACCGCGTGGTCGCTGACCCATCCGCCCATCAGCAGGTAGGTGCGCAGCAGCGGCGGCATCCGCAACATGGCCAGCTTCGCGTCGGGCTTGCGCCGCAGCTTCTGGGCGAAGCGGAAGACGCGCGGCGCCTTCACGCGGGGCAGCCATCGTTTCGGGGCGAGATGACGCTCCTTCAGCATGGCGAAGGCGTCGAGATATTCGTCCGCGTCGGTCCCCCGGAACGAGGAGCAGCCGAAGAGCATCTCCACCCCGTTCTCGTCCACGTAGCGGGTCATGGCGGACCAGGCGACGCGCAGGATGTCGCCGTCGCGGTGGTCGGGATGAATGCAGAAGCGCCCCATCTCGACCATCCGGCCGGGGAAGTCGCGCAGGGCCGAAAGCTCGTAGTACTGCGCGGAATAGGAGCGGTCGATGTCGCTGCCGGCGCGCAGCGGCAGGATCCGGAAGCAGCAGACCAGTTCGCCCGTGCGCTCGTCCTCGACCAGGACGTGATCGCAGCCGGCGTCGAAGTCGTCGGCGTCGAGCGGGCCGTCGGCGCGCCCCCGGAAGGTCAGCGTGCGCAGGCGCTGCGCGGCCCGGATGTCGTCGTCGCCTTCCGCGAAGCGGGCGCGCCAGCGGCCCTTCTTCAGTGACAGCATGACCCAACCTCCGGGCTGATGCGTGACGCCAATATGGTCAACGCCACCCAACAGGCAAGATGTGACGTCGCCATGACGCGGCGGGGCATCCCGTGCCGGGACGTGGCCGACGGGTCACGCGCCGTGGCCGCGACCGGGCCGCGTCAGTCGATGAAGTCGGAGGCCGAGAAGCGCCCGAGGTTGCCCAGAAGCTGCCGGATGAAGTTCTTGTTCGCGGTCGAGGACGAGGTCACGCGGCGCGCCAGCGGCACCACCCTGCCCTTTTCCAGCCCGAAGCGTTCGACGTTCGTCACCACGCCCTGCGACGAGAACGAGATGGCGACCACCTCCCGCTCCACCACCTGGGGGCGGAACATGCCGTAGGTGCGGACGCGGCTGCCGACGTAGTAGAAGCCCGAGTCGCTCAGCAGCCCGGCGGTCGAGGGCGCGCCGACCTTCTCGGTCACGCTGTCCTTCGTGTCGCTGCCGACGGCGATCTGCGACAGCTCCTCCTCGCGCGGGATGTAGCCGTGATCGCGATACTGCGCCGTGCACGCCGTCAGTGCCGCAAGTCCCAGCACCGCCACGCCGAGCCTGACCCCGGAAGCGCCCCTCGCCTTCGGCCCCCTGCGCGTCGCGGGGAACGTTCTGCCTGCCATGTCCACCCTCTGGTCCCGGTTCACCTGTCCCGGCCCTCACCTGTCCCTGCCCCTTGTCGTCTCCGCCGGAGCCTTCTATGTCGCTTACATAACCTGCAATGATCCTTCAAGAAAGGATGAACCGGCCATGGCCTCCACGATGCCCCGGCCGTTCCGCGTGTCGGAGCTGTCGCAGAAACATCCCACCCCGTTCGAGATCGCGCCCGACGCCCCGGCGCTGGAGGCGCTGGCGCAGGACATGGGCCTGCTGGGCCTCAGGAAACTGCGGTTCACGGGCGAGATTGCGCACGAGGGCGCGACCGGCTGGCGGCTGTCTGGCCATCTGGGCGCGACGGTGGTGCAGCCCTGCGTCGTGACGCTGGAGCCGGTGTCGACCCGCATCGAGGAGGAGGTGGAGCGCCGCTACATCCCCGACCTGCCCGCCACCGGGGACCTGCCGGAAGAGATGGAGATGCCCGAGGACGAGACGCAGGAGCCCCTGGGCGCCACGATCGACCCGGGCGCCGTGATGGCCGAGGCGCTGGCGCTGGCGCTGCCTCTCTACCCCCGCAGGGACAGCGTGGAGCCGGAACAGACGGCCTTCACCGAGCCCGGCAAGACCCCGATGTCCGACGATGACGTGAAGCCCTTCGCCGGGCTGGCGGCGCTGAGATCGAAGCTGGAGGACGGCGAGTGAGTGCCTGCAGGGCCGCCCGTTCGAACGCCCGCCCTGCGACCCGAGGCGTGGCACGCAGAGAATCGCTTGCACCCGCGCACTTTCGCGGTATTTTCGCGCCCTCATCCGAAATTCCGGGTTGAAGCCGGGGCACCTTCCGCATAGGAGCCTCGGAAAGAACGCGGCGCGCGATCCGTGCCGTGACCCGATCACGAAACACCGGGGTCCGCCCCGCGAACGACTGAGGTTGTGACATGGCTGTCCAACAGAACAAGGTTTCCAAGTCGCGCCGCAACAATCGCCGCGCTCACGACGCGCTGGTGGCCGCGAACCCGAACGAATGCCCGAACTGCGGCGAGCTGAAGCGCCCGCATCACGTCTGCGGCGCCTGCGGTCACTACGCCGACCGTGAAGTCATCGCGATGGCCGACGAGGTCGACCTGGACGAAGACGCGGCCTGACGCGTCGGGCGGGTTTCCGCATGACGGGTCTGCACGACGACAGCGCCGGGTCCGAAGGGACCGCAGGGCGCGTGGTGATCTCGGTCGATGCCATGGGCGGCGACCGCGGACCGGCCACCGTCGTCGCGGGCATTGCCCGGTCGGCGAAGAAGAACCCCGACATCCACTTCATCCTGCACGGCCCGAAGGCCGAGCTGGAGCGGCTGGTGAACCGCCGCCGCGGACTGGCCGAACGCTGCGACATCCGCGACGCGGGCGGCGTGGTGACGATGGATGACAAGCCCTCCCACGTGATGCGCCACGGGCGCGAGACCTCGATGTGGTCCGCGCTCGATTCCGTGCGCGAGGGCGAGGCGAAGGTCTGCGTGTCCTGCGGGAACACCGGCGCGCTGATGGCGCTGGCCATGGTCCGCCTGCGCAAGCTGCCCGGCGTGAACCGTCCCGCCATCGCGGTGCTCTGGCCGTCACGCAATCCACAGGGCTTCAACGTCATGCTGGACGTCGGCGCCGACATCCGGGCGGACGAACAGGACCTGCTGCAATACGCCCTCATGGGCGCCTCCTACTGCCGCAACGGCCTGCATATCGAGCGGCCCCGCGTCGGCCTGCTGAACGTCGGGACCGAGGAACACAAGGGCCGGGCCGAGATGAAGGTCGCGCACGACCTGATCGCGGGCGCCACCACCGAGGGCAAGTTCGACTTCGTCGGCTTCGTCGAGGGCGGCGACATCCCCGGCGATCGCTGCGACGTGATCGTCACCGACGGCTTCACCGGCAACATCGCGCTCAAGACCGGCGAGGGCACCGCCAAGCTGATCGGCGACCTGCTGAAGGAAGCCTTCCGCTTCTCGCCCCTGTCGCGCATCGCGGCGCTGCTGGCGCTGACCTCCATGCGCCGCCTGCAGAAGCGGATCGACCCGCGCCGGGTGAACGGCGGGGTGTTCCTGGGCCTCAACGGCACGGTGGTGAAAAGCCACGGCTCGGCCGATGCCACCGGTGTCTCGGCTGCGGTGAAACTGGCGTTCCAGCTGGCCCGGTCGGGCTTCGGCGACCGTCTGGCGGCGCGGGTTGCATCCGCCACATCGCTGGCCCAGGATGCCGAAAGGCTGGAGAGCGGGGCATAATGACAACGCGCGCGGTAGCGACGGGCATCGGGCACTACCTGCCCGAGCGGGTGGTGGAGAATTCCTGGTTCGAGGACCGGCTGGACACGTCCGACGAGTGGATCCGCAGCCGATCCGGGATCGAGCGCCGCCACTTTGCCGCCGAGGGCGAGACGACGTCGGACCTGGCCGCCCACGCCGCCCGCGCCGCGCTGGTCCACGCCGAGCTGAAGCCCGACGACATCGACGCGGTGATCGTCGCCACCTCGACCCCCGACCTGACCTTCCCCTCCGTCGCCACGATGGTGCAGGAGAAGATCGGCATGACGCGGGGCTTCGGCTTCGACGTGCAGGCGGTCTGCGCCGGTTTCGTCTTCGCGCTGGCCAATGCCAACGCGATGATCGTCTCGGGCCAGGCCGAACGCATCATGGTGATCGGGGCCGAGACGTTCAGCCGGATCATGGACTGGGACGACCGGTCCACCTGCGTGCTGTTCGGAGACGGGGCCGGGGCGCTGATCCTCGAGGCCCGGTCCGGCTCGGGCAATTCGGCCGACCGGGGCGTGCTGTCCTGCGACCTGAACTCGGACGGGCGCTACCGCGAGATGCTCTATGTCGACGGGGGCGTGTCGACCTCCGGCACCTCGGGCAAGCTGCGGATGCAGGGCAATCCGCTGTTCCGACAGGCGGTCGAGAAGCTGGCCGGCACCGCGCACACGGCGCTGGAGCGCGCCAGCCTCGGGCCGGGGAATGTCGACTGGATCGTCCCGCACCAGGCCAACATCCGCATCATCCAGGGCACCGCGAAGAAGATGGGCGTGTCGATGGACAAGGTGATCGTCACCGTCCAGGACCACGGCAACACCTCGGCCGCGTCGATTCCCCTGGCGCTGGCCGTGGGCGTCGGCGAGGGCCGCATCAGGCCCGGCGATCTGCTGGTGGCCGAGGCGATCGGCGGCGGCCTGGCCTGGGGATCGGTCGTCCTGCGCTGGTAGGCGGGGCTTCGCCGGGGCGCGCCGTGGATTTCCCCGTGTCGCCAATGCCCTGATATTGACTCGCTTTTTCCGCCCCCTCTATGCTCGCCCGCAGAACAAGGGGACCGGGATGAGTGAGAAGACGCTGACGCGCATGGATCTCAGCGAAGCGCTGTTTCGCGAGGTCGGATTGTCGAGGAACGACTCGGCACAACTGGTGGAATCCGTTCTTCAGCACATCTCGGACGCGCTGGTGCGCGGCGAGCAGGTGAAGATCTCGTCCTTCGGCACCTTCTCGGTGCGCGAGAAGGCGGCCCGCATGGGGCGCAATCCGAAGACCGGGACCGAGGTGCCGATCAACCCCCGGCGGGTCCTGACCTTCCGTCCCTCGCACCTGATGAAGGAACGCGTCGCGGCCGGCAACGCTTCCGGCGGCCGGGGCGCGTAAGGGGCCATGACCAAGGCCGCCGACGCCTTTCGGACGATCAGCGAAGTCGCCGAATGGCTGGAGACGCCGGCGCATGTGCTGCGCTTCTGGGAAAGCAAGTTCACGCAGGTGAAGCCGGTGAAACGCGCCGGCGGGCGGCGCTACTACCGCCCTGCCGACATGATGCTGCTCGGCGGGATCAAGCGGCTGCTGCATGACGAGGGGATGACCATCAAGGGCGTGCAGAAGCTGCTGCGCGACCGCGGCATCGCCCATGTCAGCGAGATGGCGCCTCCGCTGGACGACATCGGCGTGGTGGAGGCGGAGCCCGAGGCGGCGACGGTCCTGCCCTTCCCCGGCAAGGACGCCGCGCCGGAGGTGCCGGCGGCCGAGGCGGCACCCGAGCCGTCCACGGCTGAGCCGGCCGATGATCTGCCGGCGGCCTTGCAGGAAGCGGATGCCACCGACGCCGCCGCCGCGCCGACCGCCGGGGCCGACACAGCGCACCCCGATGACCGGACACCGGACGCCGCCACCATGGACCCTGCCGCCCCCGCCGATCCGGCCGGGGTCGCCGGGGCCGACACCGCGCAGCCCGACGACCGGGCACCGGACGCCGCCGCCAAGGACCCTGCCGTCACCGCCGATCCTGGCGAGGAGAAAGTGCGCTCCGGCGCGGATGCCGGGCCCGATGCGCCCGCCCCGGACCGGACGGCGGACATCGAGGATGCCGCCGACGCAGCCGGGTACGCCGTGGCCGAGGACCACGAGACGCCGGGCCCGCTTGAGCATAGCGATCCCGCCGCCATGGCCGAGGACGATGTCGGCTCGCCGAGACAACCGGACGCGGCCGAGGATGCCGTCGCTGCAGCCGGGGAAGATATGGCCGAAGGCGAGCCGGTCCAGGAAGACCCGGGGATGGACACGGCGTCACCCGAAGAGCCTTCGCCCGACATGGGCCTGGACGAGGCCACCGCCCCGGATCCGGCGGCGGATGCAAGCTCCGACAACTTCGACGACGACGCAGCATCCGGCGACGAGCCCGATATGCCCGCCTCCGACCGGATGGACGAGGACCGGGCCGCCGAACCCGCGCCGGACTTCGCCATGACCACCGGCCTCGACGCTGGTATCGACGTCCTCCCGCATGACCTCGCGCTCGACACCGAAGCGCCGGAGGGCGACGAAGGGCTTGCGGCGGGAGAGACCGCAGACGCCCTCGAAAGCAGCGCAACGACCGCCGCCGGACCGACCGATGAGCAAGTCTCGGCAGAAGACGACGCTGCGGCAGGCACCTCGGAGGAAGCGGCGAACGCCGCCGACGCGACAAGCGCTGACCACACCGCTTCGGAGACGGACGAGGCGATGGCGGAGAGCGCCACGGACATGCCGGCAGACGCCGCGGAAGCAGACGTCCCGGGCGCCGCAACCGAGGAAACCGATACGGCGGCCCACACCGTCACCGAGACTCCGGACGGCATGGATACCGCCTCGCACGCCCCTGGCACTTCGGACGAGGTGTCCTTCCCCGACGCGATGCCGGCGCAGGATCCCTCCGCCGGGGCCGATACGGACGCGCCGGGCGCCGATACCTCCGCACCTGCGGCTCCCGCCGCGGCCGCGCCGATCCGGGTGGCCGTTGCGGGTGACGAGCGTCGTTCGGGCGCGCTCAGCGAGATATGCCGCCGCACGGCACCGCTGACCGCCGCCGAGATCGCGCAGCTGGCCCCGCTGGCCGACCGGCTGAAGGCCATCGCCCTGTCGATCCCCCGCTGACGCGGCACCGAGCGCGTGGCGCGGGCTCCGTGCCCGGGCAGGCCACGTCCGAAACCGGCGGGGCGGCGCATTTCACTCTTGAACTCGGGCCGTGATCGGATATGACACGCGGACCGTCGGGCTATAGCGCAGCCTGGTAGCGCGTCCGTCTGGGGGACGGAAGGTCGCAGGTTCGAGTCCTGCTAGCCCGACCAATCATCTACCGATTGCCGACGATACACCCGCAGGGCCGCCGTTCGAGCGGAGCCTTGCCGGTGCGCCCGCCCCACCGGATTCTGTCGCGCACTGGCGGGGCGCTGTCGCGGAAGGATCAGACCGCACCGCCCGCAACGCCGTTCATGCGGCACAAGGAAATCCTGCCCGATGTTCGAACGACGCATCCCCGAGTGGCTTCGCCACGCCCCCGCGCCCTCCGTCGCCGGCTTCGCCCGGATCGCGGGGTTCGAGGCGGCGGCGCGCGGCATCCTCATCTCGGTCTTCCCCGTCGCCATGTACGACGCGCTGAAGGACGCGGCGCTGGTCAGCTCGGTCTATTTCTGGGTCGGGGTCTGCTCGCTCTGTGTCGGGCTGCTGGTGCCCTGGGCCAACCGCTTCGTGCCGCGCCGCTGGATCTATTCGCTCGGCGCCACGGGCTACATCGCCGGGGCCCTGGTCGCGGCGCTCGGCCCGGCCGAGGCCATCGTGCTGGCGCTGGCGCTGAACTCGGTCGCCACCGTCACCACCTTCGTCTGCTTCAACGCCTACGTGCTGGACTACATCGCGCGGATCGAACTGGGAAAATGCGAAACGCAGCGCATGGTCTATTCCGCCGCAGGCTGGACCGTCGGCCCGGTGCTGGGCGTGGCGCTGTGGTCCTGGTGGCACCCGGCGCCCTTCATCGTGGCGGGGCTGGCGGCGTCGGGGATGCTGGCGATGTTCCTCGTCATGCGGCTCGGCAACGGCAAGCTGATCACGCGGGCCACCCGCCCCGCCCCGAACCCGCTGGCCTTTCTGGGACGCTTCCTGCGCCAGCCGCGGCTGGTGGCGGGCTGGCTCTTCGCCGTGATCCGGTCGAGCGGCTGGTGGGCCTACATCGTCTACCTGCCGATCTTCGCCGTCTCGAACGGGCTGGGAGAGCAGCTTGGCGGGCGGCTGCTGTCGGTCACCAACGCCTCGCTCTTCCTCGCGCCGCTGATGCTGAGATGGGTGCAGGCGCGGTCGGTCAAGGCCGGGGTGCGGACGGGGTTCCTGGCGGCGGCGCTGCTGTTCTCGGCCGCCTGTGCGCTGGCGGGGCTGCCCTGGGCCACGGTCGCGGCGCTGTTCCTTGCCAGCTTCTGTCTGATCCTGCTGGACGTCTGCGGCGGGCTGCCATTCCTGATGGCGGTGAAGCCGTCGGAGCGGACCGAGATGTCGGCGGTCTATTCCTCCTACCGCGACGTGTCGGGCATCGCGACGCCGGGCGCGGCCTGGATGGTGCTGCTGGTGGTGCCGATCCAGGGGGTCTTCGCCGTGGCGGGCGCGGCCTGCCTGATCGGCTGGGGCATCGCCGGGCGGCTGCACCCGAGGCTCGGCGCGGCGCGGATCGCCCCGGCGGGCGACATGAGCCCTGCCGAATAAACCACCGTCCCGAAAGGAAAAGGGCGCGCCGGATGGCACGCCCTGTCCCGAGGTATCCCGCCGCGATCAGATCAGATCGGCGAACATGTAGACGTCGTCGTCGCTGATCTTGTCGAAGACGATCTTCGCCCGCTTGCCGATCTCCAGCCCGTCGATCACGCCGTCGCGGAAGCGGACATAGACCCGCGGGCCGTCGTCCAGCTCCAGATAGCCAAGCGCGAAGGGTCCGGTCGGCGACTTGCGCATCACGGTCCAGGAATAGATCGTGCCCTCGCCCGAATGCTCTTCCCATTCCGTGTCGAAGGAATGGCTGAGCGGGCTCATGCTGCGCGGCCACCAGTAGAGCTGGCCGTTGGTCTTGTCGCGCTGGATGAGGAACTTGCCCTCCTTCGCGGCCTCCCAGAACTTCTTCGTCTCTTCGTTCTTGGCGACCTTGGGGTACTTGTGGCTCGTCTCGACCATTATCCACGCTCCAGAATTGCGGCTGCGGACCCGTGGCGGACGGTCAACGTCCCGCCGATGCCGGTCACCAGCGCGATGTCACAGTTCGGCACCTGCACCTTTTCATGCGCCTCGCCGCGCAGCTGACGCACGGCCTCCAGCACCTTGGTCATGCCGCCGCGGTTCACGGGGTGGTTGTTGCACAGCCCGCCGCCGTCGGTGTTGAAGGGCAGCCTGCCCTGACCCGAGATCAGGTTGCCGTCCTGGACGAACTTCCCGCCCTCGCCCTTCTTGCAGAAGCCCATGTCCTCGATCTGCATCAGCACGGTGATGGTGAACGAGTCGTAGATCGAGGCATACTTGATGTCGTCCACGGTCACGCCGGCCTGCTCCAGCGCCATCGGCCCGGATTTCGCGAGGCCCGAGACGGTCAGGTCCAGCCCGACGCCGCCCGCCTGCCCCTTCAGGAACTGCGCGGCCGAAAGGACGTTCACGATCGGCTTGCCCAGCGATTTCGCGATCTCGGGCGTCGTCATCACGAAGGCGCCGCCGCCCTCGGAGACCACGCAGCAATCGAACATGTGCAGCGGATCGGCGATCATGGGCGAGTTCAGCACGTCCTCGACCGTCACCACGTCCTGCAGCATCGCGTGCTTGTTGTACTGCGCGTGCTGCGAGGCGGCGACCTTGATCCAGGCCAGCTGTTCGGAGGTGGTGCCGAATTCGTGCATGTGGCGCTGCGCGGCCAGGGCGTAGAGGTTCGGCGGAGAGCCGTTGTAGCCCGACTCGAACCCCTGTTCATAGCCCGGCACGCGCGGCGTCGGCGGCGCGGTGCGCGGCTTGCCGGCGAGCGTGCAGAGCGCGACCTTGCATTTGCCCATCACGATGGCCTCGGCCATCTTGCCGACATGCATCACGTAGGACGAGCCGCCGGTGTCGGTGGTGTCGTAGTGGGTCAGCTGGTTGGTCAGGCCCAGATAGTCGGCCATCGCCATGGCCCCGCCCGGCGCATCGCCGCCGCAGAAGTAACCGTCCACATCCTCCCAGCTCAGCCCCGCGTCCTTCAACGCGCCGTCGGCCACTTCCGCATGAAGCTGCCAGATGGATTGATCGGGGCATTTTCTGAGGGGATACTCGTAGATGCCCGCGATGCAGGCCTTGCGTTTGATGCTCAAGACGAGGCTCCTCTTCTTCGTTCGGCGCAATTACTACTTACCGGCAGGTCGAAGTCCAGCCGACGGGGCCGGTCCGGGCGGCCTTTCCATATTCCTGGCGAGTCTCTAGGGTCGCCCCGGTTGTCGAGCGAGGCGGGAGAACGGGTCGGGCATGGCGGGCATACTTCCGGATCAGCGGATCAGGGCGATGATCGAGCGGGGGGAGATCACCGCCGATCCCGGCGTGACCGACGCGCAGGTGCAGCCGGCGAGCCTCGACCTGAGGCTGGGGCTGCGGGCGTGGCGGGTGCGCGCCTCGTTCCTGGCGGGCGCCGGCGCCTCGGTCGCCGAACGGCTGGGCGAGTTCGAGATGCACCAGATCGACCTCGCCCCGGGCGCCGTGCTGGAGAAGGGCTGCGTCTATGTCGTGCCGCTGATGGAGGGGCTGGCGCTGCCCGAGGGCGTGTCGGCGATGGCGAACGCGAAAAGCTCCACCGGGCGGCTGGACCTGCTGACCCGCACGATCACCGATGGCGGAGTGGAATTCGACCGGATCCCGGCGGGTTACACCGGCCCGCTCTATGCCGAGATCTGCCCGCGCAGCTTCTCGGTGCTGGTGCGGCCGGGGATGCGGCTGAACCAGATCCGCTTTCGCGAGGGCGAGGCGGTGCTGGACGATGCCGAGCTGAACGCCCTGCACGCCGAGACGCCGCTGGTGGACGGCGCGGCGGTGATCGCGGAAGGTCTGGGTTTTTCGGTGGATCTCAGGCCCGAGGGCGGGACCCTCGTCGGCTACCGGTCGAGGCCGCACACCGGCATGATCGATCTCGACCGGATCGGGCATTACGACCCCGCCGAATTCTGGGAGGAGGTGCGCACCGATACGGGCCGCATCATCCTCGACCCCGGCGCCTTCTACATCCTCGTCAGCCGCGAGGCGGTCTGCATCCCGCCCATGTACGCGGCCGAGATGGCGCCCTATCTGGCGATGGTGGGCGAATTCCGGGTGCATTACGCAGGCTTCTTCGATCCGGGCTTCGGCCATGCGCAGGCGGGCGGCACCGGATCGCGCGGGGTGCTGGAGGTGCGCTGCCACGAGGCCCCCTTCGTGCTTGAGCACGGGCAGATCGTCGGCCGGCTGATCTACGAGCGGATGGACGAACGGCCGCAGACGCTCTACGGCGCGGACATCGCGTCGAACTATCAGGGTCAGGGCCTGAAACTTTCGAAGCATTTCAGGATGTAGCGAGCCGGTCTTCACCGGGCGAAAAGTTTTCGTCGAAAACTTTTGCCAAAACCTTTCGCGGAAAGGTTTTCCCCGCCCCGGGACTTGCGGAGCGCCCGGCCGAGGCGCAGTCTCCGCGGCGATGAACCGCCAGATCACCTTCCTTACCGCCGCCGTGGCCGTCGTCGGGGCCAATTCGATGGTCCTGTCGCCGATCACGGCCGCCGTGGCGCGCGATCTCGGCGGCGATCCGGCGGGGATCGTGCAGGCGGCGGCGGCCTTCGGCGTTACCACCGCCCTCTCGGCCCTCTTCCTCGCGCCCCGTGCCGATGTCGTCGGCCCCGACCGGGCGCTGCGCACGGCGGTGGTGATCCTGGCGCTCTCGCTCTGCGGCTCGATGCTGGCACCGTCGAAGGGGGCGCTGATCCTGGCTCAGGGCGTGGGCGGGATCGGCGGGGGGATGGCGCTGCCCGCGATCTACACGCTGGCGGCGTTGATGGCGCCGAAGGGGCAGGAGAAACGGGCGATCGGCGTGGTGCTGTCGGGCTGGGTCGTTGCGCTGACCGCGGGCGTGGCCGGATCGGGCTTCGTCGCGGAATATCTCGGCTGGAGAACGGTCTACGGGATCCTCTTCACCCTGATGGCCGGGCTCGCGCTGATCATGGGCCGGATCGACATGCGCAGCGTACGGCTGGCCACGGCGCCCACCTCGCCGCTGACCGCGCTGAGGGTGCCGGGGATCGGCGGCGGGCTCTTCTCGGCCTTCGCGCTGATGCTGGGCTTCTACGGCACCTACGCCTTCCTCGGCGCGCATGTGGCCGACAGGCTGGGGCGCGGGACGGACGGGGCGGGATGGGTGACGCTGGCCTACGGGGTGGGCTTCGGCGTGTCGGTGCTGCTGGACCCGGTGCTGGACCGGATGCCGCCGCGCCGGGCGGGAACGCTCGCCTTCGCCGGCCTGGCCGCAACCTACGTTGGAATGGCCACGACGTCAGCAGGTTATGTGCCGATGCTGATGCTCGCCTTCGCCTGGGGGATCACCCAGCACGCGGCGCTGAACGTCGTCGTCTCGCGCCTGACGGCGCTGGAGCCGCGGCAGCGGGGCGCGATCATGGGGCTGAATTCGGCCGTCACCTACGCGGGCGTCACCGGCGGTGCGCTGGCATTCCGCCTGCCGTGGGAGGCAGGCGGGCTGGTGGCCTGCGCGGCGGTGTCGGCGCTCTGCGCACTGGCCGGTGCCGTGGAGGCGGCGCGGAGGCCGCGCGCGGCCCGGGCTCAGAACTCGTCGTGATCCTCGCGCTGGCGGCGGTTGCCGCCCCGCCCGCCGCGGGGCCCGTCCGGTGCGTGGTCGGGCTGGTTCCGGCGGCGGCCGCCGCCGCGGTTGCCGCCCATCACCCGGTTGATCCCGCCGTTGATGCCGCGGCCGATCACCTGACGGATGATCTGGTTGATGACCATGTTGATGATCTGGTTGACGTTCATCTGACTGCTCCACCCTTCGGGGTCTTTGCCTGACGCAGAAATAGCAGGAAAACGTGCCGTTTTGAGGGCATTATTCCTCATCCGCTTCGTCTTCGGCGAACAATTCCTCCTGATCCTCGTCGCCCGGTTCGTCCTCGCCCTCGCCAGCGCCGGGAGGCGGGCGGTTGTCGAGCAGGCCGGCGGCGCGCAGCTCGCGCAGGCCGGGGAGGTCGCGGGCGGATTCGAGGCCGAAGTGGTCGAGGAACTCGGGCGTGACGACGAAGGTCACCGGGCGGCCGGGGGTCATCTTGCGGCGGCCGAAGCGGATCCACTCCATTTCGAGCAGCTGATCGATGGTGCCGCGGGAGACGCCTACGCCGCGAATTTCCTCTATTTCAGCGCGGGTTACGGGTTGGTGGTAGGCTATGATCGCGAGGGTTTCGATGGCGGCGCGGGAGAGTTTGCGGGTCTCGACCGTCTCTTTCCGCATCAGGAAACCGAGGTCGGGGGCGGTGCGGATGGCCCAGGCGTCGCCGACCTTCACGACCGCGACGCCCCGGCCTTCGTAGCGTTTTTTCAGTGCAAGAACAGCGGCCTGGCCGTCGCAGCCGTGGGGCATGCGGGCGTTGAGTTCGGCCACCGTGACCGGCTCGGCCGTGGCGAAGAGGATGGCTTCGACCATGCGCTCCTGCTCGGCCTCGGGCGGGGCCTCGAAGAGGGTGTCGCGCTGCGGCGGGGTGTCTTCGGCGCCGGAATCGGCCCCGGGATCTGACGTCGGTATCATGTCGGTATCACGTCGGTATCGCGTCGGTGCGATATCGGTGCGGCATCGGGGCCCCGGAAGAGGGCCGCGGGGCGGTGCGGGAGGTCAGGCATCGCGCCCCTCCCGCCGGCGGATCTGGATCGGGGCGAAGGTGCCGGACTGGCGGATCTCGGCGCGGCCCTCCTTCACCAGCTCCAGCGAGGCGGCGAAGGTGGAGGCATGGGCGGAGCGGCGGCGCATCGGGTCGGCCGCCCAGCCGTCGGGCATGTAGCTGGCGATGTCGGTCCAGGTGCCGGCGAAGCCGATCATCTTCCGCATCCGGGCCAGCGACTGTTCCATCGTGAAGACGTTGTCGCGGTCCATCACGAAGGGGCGGAATTCGTCCTTCGTGCGAATCCGGGCGTAGCCCTGCATCAGGTCCAGCAGGGTGGCGGTGAAGGTGACGGAGCGGACGCGGGCGACATCCTCGGTGATGCCGCGGGCGAAGAAGTCGCGGCCCTTCTGGTCTCGCGCCATCAGCCGGGCGGCCACCTCGCGCATCGCCTGGAGGCGTTCGAGCTGGAAGGCCAGATGCGCGGCCAGCTCCTCGCCCGACGGCCCCTCTTCGGTCGGGTCGGGGGGCAGCAGCAGCCGCGATTTGAGGAAGGCGAGCCAGGCGGCCATCACCAGGTAATCGGCGGCCAGTTCGATCCGGAGTTTCCGGGCCTGTTCGACGAAGGCCAGATACTGCCGGGCCAGTTGCAGGACGGAGACCTTCAGCAGATCGACCTTCTGTGTCCGCGCCAGCGTCAGCAGCAGGTCGAGCGGGCCTTCGTAGCCTTCGACGTCGACGATCAGCGCCTCGGCCGCGAGGCGGTCGGCGACGGACATCTCGTCCTCGCGGAACTCGTCGGACCCCGTGGCCTGCGCCGCCGGGTCGGTGTCGTCAGCCATTCGCGCGTCCCTGCATGAGCGCGTCCAGCTTCGCCTCCATGGCGGCGATGTCAACCTCGGGCGGTGCCGTGCGGGCGGCCAGCGCCCGGTCGGCCCGGGCCTGCGCGGCGGGGGTCATGGCGCCCGCGGCCTCGGCCACCGCGGTGCGGGTGGCGAGGTCGGCGTTGCAGAGCAGGACCAGATCGCAGCCGGCGGCGATGGAGCGGGCGGAGAGGTCCGCCGGATCGCCCTTCAGCGCCTTCATCGAGATGTCGTCGGTCATCAGCAGCCCGTCGAAGTCGAGATCGGTCCGGATCGTGTCGATCACCGACGGGTTCAGGGTCGCAGGCTCGTCGCCCCAGGCGGGGAAGGTGATGTGGGCGGTCATGCCCAGCGGGCAATTCGCGAGGTCGCGGAAGGGCACGGCGTCACTCGCGGCCCAGTCGAGCGGCGAGACGTCGACCACCGGCAGATCCAGGTGGCTGTCGGTCACCGCCCGCCCGTGGCCGGGGATGTGTTTCAGCACCGGCAGGACGCCCATGTCCAGGTGCCCGCGCATGACGGCGCGGCCGATGGCCGACACCTCGGCCGGGTCGGTGCCGTAGCAGCGGTTGCGCAGGAAGGGGTGCGTGGCGTCCGAAGCGACGTCCACCAGCGGGGCGCAGTTGCCGTCCACTCCGACCGACCGCAGTTCGTGCGCGATGATGGCGTAGCGAAGATACATCGCCTCTTCCGCCCGGGCCCCTGCCCCGGTCACCTGCTCCAGCGGCGGCAGCCATTCGCGCCAGTGCGGCGCGCGGAGGCGCTGGACGCGGCCCCCCTCCTGGTCGATGAAGATCGGCGCGTCGCGACCGACGCTGTCGCGCAGCTCGGCGCAGAGTGCGCGGACCTGGTCGGGCGTGTCGACGTTGCGGGCGAAGAGGATGAAGCCGAAGGGATCGGCGTCGCGGAAGAGCGCCTTTTCGTCCGCCGTCAGCGTCGGCCCCTCGGCGTCGAGGATCGTGGCCCCGAAACTCATGCCGTCACTTCGAGACGACGGGGATGCATTCGGTGCCCTCGGCCACGAAGGCGGCGCAGAAGCGGCGGGCGTCGGCCATGTCGGCAAAGCCCATGGCGCGCAGGCGGTAGAAGCTGCGCCCGCCCGAGGCGGCCTTTTCGATCACCCGGCGGCGGCCGCCCATGTATTCCTCGAACCGGCCGGCGAGGCGGGTCCATTCGTTCCGCGCGACCTCTTCGCTTTCCAGCGCACCGATTTGCGCGAGGACGGTCCCCGGCGGCACGGTTTCGGGCGCGATGTCGAGCGCGGGCTCCAGCGGGGCGGGTGCCTCGATCGGTGCGGCGGCCTCGGCGGCGTCGACCCTGGCGGGGATCACCGCGGCGGTGGCGGTGGCAGATGCGGCGATGGCGGCGGGGCGCGGCCGCGGGCGCAGGGAGCGGGCGAGGCCGGTGCGCGGTGCGGGCGCGGCTTCGGCCGTGAGCGCCGTGTCGGTGGCGGCGTCCGCGGTGGCGGGCTCCGTGATGGCGGGCTCCGTGGCGGCGGGCTCCGTGGTGGCGGCGACATCCTCGGCAGCGGCATCGTCCGCCGTGTCGTCGGTCAGGGCGGCGGCGGTGTCGGGGCGCTCGTCATCCTCGGGCGCGACGTCGCGGGTTTCGGGCCGCGCGAAGGGTGTCGCGCCGGCGGCAAGCTGGGCGGCCAGCGCCTCGATCGACGTCATGCCGGTGGCGGAGGCGGTCTGGACCTTTTCCGGCGCCTGTGCCGGGCGGTCGATCTGCGCGGCATCCGGCGCGGCGTCGGGCGCTGTCTCCGGCGCGGCGGCGCGGAGCGATTGCGTGGAGAGGGTTTCGCCGGCCGAAGTCGCTGCCGCGGTGGCGGCGGCTGCCGCGGTGGCGGGGGCCGATGCGAGGCGGGGGCCGGCGTTCGGCAGTTCGGCGGCGGCGATGTCCTCGTCCGTCAGGGTCAGCGGGCGGGGAGCCAGGATCACCTGATCGGCGGTCGGCGCGGCGACGCCGTTGGCGGCGATGGAATTGACGGCATAGCCCTGGTAGGCGGCGGGTTCGCCGCCCGGATCGGCGGGCTTTTCACGCATCACGCCCTCGGCGGCCTTGATGACCGGCACGCCGCTCGCGTCGCGCATCACCGTCTGATAGCCCCACCAGCCGATCCCCAGCGACAGCGCCAGCGACAAGGCCGCGCCCCCGATGTGAACCATCCTGCCGATGGGAAGCCCCTCGCCTGCCGCGAAATCGCGGGCATCCGCCTGAAAATCTGCCATGTCGCCTCGCTCGACGGCCCTCTCGCGGGGCCGTTCCGGTATGGTCGTGGATCGCCTGCTCGACCCGGCGGCGTGGCGCTTCAGCGCAATTCTTCCGCCGGATGCACGCCCAGAATACCAAGACCGGAGGAAATGACAATCGCGGTGGCACGGGCCAGCGCGATTTTGGCCTGGCTCGTTTCGGGCGCGTCCTCCTGCAGGAAGCGCAGCGAGGTGTCGTCGTTGCCCCGGTTCCAGAGCGCGTGCAGGTCGCCCGCCAGCTCGTAGAGGTAGAAGGCGACGCGGTGCGGCTCGTTCGTGCGGGCGGCGATCTCCACGAGGCGCGGCCATTCGGCGATCTTCTTGGCCAGCCGGATCTCGGACTCGTGGGTCAGGCCCGACAGGTCGGCGGCGCGCAGGGTGGCGTCGTCGTGGGCGATCCCCGCCTCGCCGGCCTTGCGCAGGACCGACGAGACGCGGGCGTGGGCGTATTGCACGTAGAAGACCGGGTTGTCCTTCGACTGCTCCAGAACCTTGTCGAAGTCGAAATCCAGCGGCGCGTCGTTCTTGCGGGTCAGCATGACGAAGCGGGTCACGTCGGCGCCCACCTCCTCGACCACGTCGCGGAGGGTGATGAAGGTGCCGGCGCGTTTGGACATCTTGAAGGGCTGGCCGTTCTTCCACAGCTTGACCAGCTGGGTGAGCTTGATGTCGAGCGGGACGCGGCCGTCCGACAGGGCCGAGACGGCGGCCTTCATCCGCTTGACGTAGCCGCCGTGGTCGGCGCCGAAGACGTCGATGAGGGCGTCGTAGCCGCGGGAGATCTTGTCGTGGTGATAGGCGATGTCGGGGGCGAAATAGGTCCAGGAGCCGTCCGACTTGGCGATCGGGCGGTCGACGTCGTCGCCATGCGCGGTCGAGCGGAAGAGCGTCTGCTCGCGCGGTTCCCAGTCCTCGGGGGTCTTGCCCTTCGGCGGCTCCAGCACGCCGCGGTAGATCAGGCCGCGGTCCTCCAGGTCCTTCAGCGCCGCCTCGATCCGGCCGGTGCCGTAGAGCGATTTCTCGGAGAAGAAGACGTTCATCCTGACGCCCAGCAGGGCCAGATCCTCGCGGATCAGCTCCATCATCGCGTCGGTGGCGAAGTTGCGGACCTCCTGCAGCCAGTATTGTTCGCCCTTGTCGACGAACTCGTCGCCGTACTTCTCCTTCAGCGCCTCGCCGACCGGGATCAGGTAGTCGCCGGGATAGGTGCCGCCCTCGAACTCCACCGCCTGGCCGTGCGCCTCCAGGTAGCGGAGGTAGACCGAGCGGGCCAGCACGTCGACCTGCGCGCCGCCGTCGTTGATGTAGTATTCCCGCGTCACCTCGTGGCCGGCGTAGGCCAGCAGCGAGGCGAGCGCATCGCCGAAGACCGCGCCGCGGGTGTGGCCGACGTGCAACGGGCCGGTGGGGTTGGCCGAGACGTATTCGACGTTCACCTTCAGACCCGCGCCCATGTCCGAGCGGCCGAAATCGCCCCGCAGCTCCAGCACCCGGGCCACGACGCCCTGCCAGACCACCGGCGTGAGGCGTATGTTCAGGAACCCCGGGCCCGCCACCTCGGCCGAGGCGACCCGGTCGTCGGCGGAGAGGTGAACGGCCAGCGCCTCGGCAATGTCGCGCGGCTTCATCCGCGCGGGCTTCGACAGCACCATCGCGGCATTGGTCGCCATGTCGCCATGCGCGGCGTCGCGCGGCGGTTCGACCGCCACGGCGGCGGTGTCCAGCCCCTCGGGCAGCACGCCCTCGGCCTGCATCTTCTCCAGCGAGGCCAGCACCAGCCCGCGCATCTCGGTGAAGAGGTTCATCGGTGTCCCTTTCCGGGCCCGCAAGGGGCGGGCCGCGCATCGCGCGCGGTTTAGGCGCGAAGCGGGGCCGGGTCAACGCCCGCCCGGGGAGCGCGTGCCGGGCACGGCTGCGGGGGACGGCGCGCAGCATGAGGAACGCATGGGTTGCCGGCGTGCGTGCGGGGCGGGCTGCGGGACGGCGGGCGGGGCGATGTCCCCGCAGGGGGCGAGCGCCGTGCGGCGTCCCCTGCCCCGCCCTTACGACCCGACCCCGCCCCCGCCCCGCCGGTCTTTCGGAGCCCACGGGATTGCGCTAACAGGGGCGCGGATCAACAGCCCTTCGGGAGAGGCCGCATGAAATTCTTCGTCGACACCGCCGATATCGACGCGATCCGCGAGCTGCACGCGCTCGGGATGGTCGACGGCGTGACCACGAACCCCTCGCTCATCATGAAATCGGGCCGCGACATCCGCGAGGTCACGAAGGAGATCTGCGATCTGGTCGAGGGTCCGGTCAGCGCCGAGACCGTGGCGCCGGACGCCGAGGGGATGATCGCCGAGGGCCGCGAGCTGGCGAAGATCGCGGACAACATCACCATCAAGGTGCCGCTGACCTGGGACGGGCTGCGCGCCTGCAAGGTGCTGTCGGACGAGGGCCGGATGGTCAACGTGACGCTCTGCTTCTCGGCCAACCAGGCGCTGCTGGCGGCCAAGGCGGGGGCGAGCTTCATCAGTCCCTTCATCGGCCGGCTGGACGACATCAACCTCGACGGGATGGAGCTGATCGCCGACATCCGGCAGATCTACGACAACTACGATTTCCGGACCGAGATCCTGGCCGCCTCGATCCGCACGGTGAACCACGTCACCGAAAGCGCCCGGATCGGCGCCGACGTGATCACCGCGCCGCCCGCCGTCATCAAGGCGCTGGTCTCGCATCCGCTGACAGACAAGGGGCTCGACGCCTTCATGGCCGACTGGGCGAAGACGGGGCAGAAGATCATCTGACCGCGCTGCCCGCGCCGCGCCGGGCTCTCTCGCGTCCCCGGGGCCGGCGGTCGGCCCCGGATCGCCGAGGGGCGGCCCCGGATCGCGGCTGGGGTGACGAGTCGATGGGGCAACACCCCGCTCCCGCCTCCCCCCGGGCGGGCAATTAGGGCGGGCAATCCCGCCCGGCCTCTGCTAGGGTCCGCCGCAATCAAGAACGGCGAAACGACCGGGCAGGACATGACCAGTACAATGAAGATCGAAGAAACTCTGCGTGACCGAATCATCGCGCAGCCCGACGTGATTCTCGACGACAGCGACCTGATGCGCGCGCTGGTGGCGGCGAACGAGCGCTCTCTGGGCGGCAACATCGTCGACCTGCGCGGCATCGCGATGGAACGGCTGGAGGCGCGGCTGGACCGGCTGGAGGAAACCCACCGGTCGGTGATCGCGGCGGCCTACGAGAATCTCGCCGGGACCAACCAGATTCACCGCGCGGTGCTGCGGATGCTGGATCCGGTCGATTTCGAGGTCTTCCTGCGCGACCTGGGCGGCGAGGTGGCCGAGATCCTGGGCGTCGATTTCGTGCATCTGGTGCTGGAGACCAACCAGCCCGACGGCGATCCCGCCGTGGGCCGTCTGGGCGATGTGCTGCGGGTGGTCTGCCCCGGCTTCGTCGCGGGCTATGTCGAGGGCGGCCGCAACGCGCCGGCCCGGCAGGTCACGCTGCGCCAGCTGGCGCGGGGGACCGAGCCGATCTACGGCGAGAACGCCGAATGGGTCCGGTCCGAGGCCTGCCTGCGGCTGGATTTCGGCGCCGGCCGGCTGCCCGGCCTGCTGGTCATGGGGTCCGAGGATCCGCACATGTTCACCCCGCAGCAGGGCACCGACCTGCTGGGCTTCTTCGCCGGCACCTTCGAGCGGACGATGCGCCGCTGGCTGGCGTGAGCCAGGCCGCGCGGCCGCCGTCGCGGGCCGCGTCGCTGGCGATCTCGCCGGCCTGCCGCGACGCGCTGGAGGCGTGGCTGGCGACGGAACGCGCGCTGAAGGGCGCGGCCGCCGCCACGATCGACGCCTACGGGCGCGACGTGGCCGAGTTCATGGCCTTCCAGACCGTCCACCGGGGCGAGGCCCTCGGCCCCGCCGCGCTGGCGCGGACCGGCGTGACGGAGATGCGGGCCTGGATGGCGCGCACCCGGGCGGAGGGCGTCGGCCCCCGCTCTCTGGCGCGCAAGCTCTCGGCGGTGAAGGGTTTCTTCCGCTGGCTGGCGGAGCGCGACGATCTGGACGTCACCGCGATCCTGTCGACGCGGTCGCCGAAATACCGGCGCCGCCTGCCCCGACCCCTGCCCGAGGATCGCGCCTCGGAGGTGATCGAGACGCTTGCCCTGCAATCGGCCGAGCCCTGGGTGCAGGCGCGCGACATGGCGGTCGTCACCCTGCTCTACGGCTGCGGCCTGCGGATCTCCGAGGCGCTGGGCCTCACCGGCGCCGACCTGCCGCTGGGCGCCTCGATGCGGATCGTCGGCAAGGGCGGGAAGGAGAGGGTCGTGCCGGTCATCGCCCCCGCCCGCGCGGCGGTGGAGCGGTATCTGGCGCTGTCGCCCTTCGATGTCGGGCGGGCCGATCCGGTGTTCCGCGGCATCCGCGGCGGGCCGCTGAGCCCCCGCGCGATCCAGAAGGTGATGGAGCGGGTGCGCGGCCAGCTGGGTCTGCCGGCCACCGCCACGCCGCACGCGATGCGCCACAGCTTCGCCACCCATCTGCTGAACGCGGGCGCCGATCTGCGGGCGATCCAGGAGCTGCTGGGCCATGCCAGCCTGTCGACCACCGAGGCCTATACCGCCGTCGACACCGCCCGGCTGCTGGACGTCTACGCCGCCGCGCATCCCCGCGCCTGAGCGCCCTGCCCCGGCGGGCGCGTTGAAACCTTCGCCGGTTTCGTCCATGACGGTTCCATGAAGATCCGACACATGGCGCTCGGCGTCCACCTCCTGACCGCAACCGGCGCCGTTTTCGCCATGCTGGCGATGCTCGCCGCCGTGAATCGCGAATGGGACCTGATGTTCCTGTGGCTCGTCGTGGCCTTCTTCGTCGACGGCATCGACGGGCCGCTGGCGCGGAAATACGACGTGGGCCGCAACGCGCCGGAATTCGACGGGGTGCTGCTGGATCTGATCATCGACTACCTGACCTACGTGTTCATCCCGGCCTTCGCGCTGTTCGAGTCGGACCTGCTGCCGGGCTGGACGGGGTGGATCTGCATCATCGTCATCACCTTCGCCTCGGCGATGTATTTCGCCGACACGCGGATGAAGACGAAGGACAATTCCTTCTCGGGCTTTCCCGGCTGCTGGAACATGCTGGTGCTGGTGCTCTTCGCCTGGGCGCCGAACTTCTGGATCATCCTGCTGATCGTCACGCTGCTGGCGGCGGCGATGTTCACGCCGCTGAAGTTCATCCATCCCGTCCGGACGAAACGCTGGCGCAGGGTGTCGCTGCCGGTGGCGATCGTCTGGACCTTCTTCGCCGGCTGGGCCGCCTGGGTCGATTTCGATCCGCAGAGCTGGGCGCACTGGGGCCTGCTGCTGTCGAGCCTCTACCTGCTGGTCGCCGGCATCGCGCAGCAGATCATCCCCGAACGCCGCGCCACCTGACCGCTCGTTCCGATCGCGCCGCCGGATCCGGATGTGCCGGGTCCCCAGCTTCATCCGGTCGAAAATACCTTCGGGGGGCCCCGGCGTTCAGCCGGGGTGGGGGCAGACAGCCCCCTCCGGACCATCCGCCATGCGCGACGGCTACTGAAGCACGAACGGCTGCTTCAGCCAGGCGCGCAGTTCCTCGGTCACCGCCTCGGGCTGCTCCAGCGGGGCGAGGTGGCCGGCGTCGTGCAGCACGGCGAGGCGGCAATGCGGGATCAGGCCGGCCATGAACTCGTGCCGCTTCAGCGGGATCGCCCCGTCGTGCGCGCCGCACATGACCATCGACGGGACCTTGATCTGCCGCAGCGTCGCCTGCTGGTCGCGGCGGCGCTGGAGGGCGCGGATCTGGCGGGTCAGCACCTCGGGCCCCAGATCGCGGGCCATCTCGCGGAAGCTGTCGAAGGCGCGCATCCGGCCCGGGCCCGGCGCCAGGTGATCGGGGCGCACCAGCGCCTGCAGCGCCTCGTCCAAGCGGCCGGCGCGGGCCTGCACGATCAGGCTTTCCCGGTCCGCCGCCTGCTGCGGCGTGTCGGCCAGCGGCGTGGTCGCGATCAGCGCGATCCGCGTCACCCGATCGGGGGCGCGGCGCAGCATCTCCATCGCCACGGCGCCGCCGAAGGACATGCCCGCCAGCGCGAAGCGCGGCGGCATCTGGCCCAGCAGGTTCGAGGCGATCTCTTCCACCCGCTCGCCCTGGGTGGGCGCGGCGATCATCACCGCGCGGGCGGCGCAGAAAGCGGTCAACTGGGCGGTGAACAGCCGGGAATCGCACATCGTTCCCGGTATCATCACCAGAGGTTCGCTCATGCCTGTCCCCGATCTGCCCCGGGGAACGATGCCACACCGGTCGCACAGGTCAAGATATCGGTGCCGTCCGGGCGAGATCCCGCGCGATCCAGGGCCAGGCGCCTGGATGCGGAGGTCGGGCGCCGGCGCGGCCCGGCGGGATTTGCCGGTGCGGCCCCGAGGCCGGCGCGCGGGCCGCAGCCTCCGCCGGTGGTGCCGCCCGCTGCCGCCCCGGACGTCCGCCGGCGCGGCGGTCAGCCGCCGGTGCGGACCAGCACGTCGTCCAGCGCGGCGTCCAGCAGCGCCAGCCGGGGCGGGTCCGAGAAGCGGTGGTCGGCGTCCTTGACCAGCGTCAGGGTGATGTCGTCGCCCTGCGCCTTCTCCATCAGCCGCAGCGCCACCGAGGTTTTCACGTCCCGGTCGGCGGTGCCCTGCAGGAAGCGCACGGGGAAGTCGAGCCGCAGCGGATCGCGCAGGATCAGGTGGTCGCGGCCGTCGTCGATCAGGCGGCGGGTGATCGTGTAGGGCTCGCCGTAATCCGAGGGCAGCATCACCTGCCCCACCATTTCCAGCGCGAGGCGCTGCGCCTCGTCGAAGCCGGCCCACATGCTGTCCTCGGTGAAGTCGGGCGCGGCGGCGATGGTGACGAGGCCGGCGATCCGTTCGGGCACCCGCCGGGCCAGCAGCAGCGCGATCCAGCCGCCCATGGACGAGCCGACGAGGATCGCCGGCCCCTCGGTCAGATGCTCCAGCACCGCCTCGGCGTCGCGATACCAGTCGCCGATGCAGCCGTCGGTGAAGGCGCCGGAGGATTGCCCGTGGCCGGAGTAGTCGAAGCGCAGGAAGGCCCGGCCTCGGGCGCGCATCGCGGCCTCCAGATGCACCGCCTTGGTGCCCTCCATGTCGGACATGAACCCGCCGAGGAAGATCACCACGGGCCCCGCGCCGGGGCTGAGGTGATAGGCGATCCGGCGGCCCTGCGGGGTGTCGAGGCGGGATGGCTCGGCCATGGGGCGTCTCCGTCGTTCGGTCGGGCCGGGCCTTTCTGTCAGGGATGGCCCGGGCGTTCAATCGCGCGGTTCGGGGGGCCGGGCGGGGAGCCGGGTCATGGGTCCGTGCGGGTGAGCGGGTCGAGTGTCCGGGCGGGTAACGGCGAAGCGTGCCGGTGAGCAGTCCGGCGAGGCGGTGCGGGGCGGGTATCGCGGTCGGTCCGAAGGAGGGCGTCACGGTCGGGCGTCCGGGGCGGGCGTTCCGGCGAGGCGTGTGGATGAGCACTTCGGCGAGGCGTGCGGGGCGGGCATCGCGGTCGGTCCGAGGGGCACACGGTCGAGAGTCCGGGCAAGGTGTTCGGGTCGAGCGTCCGGGGTGGATCCCGTTCGGTCAGGATCGCGTCGGGTGTCCCGCGACGGAGATCCCGGGCGGTCCGGATCGGATGCCCGGTCCGGGGTCGGACATCAGGGTCGGGTTTCGGGGTCGGGGTCGGATGCCCAGTTCCGAGTCGGACATCCGGGTCGGGGTCGGATGCCGGTTCGGGGTCAGGCGGCCCGCTCAGGCGTCCGGGTCGGCGGCCTCGGCATCCGCCAGCGTCATCGCCAGCGCCCCGCCCGCCGCCGCCATCAGCGCGTAGCCCGCCACCGCCCATTCCGCCGCGACGACCGAGAGCGCCCCGCCGAAGGCGCCCGCGGCCAGCAGGATCGTCCCGATGGCGGTGTTGGCGACGGCGGCATAGGCGGCGCGGCGGTCCTCGGGGGCGTAGTCGACCAGCCAGACGGACCGCGCCTGGCGCACGCCGTGATAGGCGACCATCAGCACGAACAGCACCCCCGGCCCGGCCCAGACGGCGCCGATCTGCCCGGTCCACGCGAGGATCAGCGCCAGCGCGAGGGCGGCCGCGCCGGCCAGTCCCGACAGCGCCAGCGTCAGGCGCGAGGAGCGGTCCGAGAGCCGCCCCCAGACGAATGACGACAGGAAGGACGCCGCCGCCGAGGCCAGCACCAGCGCCCCGAGCGCGCGCAGGACCGCGTCGCCCCCCTGCCCGGCCAGCAGCACGATCCAGGGCGGCGCGAGCGCCGTGGAGACGAGCAGCCCACGCACCAGAACGAAGCGGCGCAGGCCCGCATCCTGGCGCAGGATCGACAGGAAGGCGGGGCGGGTGGTGTCCGCGTCCGGCGCGGCCGCCTCTTCGTCGAGGAACGAGAAGGCGGCCGCCGCCAGCAGCCACAGGCAGCCCGCCAGGGCGATGGCGGCCAGCACCGGCCCCTTCGCCTGCATCAGCCCCGAGACGAGCAGCAGCGCGAAGATCACGACGGCCGCCGAGGCGGCGGAGCCCGCCAGCCCCGTCACCGCGCCGCGCCGCGTCTCGCCCACCGTCCGGCCCAGCACGTCCTTGTAGCTGACCGAGCAGGCCGCCCGCGCCAGCGCCAGCACCGCCAGCGCCGCGCAGATGGCGAGGCCCGCCGCCAGGCCGTCCAGCAGCAGCCCCGCCGCCGCGATGGCCAGCGCCGCCGCGCCCTGCACGGCCGAGCCCAGCACCCAGGCCCGCTTGCGATACCGCATCGCCTGCACCCGCGCCGCCAGCAGGATCTGCGGCAGCAGCGCCCCGGCCTCGCGGATCGGCACCAGCGCCCCGATCAGGGCCGAGGGAGATCCGAGCGCGGTCAGCAGCCAGGAGAGCACCAGCTTCGGGTCGATCAGCCCGTCGGCGATCTTGGTCAGCGACAGCGAGGCGATGTGGCGCAGGCCGTTGCGCGCCTCGGTCCGGTCCGCGCCCTCGCCCGCGATGCGGTCGAAGAGGCCGGTGGCGGCGTGGCCGCGGGTATCGCCTTCGGTGGCGCTCATCGCAGGTCCTTTCCGGGCTGGCATGGCAGCGCTTGACACTGCCGCTGGCCGGTATCAGTTAGGGCGCGACACCATACCCGCAACCGGGCGTTCCGTGGGCGCCGAACCGACGAGGAGGCCCGAATGGCCCAGATTTCCCTCACCTTTCCCGATGGCAATACGAAGGATGTCCCCGCCGGGATCACGCCGGCCGAGGTCGCCGAGGGCATTTCCGCCTCGCTGGCGAAGAAGGCGATCAGCGCGACGGTGAACGGCGCGCACTGGGATCTGGCCTGGCCGATCGAGGAAGACGCCTCCATCGCCATCCACACGATGAAGGACGAGGACCGGGCGAACGAGCTGGTGCGCCACGATCTGGCGCATGTCATGGCCCGCGCGGTGCAGGAGCTGTGGCCGGACGTGAAGGTCACCATCGGTCCGGTCATCGACAACGGCTGGTATTACGATTTCGACCGCGCCGAGCCCTTCACGCCGGAGGATCTGGGCGCGATCGAGAAGAAGATGCGCGAGATCATCAACCTGCGCGATCCGGTCCGGACCGAGCTGTGGGACCGCGAGCGCGCCATCGCGCATTACGAGGCGAGCGGGGAGCCCTACAAGGTCGAGCTCGTGGGCATGATCCCCGAGGGCCAGCCGATCCGCATGTACTGGCACGGCGACTGGCAGGATCTGTGCCGCGGCCCGCATCTGCAGCACACCGGCCAGCTGCCGGCGGATGCGTTCAAGCTGATGTCCGTCGCGGGCGCCTACTGGCGCGGCGACAGCAAGCGGCAGATGCTGCAGCGGATCTACGGCGTGGCCTTCACCGGCAAGGAGAAGCTGAAGGCGCATCTGACGATGCTGGAGGAGGCCGCGAAGCGCGACCACCGCAAGCTGGGCCGCGAGATGGACCTGTTCCACATGCAGGAGGAGGCGCCGGGCCAGGTCTTCTGGCATCCGAACGGCTGGACGATCTACACCGAGCTTCAGGATTACATGCGCCGCAAGCAGCGCGCCGGCGGCTACCGCGAGATCAACACGCCGCAGGTGGTGGACCGCAAGCTGTGGGAGGCCTCCGGCCACTGGGACAAGTACCAGCACCACATGTTCATCGTGGAGGTGGACGAGTCCCGCGACGGCGAGCACGACGACGCCGCCGTGAAGGACAAGAGCCAGACGCGGATCAACGCGCTGAAGCCGATGAACTGCCCGTGCCACGTTCAGGTCTTCAACCAGGGGCTGAAGTCGTATCGCGACCTGCCGCTGCGGCTGGCGGAGTTCGGCTCCTGCGCGCGGTTCGAGCCCTCGGGCGCGCTGCACGGCATCATGCGGGTGCGCGGATTCACCCAGGACGACGCGCATATCTTCTGCACCGAGGATCAGATCCAGTCGGAATGCGCGCGGTTCATCGATTTCCTGGCGGACATCTACCGCGAGCTGGGCTTCCCGGAGTTCGAGATCCGCTTCGCCACCCGCCCCGAGAAACGCGTCGGGACCGAGGAAAGCTGGGATTACGTCGAGGCCGCGCTGGAGAACGCCATCAAGGCGGTCGGGCGCAGCTACACGCTGGAGCCCGGCGACGGCGCCTTCTACGGCCCGAAGCTGGATTTCTACCTGACCGACGCGATCGGCCGGGTCTGGCAATGCGGCACCTTCCAGGTGGACCCGAACCTGCCGGAGCGGCTGGGGGCCTCCTATATCGCGCCCAACGGCGAGAAGACGCGGCCCTTCATGCTGCACCGGGCGACGCTGGGGTCGTTCGAGCGGTTCATCGGCATCCTGATCGAGGAACATGCCGGCAAGCTGCCGCTGTGGCTGGCGCCGCGGCAGGTGGTGGTGGCCTCGATCGTGTCGGATGCGGACGAGTTCTGCCGCTCGGTGGTGGAGAGGCTGAGGGCGCAGGGCATCCGCGCCGAGGCGGATCTGCGGAACGAGAAGATCAACTACAAGGTCCGCGAACATTCGGTGGGCAAGGTGCCGTATATCCTCGCCTGCGGGATGAAGGAGGTCGAGGAGGGCACCGTCTCGGCCCGGAAGCTGGGCGAGACGCGGACCGTGACGCAGACGGTCGACGAGATCGTCGCGGAACTGGCGCAGGCGGCGAAGGCGCCGGATCTGGTGTGAGAATGGCTGCCGGCCGCACAGGCGGCCGGCGGAGAGGGGGGCTGTCTGCCCCCCTTTTGCGCGCTGCGCGCGCTTCCCGGGGCTCCGCCCGCTGGAGGCCCCCCCGAGGATGTTTCCGGCCAGAGGAAGCAGGGGAACCTGCGCGGGCGTCAGACGGCGCTGCCGATGGCGAGGCCGATGGCGAAGATCGTCAGCGCGACGGCCATGAAGGTGGCAAGGAACCAGGGGTCCGGTTCCTTCGGGTTCAGCCGTGTCCAGAGGCTCGACACGGCGTCTTTCAGGGCATGCATGGCAGGCTCCTTTCGTGTCCGGTCATGTCCCTGCATCTGTGACGGTTTCGCGCCAGATCAACCCCCGGCTGCGCGGCCGGTGCGCGGGCGGGTGCGGGACGGCGGGCGGGGCGATGCTCCGCAGGAGCGAGCGTCGTGCGGCGTTCACCAGCGCAGGATCCGGGCCCCGGCCAGGGCGCCGAGGGCGGCTGCGGCGAGGATGCCGGTGCTGTACCAGACGGCGTAGAAGAGCGGCGAATCCTCGGTGCAGAAGGTCGAATAGACCGCCGCGGCCAGCGCCCCGGCCGTCAGCCCCGCCAGCGCCCCGGCCCGGGCCGGCCGTTCCGGCGCCCCGTGGCGCAGCGCCGCCAGCAGCCCCGCCGCGATCGGCAGCGACAGGATCGCGATGGCCGGGATGCAGACCGGGATCGAATGGCCGAGGAAGAGCGTCAGCCGCTCGCCCGGCGCCGCCGCGACCAGGGCCAGTCCGAACAGCGCCGCCGCCACTGCAGGGATCGCCCAGACGGCCCGGCCGGCGCGGCCCGCCGGGCGGGCCGGCAGCGCCGCGCGGAACGCCAGCAGCGCCGCGACGGCGGCCAGCGCCAGCGGCAGCACCGTCTTGGCCAGCACCAGCGGCTGCGCCAGCGCCGCGCCGAGCCCCGCGCGCGTGCCGAAGGCCAGCAGGAAGAGCGACAGCGTCGCGGCCAGCCCGGCGCAGAGCCCGGCCGTCATCCGCCGCTCCAGCGGGGCGGCAGGCGGCGGGGCGGGTTCGGCCGCCAGCAGGTGGATCAGGTCCTCGGTCTTCATCGTCTCGGGTCTTCGTCTCTTTCTCGATCGTCTCGCCGTCCCGGGCCTTCGCCGGGCGGGCCTTCTGGTGCGGCCCTCTCAGCCGCCGCGACCGCCGGGTGCGGCCATGTCCTTCAGCCGGGCCAGCGCGCGGTGATAGGCCACGCGGACCGCCCCCTCGCTCATCCCGAGGCGCGCGCCGACCTCGCCGGCGCTCTGCCCCTCGATCCCGACGGCGCGGACGATCTCGGCCGCGCGCCGGTCGATCCCGGCCAGCAGCCGCGCGAGATCGCGCGCCGCCATGATCTCGCCGCTGCCCTCGCCCGGCAGCACCTCGGCCAGATCGTCGATCGGCACCGGCGCCCCGCCGCCGCGCCGGCGCCGGCGCGCGAAATCCACCGCCTTGTAGCGCGCGATGGCGTAGAGCCAGGGCGTCACCGGATCGCTTTCGCGCCATGTATGGCGCTTGGCGTGAACCGCAAGCAGCACCTCCTGCACGATGTCCTCGACCTCGGCCGCATCGACGGTCCGGCCGCGCACGACGGTCCGCAGGACGGGGACGCACTCGGTCAGGAAACGGGCATAGGCCGCGGCGTCGCCACGGTTCGCCCGTCGCAGGAGATCGCCCCAGCGGTCGTTGCGATCCGACATTGCCCTTCCCTTCGCACCCGTCGGCGAAACGTTACAGGCGGGGCCTTGTCCGCTCAATCTCTTCACCAGAGCGTGAGCGGCGTAACGGCCCCGGCTCCGCCCGCGAAGGGGATGGCACGGACGCCGACACGGCGCCACCATACCCGACGCCCGCGCGGCGCCGATCCAACGGAGGAAACGACATGTCCAGAACCACGAACACCGCCCTCATCGCGACCGCCTTCGCCGCCGCCCTCGGGGCAGCCGGGACGGCGCAGGCGGCCGAGCAGGAGAAGTGCTTCGGCGTCTCGCTGGCCGGCGAGAACGATTGCGCGGCCGGCCCCGGCACCACCTGCGCGGGCACCTCGAAGGTCGATTACCAGGGCAACGCCTGGACGCTGGTCGACAAGGGCACCTGCATGGAGATCGAGCTGCCGGCCATGGCCGACGGCACCGAACGCACCGGGTCGCTGGAAGCGCTGGAGCGCGATCTGCCGATGGAGGGCTGACGCCCTTTCCGGCGCGTCCCCAAGGGGGCGCGCCGTTTCCGACGAGAGGACCACGTCATGCTCGACCGCACCCACCACGGCCTGCCCGAACGCCTGCCCGCCCTGCCCGGCGTCGGCTACAAGCCGCAGCATCACGCCGCCATCATCGCCGATCCCGCGCCCGTCGGCTGGCTGGAGATCCATGCCGAGAACTACATGGGCGGGGGCGGACGCCCGCTGGCGCTGCTGCGGCAGCTGGCAGAGCGGTTTCCGATCTCGGTGCACGGCGTCGGGCTGAGCATCGGCGGCGAAGAGCGGCCGGATCCTGCGCATCTGGCGCGGCTGAAGCACCTCTGCGGCTGGCTGGAGCCGGCGAGCTTTTCCGAACATCTGGCCTGGTCGACCCATGACGGGGCCTTCCTGAACGACCTGCTGCCGCTGCCCTATACCGCCGCCACCGTGGCGCGTGTGGCGGATCACGTCGACGAGGTGCAGGAGACGCTGGGCCGTCCGATGCTGCTGGAGAACCCGTCGAGCTATCTGGCCTTCGAGAGCAGCGAGATGGGCGAGACCGACTTCCTGCGAGAGGTCGCCCGGCGCACCGGCTGCGGGCTGCTGCTGGACGTGAACAACGTCTTCGTGTCGTGCGTGAACCTGTCTATGGATCCCCATGATTACGTTTCGGATTTCCCGCTGGACCGGGTGGGCGAGATCCACATCGGCGGCCATGACGAGGACGAGGACGACCACGGCGCGCCGCTGCTGATCGACAGCCACGGGACGGCGGTCGCGGATCCGGTCTGGGCGCTGCTGGACGAGGTGCTGGCGCTGTCCGGCCCGCGCCCGGTGCTGATCGAGCGGGACAACGACGTGCCGGACTGGCCGGTGCTGGCGGCCGAGGCGCGGCGGGCGGCGGATGCGCTGGCCCGGGTGCGGGTGCCGGCATGACGCCGGGGGGCACCGACGGCTTCCGCGCCGCGCTGCTGGATCCGCGCGCGGCGGTGCCCGAGGGGCTGACGGACGGCGCGGGGCGGCCCGCCGGGCGGCGCTTCGCCGTCTATCGCAACAACGTCGCCGTCTCGCTGACCGAGGCGCTGGAGACCGGCTTTCCCGCCGTCCGCGCCCTGCTGGGCGAGGCGAATTTCCGGGGCTTCGCGGGGCTCTACCTGCGCCGGTATCCCCCCGTCTCGCCGCTGATGATGGAATACGGCGAGGCGTTCGCGGCGTTCCTTGCCGGCCTCGACGCGCTGAAGGAGATGCCCTGGCTGCCGGACGTGGCCCGGCTGGAGCACGCGCTGCGCCTGAGCTACCACGCAGCCGATGCCACGCCCGTGCCGCAGGCGGCGCTGGCCGCCATCCCGCCCGAGACGCTGGGCGACGTGCGGCTGCGCCTTGTCCCGGCGGCGCTGGTGATCCGCTCGCAATGGCCGGTGGTCGACATCCGGCGGCACGCCCTTCGGCCCGACACCCCCAAGCCGGGTGGCGGGGCGCAGGACGTGCTGATCGCGCGGCGCGGGTTCGACCCCTGCCCGCATGTCCTGCCCGCGGGCGGCGGCGCCTTCCTGACGGCGCTGGCGGAGGGCCGCACCCTGGGCGAGGCGCATGGCGCGGCGCTCGAGGCCGGCGGCTGCGACCTGCCGGCGATCCTGACCCTGCTGATGGCCGAGGGCGCGATCGCCGCCGCGGAGGTGCAGCGATGACCCCGACGGATCTGCACGCGCGCGGGGCCCGCGCCCTCGGCCGGCTGGACGACGGCCTGCCGCTGCTGGCGCGCTTCGCCTTCGCGGCGGTGCTGCTGCCCTATTACTGGGCCTCGGGCGTGACCAAGCTGGGGGACGGGGTGGCGGGGATCCTGACCCCCTCGGCCGGCGCCTATGCGCAGATCTTGCCGAAGGCGTTCGAGGCGGCGGGATACGACGCCTCGCAGCTTGGCGTCCTGCACCGGGCGGTGGTGCTGGCGGGGACCTGGGCGGAGTTCCTGCTGCCGGCGCTGATCGTGGTGGGCCTGCTGACGCGGCTGGCGGCGGCGGGCATGGCGGGGTTCGTGGTGGTGCAGAGCCTGACGGATCTCTGGGGCCACGGCGGCATCGCCCATGCGGCCACGCTCGGCGCGTGGTTCGACCGGGCGCCCGACGGCGCGATCCTGGATCAGCGGCTGCTGTGGATGGTCCTGCTGGCAGTGCTGGTGGTGAAGGGCGGCGGCTGGCTGTCGGTGGACCGGGTGTTGCGGCGGGTATGGGACCGGGTGCCGGAGCGGGTGCGGGCCAAGGCGCAAGATCGGGCGCCGGACCGGGGGCAGATCAGAAGTGCGCCCTCGCCTCGTCCGGCTTCCCGGCGGCCAGGGCCATGAGGCCGCCGACCGCGCAGAACCCGATGGGGAAGAGCGTGAAGACGTTCAACCCGAAGCCGAACCAGAAGCCCGCCGCCGAGGCCAGAAGCAGCGCCCCGCCCCAGAGCGCCCGGGTCTTCGCCATGCCCGCCCCGGCGATGGCCAGCAGCGGCGACAGGAACGACACGATGCGGATGGTCTGCACGTCGGAGAACTGCTCGATCACGCCGTCGACCTCGCCGTAGCGGGCCACGGCGTCGGTCCAGGCCCAGCTGAAGAAGCCCACCATCAGGCCGATCAACCCGCCGATCAGGCCCAGGATCAAGGCCGCGTTGCGCATCGCCATCCCTCCGTTTCGCGGGTCAGACGCCGAGCGCCGCCCGCACGTCGCTGCCCCATCCCAGATAGAGACGATCCCCGTCGAGGATAAGGGGCCGCTTCATCAGCGCCGGGTGATCGGCGATCAGGTCCAGCATCGGCCGGGCCCGTTCATCCGCGTCCAGCCCGCGCCATGTCGCCGACTTCGTGTTGAGCACATCCTTGCCGAATCGGTCGGCGGCGCGGGCCAGCAGGCCGTCCGGGAAGCCTTCGGCGCGGATGTCGTGCAGGCGGCTGCCCTCCAGCGATTTCAACGCCTTGCGGCAGGTGTCGCAGGTTTTCAGCCCGTAGATGACGGCCGCCATTCGGTTTTTCCTCCCGGATCAAATTTCGTGCAGAGCGCGAGGGCCCCTTCCGTTTCGCTTGATTTTTACACAGGCGCTGCAATGCTTGAACCCGCATCGGGGGAAAACGACGGTTCCGTTTCCACGAGTTTCGACCGGTAAGGCCGCTGGTGCATGGACCTCGCAGTTTCGAGGGAACGGAAGAAGGAGAGACGGCATGCCTGTGGGCACCGTGAAGTGGTTCAATACGACGAAGGGCTACGGATTCATCGAGCCCGAAGAAGGCGGCAAGGACGTTTTCGTGCATATTTCCGCGGTCGAGCGCTCGGGGCTGACCGGGCTCGCCGACAACCAGAAGGTCGGTTACGAGCTTCTGGAAGGACGCGACGGCCGCAAGATGGCCGGCGATCTCAAGCTTCTCTGACAGCAGCTTCCGGGTGGTGCGGCGGCGCCGCGGTCCGGCCCTGCCGGGCTACGGCCTCGGTTCAGCCGGGCACGGGCCGGATGGCGATCGGCAGGATGGCGCGACATGGTGCGCCACCCGGGGCTGCGGGCCGTTTCGGCGCGGCGCATGTGCGGGCGGGCCGGGTCGCGGTCCCGCGCATCAGGCCGGATCGCGCGGGATGACGCCCTGCCAGGCCTCGCCCATGGCGACGATGCAGGCGCTGCCGCTGGCGTAGGTGACGACCAGCGTCCAGTCGCCATCCTCGCCGGTCCAGAGTTCCATCACCTCTTCCGGGCCGCGCAGGCCCATGGCCTGCCGGGTGATGCCCATCTGCCCGGTCAGCCGCCGCTCCATCTGCGCCTTCGGGGCGCAGACGACCTCGGCGATCGGGCTGGACGCCGCCAGCGGCGGGGCCACGAGGGAGAGCGGAAGAAGGTATCTGAACATCGCGCGCCTGCAGGGGCCTGCTGCCCTTTCCGGCGAATGTAACAGATCGATGACGCGGGAGCGAGATGTCACGCGGCCCCGGACACGTCACAGGTTCCGGGGTAGCACGAGAAAGGGCGCCGTCCCGCGACGGCGCCCTTCGCAACGGCGTGGGCGCGATCAGTCGCCGTAGGGCGATTTCGAGTGGCCGACCGGGGATTTCGAGTGGCCGACGGGCGATTTCGAATAAATCGCATGGCCGTGGTGGTGGCGGCGCTGCACCGGATGCTGTTTCACGGTGAAGTAGCTGACGTTCGTGTTCGGGCGTCCGCAGCTGATGTCGCCGCCGAGCACGACGGGCTGAAGGCCGGCCGGGCAGTAGTTGGCCGAGCTTTCGGCGTAGGGATAGATATTCACCTCGACCGCCGAGGCCGGCGCGGCGAAGGCGAGACAGGCAAGTCCCGCGGCGAGCAGCGTTTTCATCATGGAATTCCCCCAAAGGCGAGACTCCGCCCCCGATGGACGGCCCCGAGCGGGAGTCACGGTAGAGGGGGGCGGGTGTCAGTCAACCGGCTGCCGGGAAACACTTCGTTTCGCGCTCTCCCGGGTCGGTGGCGGCCCGGGATGGCCGTGGCGCGGCGGATCAGGCGACGGCCCGGGCGATCGTCACGCCTGCCCATGCCGAGACGCCGGTGAGGAACGTGCCCCAGGCCAGATCCAGCGCCACCATGCGGGGGGCCCAGTCGCGCAGGGTGGCGTAGTTGGTGAATTCGTAGGTGCCGTAGGCCATCGCCCCCAGCAGCGCGCCGGTCCACAGCGCCTGGACCGGCGCGTCCTGCTTCAGCGCGGGCCAAGACACGAACCAGCACAGGCCGCCCACGTAGAACAGGTAGAACACCGCCGCCGGGCCGATTCGCAGGTTGTCGGCCAGCAGCGGGCCGATGTGGGTCTCGAACACCGGGCGGATCACGTTCCGCAGCATCAGCGCGTCGAGCGCGAGGAAGACGAGGGCGGTGGAGACGTAGAGGACGAAGATCTGCATGGCGCTGCTCCGGCTGGTTCACGGGAGCATACGGCGCGCGGGCGGTATCGGATGCATGGCCGCCGGGTGACGCGACGGGCGGGCGGGGACGCCGCGCCGCCCTGCCCCGGAGCTGCCGGACCGGGCGAGGGCCGAGGGGCCGGCAGCCGCCGGGTCAGGCGACGGGTTTTTCGAGGCAGAGGAACAGGAACTCGCGGCCCTGGTAATCCGGCAGGACACGGTAGGACACCCGCTCGGCATGTTTCTTCGATCCGCGCCGGCAGATGCTGTCGGCCTTCGCCAGCAGCTGTTCGTCGGTGAAGGCGGCGAAGGGCGGCTGGATGATCGACACGCTGTCGCCGTTGAAGCCCGACACGATCGGTTCCTGCCGCTGCACGTCGCAGGCGGCGAGCGCGAGGCAGGACAGGATGCCGCCGACAGCGGCGCGGATGGTCTTCATGCGGGCTCCCCCCATTTTCCTGAGCCCCACTCCCTGCCCGGCATTTCCGCCGGACATGGTTAATTTGCGGTTAACGCGATCGGGCTGCGGTCACGCCTGGCCGAGGCTCTCGCGGAATTCGCGCCATTCGCGCTTGCTCATCCCGCAATTGTCTTCCGTCACCGCCTCGCCGGCCAGCATCCGGCGCAGGCAATCCATCATCTGCGACGACATGGTGACGGCGCCCAGGCGGTAATCCTCGAAGGCGCGATACGCGAAGGGCACCCAGTCCTTCACGACATTGCAGATCGCGTCGGCATAGACGCGGATTTCGTACTGCGCATGAGCATCGGCTCGCAACCGCAGGAAATGCAACAGATTGTGCAGGTCGACCTTCCAGTACCACTGGGTGTAGATGCTGGCCGGCAGGTTCATCCGCGCCAGTTCCCGCGCGAGGCCCTGCTGGCCGTCCCGGCTGATCATTGCCTCGTAATGGTCGTAGGCGCGCATCGCGTCGTCGCGGAGCCAGGACAGCACGCGCTCCGCCTCCTCGCCCGCCAGCGCCTCGCCCCGGCCCTGATTGTTCACCGCCGATTGCGCGGCGAGCGAGTCCGGCGCGGGGATGTAGAATTCGCGGTCGAGGATCGAGTAGCGGGCGGAATATTCGTTCACGTTCGCCGTCCGGTGCCGGATCCACTGGCGCGCCACGAAGACCGGCAGCTTCACGTGCAGCTTGACCTCGCACATCTCGAACGGGGTCGAGTGCCAGTGCCGCATCAGGTAGCGGATCAGCCCCTCGTCGTTCTGCACCGATTTCGTGCCGCGCCCGTAGGACACCCGCGCGGCCTGGCAGATCGCGGAATCGTCGCCCATGTAGTCCACCACCCGGACGAACCCGTGGTCGAGCACCGGGATCGCGTGGTGCAGATGCGCCTCCATCCCCTCGGACACGGCGCGCAGCGTCGGTTTCGTCTCGGACCGCAGGGCGGCGATCTCGGCTTCGGCCTCGGGCGACAGCGGCATGCGGCGAATCCTTTGCGGCAGGTGACCTCGTGAGACACCCGATATAGCGGGACGCGGCGTCAAAATCCACCACATGATGTAGAGGCATTTGCGCCGCACCGGGGGTCTTTCGCCCCGCCGATCAATTGACAGTGAACCCCCGCGCAAGAGATTGTTGAGCCCAAACACCAGAACAGACCATCGGCAGACAACGGGCAGACCATCCATGATGCGAACCACCACAGCGGTATTTCTCGCGCTTTTCGCGCTGGCCGGGTGCAGCAGCGGCGACGGCAGCAATCCCTTCTCGCGCGACGACACCGACACGCCGGTGGACGACGACCCGAACAACACCAACGACATCCCCGAGGATCTGGCGAAGAACGTGCAGGTGGCGACCTACAACCCCTCGGCCGGCGGAGGCCAGGGGACGCTGACGGTCACGCTGACCGGTCTGGACGGGGATTTCGTCAACGTGCCCTACACCCGCACCGCGGCGCTGGACGTGGGCAGCTACCGCGCCTTCACCCGCCAGCAGGACGCGCTGGACCGCCATTTCACCGCGCTGATGAAGCAGAGCGCCGACGGCTCCGTCCGGGCCGGCGCCATCGCCGACGGCGGCCAGTTCAACCGCTTCTACGGCGGCGGCTACTACGAACGCACGGGCGCCTTCGACCGTCCGACCACGACCGGCGGGCTGGTGTCCTACGCCGGCGACTACGCGGGGGTGACGAACCTCGACGGCTCGGACGGGGTGCTGCTGCCGCCGGCGCCGGGGACCGATCCGTCGCTGCTGCCGGCGCAGTCGCAGCGGACGCAGGGCAACGTCTTCGTCAACGTCGATTTCAACGACAACCAGATCAACGGCATCATCAACAACCGCACGCTGCTGACGCGCGGCGACGCGCTGCCGAACGTGGTGCTGGTCGACGGCGTGATCGACCCGGCCACCGGCACCTTCACCGGATCGGCCGAGTATCCCGGCAGCTTCTCGAGCATCGGCAGCTTCGGCGGCATCTTCGGCGGCGACGATTCGGCGTCCATCGGCGGCATCGTGTCGCTGAGCCAGTTCGACGACGGCGTGCTGGATGTCGACGGCGAGGTGGAATACGGCGTCTTCGTCCTGACCCGCTGCGGCACCGCCGGCGCCTCGCCGCTCTGCGCGAATTCCAACTAGGCGTCGGGCTGCGATGCGGCCTGCCCCCGCCACGCGGCGGCCCGTGCGGCCGGCCATCCGATTGGCCAGACTCATCCGGGCCGCATGTGCCGCCGCGGGCCTTGCCGCCGCGACGGCGCTTTCGCCGCTGCCCGTCCTTGCGCAGAGTGCCGATCCGGACATCCGCCGGGTCGAGATGACGCCCACGTCGGCGCGCGACCTGGCCCTTGCCATGCTGGCGGAGGGCCGGCCGGACGTCGCCGCGCAGATCGCCGATCAGCTGATCGCGGCGGATCCGGGCGACGCCTTCGCGCATCTGCTGCTGGCCCGGGCCCTGGCCGATGCCGGCCGCCCGGACGAGGCGCGCCGCGCCGCCGCCCGCGCCTTCCGCCGTTCGGACACCGGGCACGAGAAGTTCCGCTCGGCCCAGTTCGCCGCGCAGATGGCGGTGCAGCAGGAACGGTTCACCGCCGCCCAGATCTGGCTGCGCCGCGCCCTGCCCCATGTGCCGGACCCGCGCTTCCGCGAGGTGGTGGAGGCCGATTACCGCCGGGTGCGCGCGCTCAACCCGCTGAACCTGCGGTTCGATCTGTCGGTCACCCCGACCTCGAACGCCAACAACGGCGCCGACAGCCCCTTCGTGGTGATCGACGGCATTCCGGTCATCGGCCTGCTGTCGGGCGACGCGCTGGCGCTGCCCGGCACCGTCGCCTCATTCGACGCGAAGCTGTCGTGGCGGCTGGCGGGCAGCGCCGCCGGGCGCACGGACATGACCGCCCGGCTCTATACCCGGCAGGTGATCTTCACCGACGAGGCTCGCCGCAAGGCGCCGGGCGTGCGGGGGCGCGACTACAGCTCGGTCACGGCCGAGGTGGGGATGATCCGGCGGCAGAAGCTGGGCGAGAGCCTGCTGAGCTTCGGCGTCACCCTGGGCCGGACCTGGCAGGGCGGCGAACCCCGGCAGGACGACGTGGCCGTGTCGCTGGGCTGGGGCCGCAGCCTCGGGCCGGCCACCGAACTGGCGCTGACGGCAGAGCGGGAATGGCGCGACAACCTGCTGTTCCGGTCGGGCGATCAGGACATCACCTCGCTGACGGCGCAGCTGGGCCGGGATCTGGGCGGGGCCGGCAGCCTCGGCGTGGCGCTGAACTGGCGGGGCAGCGACAGCCCTTCGACCAACGGGCGGTCGGAGCGCTGGACCGCCTATGCCTCCTGGCAGCCGGCGCAGGCGGTCGGCCCGGCCGAGCTGACGCTCTACCTCGGGGCGGCGCGCGAGACGTTCCCCGACTACCGCGTCGGCTTCTTCGCCGTGCCGGGCGGGCGGGAGGACGAGAGCGTCTTCGCCACGGCGGACCTGCTCTTCACCGGGCTGGATCACGCGGGCTTCGCCCCGGCGCTGACGATCCAGGGCCGCCGCACCCGGTCCAACGTCTCGCGGTTCGAGACGGAGGAGCTGTCCGTCTCGCTCGGCCTGCGCTCCAGCTTCTGACGGGACGGCCGCGCGCGGCGGCGGGGGCTCTGCCCCGGGTGGGGTGTTTCGGGCCTCGTGACGCAGGCGAGCGGGTCGCGCTGCCTGTCGCGGCAGCCCTGCCGGGGGCGGAGTTCACAAGACCATCAACCCCCTTGCCCGCGCCCCCTTCGCCGTTGGACACTGTGCGGGATCGCTTGCGCGGGCATTCCGCCCGGCGCCGGAGAAAAGGACAGAGCCCGACTACATGACGACACGCTATCTGCACACCATGGTCCGCGTGCTGGACCTCGAGAAGAGCATGGCCTTCTACGAACTGCTGGGCCTGAAGGAGACGCGCCGCATCGACAGCGAACAGGGCCGGTTCAGCCTGATCTTCATGGCGCCCGAGGGGCAGGAGGAGTGCCCGGTCGAACTGACGTGGAACTGGGACGGGGACGAGGGGCTGCCCTCGGACAGCCGGCATTTCGGGCATCTGGCCTATGCCGTCGACAACATCTACGACATGTGCGCCCACCTGCAGAAGAACGGCGTGACCATCAACCGCCCGCCCCGCGACGGGCGGATGGCCTTCGTCCGCTCGCCCGACAATGTCTCGGTCGAACTGCTGCAGCACGGCAAGGCGCTGGAGCCGGCCGAGCCCTGGGCCAGCATGGAAAACACCGGGCACTGGTGACGGATGTGGTGACGTGAGCCCCCTCCGCGCCGGTCGCGCCGCCTGTGCCGCCCTTGCGGGGGCGCTCGGGCTTCTGTCCGCCGCCGGCGCGGCGGCGGCGCAGGACTGCCGGCTGGCGCTGGTGCTGGCGCTCGACGTCTCCTCCTCGGTCGATCCGGGGGAATACGAGCTGCAGAAATCCGGCCTCGCCGCCGCGCTGGACGCGCCGGAGGTGCGCGAGGCGCTGCTGACCGGGATCGGGGGCCATGTGGCGCTGGCGGTCTTCGAATGGTCCGGCCGCTACCAGCAGGAGATGATGATCGACTGGACGGTGCTGGACAGCCATCCGGCCATCGACGCCACCATCGCCCGGATCGCCGCCGCGCAGCGCAGCTATTCGCGGTTTCCCACCGCCATCGGATATGCCCTCGGCTACGGCGCGGGGGTGCTGCAGCGCGGGCCGGTCTGCGCGCGTTCGGTGCTGGACGTGTCGGGCGACGGGGTGAACAACGAGGGATTCGAGCCCTCGCTCGCCTACCGGAACTTTCCGCTGGATCACGTGACGGTGAACGGGCTGGTGATCCTCGGGCAGGACATCTCCGTCCTGCCGTACTACCGGCGCGAGGTGCGGCGCGGCGACGGGGCCTTCGTCGAACAGGCGCAGGGCTTCGACGATTTCGCCGATGCGATGACGCGCAAGCTCTACCGCGAGATCAACGACGTGATGGTGGGCGGTCTGGCGCCCGGAGTCGGTGACGACATCCTGCATGAGGACGGGCGGGGATGAGCCGCCCGCGCCCGCTGCGGGCCCTGCTGCGGGCGCTGCCGCTGGCTGCGCCGCTCGCCCTGGCCGGCCCGGCCGACGCCGGATGCCGCCTGGCGCTGGCGCTGGCGGTGGACGTGTCGGGCTCGGTCAACCGGTTCGAATACGAGTTGCAGTATATCGGGCTGGCCAACGCGCTGACGGATCCCGGCGTGACGGAGGCGATCTTCGCCATCGAGGGCGAGACCGTCAGCCTTGCCGTCTACGAATGGAGCGGGCCGGGCTTTCAGCGCGTGCTGGAGGGCTGGACGGAGCTGACCTCGCCCGACGCGGTCGCCAAGCTGGCCGCGCGGCTTCGCTCCACGCAGCGGGTGCAGACCGATCCCTCGACCGCCATCGGCACGGCGATGCTGTTCGGCGCGGGGCTGATGGCCGAGGCGCCGCCCTGCCACCGGACCGTCATCGACATCTCGAGCGACGGGAAATCCAACACCGGGCCGCATCCGAAGGACGTGACGCTGCCGCCGCAGATCATGGTCAACGTGCTGGCCATCGGCGGCGAGCTGATCGACCCGGGCGAGCTGCGCCACGTCTCGGTGCCCGAGCTGACGGCCTATTTCCGGGCATACGTGGCGCGGGGGCCGGAGGCCTTCGTGGAGGTCGCGGTCGGCTTCTCGGAATTCCAGGAGGCGATGATCCGCAAGCTGAAGCGCGAGCTTCTGGTGCTGGCGGTGTCGCAGGCCGAACCGGAGGCGACGGTGCCCCGGGATGGGCTCGGGGACGGGTCGCACCCGCGCCGGGCCATCCGCTGAGCGTGCCGTGATTCCACCCCGCCGCGGCCGTGCGGGCAGACCGCCGCCGCGTTAGCGCCACCACCGCGGAAGGGTTAGCGCCAACAGCCGCGCGGCGCCGCGTTTTATCGCTAACACATTGGAATTCGCGCCCTTTCCCGCCTGACAATCCCGCCGGGCCAGGCTATGGATCGCCCCGACCCACCACCTTCCGGACAGGCCTGCGAGGAGCGACCCCATGACCGTGAGACTCGGCATCAACGGATTCGGCCGGATCGGCCGCTGCACGCTGGCCCATATCGCCGAAAGCGCGCGCAACGACGTCGAGGTGGTGAAGATCAACGCCACCGGCCCGATCGAGACCAACGCCCACCTGCTGCGCTACGACAGCGTCCACGGCCGTTTCGGCGGGACCGTCCGGGTCGAGGGCAACACGATGGACCTCGGCCGCGGCCCGATGGAGGTCTTCTCGACCTACAAGCCGGAGGAGCTGGACTGGGACGGCGTCGACGTCGTTCTGGAATGCACCGGCAAGTTCAACGACGGCGAGAAGGCGAAGGTCCATCTGGAGCGCGGCGCGAAGAAGGTGCTGATCTCGGCCCCCGCGAAGAACGTGCAGAAGACCATCGTCTACGGTGTGAACCACCGTGCGCTGACGTCAGGCGACTACATGATCTCGAACGGGTCGTGCACGACGAACTGTCTGGCCCCGCTGGCCAAGGTCCTGCACGAGGGGATCGGGATCGAGAGCGGGATCATGACGACGATCCATTCCTACACCGGCGACCAGCCGACGCTGGACCGGCGGCATTCCGACCTCTACCGCGCGCGGGCGGCGGCGATGTCGATGATCCCGACCTCGACCGGCGCCGCGAAGGCCCTGGGCGAGGTGCTGCCCGAGATGAAGGGCCGGCTGGACGGCTCGGCCATCCGGGTGCCGACGCCCAATGTCTCGGCCGTGGACCTGACCTTCGTGGCGGCGAAGGACGTGACGGCGGCGGACGTGAACGAGGTGGTCCGCGACGCGGTGGCGGGTCACATGGGCATGGTGATGGCCTACGACCCCGAGCCGAAGGTGTCGGTCGATTTCTGCCATACCGAGCAATCGTCGATCTTCGCGCCGGACCAGACCAAGGTGATCGGCACGCGGCTGGTCCGGGTGCTGGCCTGGTACGACAACGAATGGGGCTTCTCCTGCCGCATGGCCGATGTCGCCGCGGCCATGGGACGGCTGATGAACTGATCCGGCCGGGCGGCTGCACGGGTGAACGGCGGGCCTGCGGGTCCGCCGTTTCGCTTTCGGGGGTGGGGGCCGTCATCCTCGGGCCTGACCCGAGGACCCCCCGGATCGCCGTCCGGGCCGTCATCCTCGGGCCTGACCCGGGGATCTTGCGGTCACGAAGGCGACAGGCAAGGAAACAAACGCGCGCGTGGTCGGAGAGATCCTCGGGTCAGGCCCGAGGATGACAGGGGCGGAGCGGCGCGAGGGATGAAACCGCAGGCCCCCGCTCAGGCGGCGGCGTCCATCACCGGGCCCTCGATCAGGTCCATCAGGGCGCCGAAATAGCCCGCCGACCGGGCCGGTTGCAGCGGGTCCGAGGTGATCGCCACCGTCAGCTCCAGCCCCGGGGCGACGCAGATCACCTGGCCGCCATACCCGCGCGCCAGGGCGTAGCTTCGCGCGCCCCGACCGCCCAAGAACCAGCCGAGGCCGTAGCCGAGACCGGACCAGGGCGACCGCGCCACCGGCTCGACCGACCGGTCCAGCCAGGCCTCGCTCACCACACGCTCGCCCTGCCAGGTGCCGCCCATGCGGACCATCTCGCCGATGCGGACCATGGCGCGGGGTGACATCGCCATCTCGTTCCCGCCCAGATAGCGGCCCTGCGGATCGCGCGTCCAGGGCGGGATCTCGATCCCCAGCGGGCGGGCCAGCCGGTTGCGGGCCTGGGCGTGCAGGCTATCGCCCGTCGCCTCGGCCAGCACCGCGCCCAGCACGTGGAACGAGCCGGTGGAATAGAGCATCCGCCCGCCCGGCTCGGCCACCATCGGGCGCGACAGCGCGTCGGCCACCCAGTTGCGGCTGGCAACCCAGGCGCCGTAGTTCGGACCGGAGGTCCGCTCCAGCCCAGCCCGCATGGTCACCAGATCGCCGAGCGTGATGTCCGGCACCTGCGGATCGGCGCCCGAAGGGATCAGCCGGGGGGCCACATCGCCCAGCCGGGCGTCGAGGCCGGGCAGCTCGCCCCGGTCGATGGCGATGCCGGTCAGGAGGGCGACGATGCTCTTCGACACGGATTTCACATTGGCGACGCGGTCGAGGCCGGGGCCGCGGAACGCCTCGGCCAGCACCTCCTCGCCCCGGTGCCGGATGACGATGGCGTGCAGCTGATCGAAGCCCGCCGCACGCTCGGCGACGGCGGACCAGGCGGTGGTCTCGGTGTCCGGCCCCTCGGTCGCCGCCCCGGCGCGGCCCGAGATCAGCGCCGCGGCGCCGGCGACCGCCAGCATCCGGCGGCGGGAAAGATCGTTGGGCGATGTCATGGGGACAATCCTGCCCCGTCTCCCGCCGCGATCAAGCGACGGCGCATCACCTTCGCGTCAGGCGCGACATCCCGCGCCCTGCCCTGCCCGCTGCGCCGCAGACCGGCGGTTCCGCGCCGCCGCGATGCCGCCGGCCCCGCGCCCGGCCCTGCAATCGCCCCGGGCCCGGCCCACGGGCTTGCGTTAGCGCTAACGCGTCTTAGGATGTCCCGCGTGCGCCGCCCGCGATTCCGCGCGGCGGATGGCGGACCGCCCGCCGGTCCCCGCCCCTGCCAGAGGAGACCGCCATGACCGTCACGCTTGCCATCAACGGCTTCGGCCGCATCGGCCGCAACATCCTGCGCGCGATCCACGAGGAAGGGATCGCGGATGTGGAGGTGGTCGCGATCAACGACCTGCAACCGGTCGAGACGAACGCCCACCTGCTGCGCCACGACAGCGTCCACGGCCGCTTTCCGGGCGAGGTGAAGGTGGGTTCGACAGTCAACGGCACGGACAGCATCGACATCGGCGGCGGCCCGATCCGCGTGACGGCCGAGCGCGATCCGTCGAAGCTTCCCTGGGCGGACATCGACGTGGTGCTGGAATGCACCGGCATCTTCACCGACCGCGACAAGGCGGCGGTGCATCTGGAGAACGGGGCGACGCGGGTACTTGTCTCCGCCCCGTCGAAGGGCGCCGACCGGACGATCGTCATGGGCGTCAACGACGGCGATCTGGCGGCGGGGGACCGGGTGATCTCCAACGCCTCCTGCACGACCAACTGCCTCGCCCCCGTGGCGAAGGTCCTGCACGAGGCCATCGGCATCCGGCGCGGCTTCATGACCACGATCCACAGCTACACCGGCGACCAGCCGACGCTCGACACCGGGCACCGCGATCTCTATCGCGCGCGGGCGGCGGCGCTGTCGATGATCCCCACCTCGACGGGGGCGGCGCGGGCCGTGGGGCTGGTGCTGCCCGATCTCGACGGGCGGCTCGACGGGGTGGCGGTGCGGGTGCCGACGCCCAACGTCTCCTGTGTGGATCTGACCTTCGAGGCCGCCCGCGACACCAGCGCCGAGGAGATCAACGCCGCGATGGCGGAGGCCGCGGCGGGGCCGCTCGTGGGCATCCTGGGCGTGACGGACGAGAAGCTGGTGTCGAGCGATTTCAACCACGACCCCCGGTCGTCGATCTTCGCCACCGACCAGACGCGGGTGATGGACGGATCCATGGTCCGGGTGCTGGCCTGGTACGACAACGAATGGGGCTTCTCGAACCGCATGGCGGAGGTCGCGCGGCGCATCGGCACGCTCGGCTGATCGCGCGGCGCATCAGAGCGTCCGGTTTGGAGGGTCGCGCGACGGCCCGGCGGGTGCGGCCGAAAGCACGGTGCGGCAGACCGGCGCCTCCAGCAGAAACGACCGAGCGTCGGATCGTCGCCTCCGGCCGGGCGCTCGGCGTGACGTAGCGGGGTCCGGCCGCCGACTCCGGGCCGGTCTCCGGGCCGGTCTCCGGGGCGGCCACCGGGGCACGCTTGATCGCGGCCCCGCACTCGGGCATAGGCGAAGGCGGTGCGGCGCGGGTCCTTCCCGCGCCGCTCCGCCACGACGGCGCCAGGCGCCGCAACCGGACACGGACGACAAAGCGGACCGACGCCATGACCAACCCGGTCGCCCTCGCCCTCGCGCTCGCGATCGCCGCCTTCCTGACGGCGGATGCGATGCTGTTCGACTGGTCCCTGTCGCTGTTCCTGGCGCGCAAGTTCGCCGAGCTGGTGGAATGGCTGGCGTTCTGGCGCTGAGGCGGACCGCCCGCGCGGCCAGGGACGTGGCGGGACGGCCGGGCGCGGACACATGGTGGGCCGGGCCGCAGCGCCGGCGCAGGGCCGGCGGCGTCCGGGGGCCGGCTGCTGGCCGGCGGGTGGATAACGGAAGGGAGACCGACGGCATGAACCTCGCCACGATGATCGTCATCAGCGTCGCCGCGGCGCTGGCCGTGATCGGCCTCGGCCTCGTGATCTATTCCGCGCTGACCCGGTCGCGGGTCCAGCGCACGGTGCCGCCGCGCGGCGCCTTCGTGCGGATCTCGTCGGGGCGGCTGCACTACCTGTCCTGCGGCGAGGGGCCCGAGATCTTCATGATCCACGGCCTCGGCGGCCAGATGGGCAATTTCGACACCGGGCTCGTGGACAACCTGGCGCGCGATCACCGGGTGACGGTGATCGACCGGCCCGGCATGGGCTATTCCGAGCGCCCCGCCGACACGCCCACCAACGCCTTCGCCCAGGCCGACCTGATGGCCGAGATTCTCGACCGGTTGAACATCGACCGCCCGCTGGTCGTCGGGCATTCGCTGGGCGGGGCGGTCGGCCTCGCCATGGCGCTGCGCCATCCCGACCGGCTGCGCGGCCTCGCGCTGCTGGCGCCGCTGACCATGCCGGTGGACGAGGTGTCCGAGGCCTTCGCCGGCCTCGCCATCCGCTCGGACGCGATCCGCCGGCTGGTGGGCTGGACGCTGGCCGTGCCGACCATGCAGAGCCGCCCCGAACCGGTGCGCGAGCTGATCTTCGGGCCCGAGCCGATCCCGCCGTCCTACCTGATCCGCGGCGGCGGGCTGCTGAGCCTGCGGCCCTCGCATTTCATCCAGACCAGCCGCGACTATGCCGGATCGGGCGACGATCTGGCGACCATGGCGCGCAGCTACCAGAAGCTGACCCTGCCGGTGCGCATCCTCTACGGGACCGAGGACCGGATCCTCGACCCGGACCTGCACGGCACCGGGCTCGTCACACGCTTTCCGCAGATCGGGCTGGAGATGGTCGAGGGGGGGCACATGCTGCCCGTGACGCGCCCGGACGTCTGCGCGACCTTCATCCGCCGGGCGAGCCAGGCGATGAAATAGTCCGAGGCCGCGCGGGCCCGCACAGGGTCTGCAGGGGCCGCAGGGCCCCGGACAGGGTCAGGACTTGCCCAGCTTCTCCACCAGCCGCGCATGGACGGCCGGCGGCACGAAGCGGGTCACCTCGCCGTCGAGCCGCGCGATCTCCTTCACCAGCCTGGAGGCGATGGCCTGGTGCTTGGCCTCGGCCATCAGGAAGACCGTCTCGACCGAGGAATCCAGCACCCGGTTCATCCCGACCATCTGGTATTCGTACTCGAAATCGGCCACCGCGCGCAGGCCGCGCACGATCACGGTGGCGCCGACGTCGCGGGCGCAGTGGATCAGCAGGTTCTCGAACGGATGGGCGACGATCTCGGTCCCCGTCTCCTGGCTGAGCTTGCCGCATTCCGCCTCGATCATCTCCACCCGCTCTTCCAGCGTGAATAGAGGACCCTTGTCGCGGTTGATCGCGACGCCGATCACCAGCCTGTCCACCAGCGCCGCGCCGCGACGGATGATGTCGATGTGGCCGTTGGTGATGGGGTCGAATGTACCGGGATAGAGGCCGATGCGCATGGCAAGCTCCGAGCATGTCAGGTCGCGGCGGACGCAACAATATTACGTGAGGGAATGCAAGGGCCGCCGGGGACATCGCCACAAACGCGGTCAGCCCCGGCCGCATCGCCCCTCCCGCGGACCCGTCGCCCCCGGGGCACGCGGCCCTGCTTCATCTGGTCGGAAACACGCCGGGGGGGCTGCGCGCCATGCGCGCGGCGGGGGCAGAGCCCACTGCCCGGCCGACCGCCCGCGATCCGTCCGCGGGCGCAGTGTCCATGGGCACAGGCTCCATGGGCATCGGAGGCGGGCACCGAATCTGCGGGTATCGGGTTCGCACGCATGGGCGCCGGGCCGCTGCCTCAGTGCCCCATGATCATGCCTTCCAGCGCCGTCTTCTCCATCGACAGCTCGCCGAGGCGGGCCTTGACCACGTCGCCGATGGTCACGATGCCGACCAGCCGGCCGTCCTCCACCACCGGCATGTGGCGGAACCGGCCCTCCGTCATCCGCTCCAGCACCGAATCCGCGGTGTCGTTGCGGGCGCAGCAGACCGGGTTCGGCGTCATCATGCTGGCGGCGGCGTCCTCCAGACAGGACGGCCCCCGCGCGGCCAGCGACCGGACGATGTCGCGCTCCGACAGGATGCCTTCGGGAGTGGTGCCGTCCGTCGACACCACCACGCCGCCGATCCGCTTCTCCGACAGCAGCCGGGCGACATCGGTCACGGACGTGTCGGGCATGACCGTGATCACCCCGCTGTCGCCCTTGGAATTGAGGATCTGGTGGACAAGCATGGCAACACCTCCCGCCGGTTCCGGTCTCCTCCGACCGGACCCCGACGGTCGCACCGCCTGCGACAATCTGTCAAGCGGCCAGCTCTTCCTCGCCCTCGAGTCGCAGGATCTCGCGCCTGATCCCGTCGCGCAGCAGGGCCGCGAAGCGGTTCATCCGCTCCAGCCGGGCGTCGTCGGCGTGGCGCACCAGCCAGAAGCTGCGGGTCAGCTCGATCTGGTCCGGCAGCACCTTCCGCAGCCCCCGCATCGAGGCGAAGGCGAAGTCGTGCATCATGCCGAGCCCGCCGTTCTGGCGGATCCAGTTGTACTGCACCATCACCGAATTCGACGCGAGCGAGACCCGGTCCACCCCGAGCGCTTCGAGGTAGTCCAGTTCCTTGTCGAAGATCATGTCGGGGATGTAGCCGATCATCCGGTGCCCCTTCAGGTCGGCGAGGCTGGCGATCTCGGGCGAGGCGCGCAGGTAGGGCTTGGCGCCGACGAGGTGGAGCCTGTAGTCGCTCAGCTTCTCGACCGTCAGCCGCCCGGTCTGCGGGGGCGAGACGGCGATGGCCATGTCGGCCTCGCGCCGGGACAGATTGAAGAGCCTGGGCAGCGCGACGATCTGCACCTCCAGATCGGGGTTCTGCGCGACGATCTCGGCGCAGACCTGCGGCAGCAGGAAGTTCGCTACCCCGTCCGGCGCGCCCAGCCGGATCTGGCCCGACAGCTGGCCCGCGCGGCCCCGCACCTCCTCCTCGGCGGCGAGGATCGCCTGTTCGGCCATCTCGACATGGCGCAGCATCCGCATCCCCGCCTCGGTGGGCGCGTAGCCCTGGGGGCTCTTGGCGAAAAGCGTGGTGCCCAGATCCTCCTCCAGCCGCGCGATGCGGCGGCCGGCCGTCGCCGGATCTACCTTCAGCCGCTTGCCCGCGCCCGAGAGGCTTTCCTCCCGCGCCACGGCCAGGAACATGCGGATATCGTCCCACTGCATTCTCGTTGACCTCTGCCCTCTGCCGTCCTGCATTTTCGCAAGACGTTTTTGAAAGGTTTCCGCTTTCCGCCCTCTACCTGCAAGCCTATCCTCGCCCCGAACCGCAGGAGGAACTGCCATGCAGGAATTGAGTCACTATCTGAACGGCGCCCCGGTGAAGGGCGGCTCGGGTCGTTTCGCCGACGTGATGAACCCCGCCACCGGCGAGGTGCAGGCAAGGGTCCCCCTCGCCTCCGCCGACGAGATCGCCGAGGCGGTCGAGACCGCCGCGATGGCGCAGCCCGCCTGGGCCGCGACCAACCCGCAGCGCCGCGCCCGTGTGCTGATGGAATTCGTCCGCCTGCTGAACCGCGACATGGACAAGCTGGCCGAGGCGCTGAGCCGCGAGCACGGCAAGACCCTGCCCGACGCGGCGGGCGACGTGCAGCGCGGGCTGGAAGTCGTCGAGTTCTGCATCGGCGCGCCGCACCTGCTGAAGGGCGAATACACCGACGCGGCCGGCCCCGGCATCGACATGTATTCAATGCGCCAGCCGCTCGGGGTCTGCGCGGGCATCACGCCCTTCAACTTCCCCGCCATGATCCCGATGTGGATGTTCGCCCCGGCCATCGCCTGCGGCAACGCCTTCATCCTGAAGCCGTCCGAGCGCGACCCCTCGGTGCCGCTGATGCTGGCGGCGCTGATGGAGGAAGCCGGTCTGCCGAAAGGCATCCTTCAGGTCGTCAACGGCGACAAGGAGGCGGTGGACGCCCTGCTGGACCACCCGGTGATCCAGTCGATCGGCTTCGTCGGCTCCACCCCGATCGCGGAATACATCTATTCCCGCGGCTGCGCGGCCGGAAAGCGCGTCCAGTGCTTCGGCGGCGCGAAGAACCACATGATCATCATGCCCGACGCCGACATGGACCAGGCCGCCGACGCGCTGGTCGGGGCGGGCTACGGCGCGGCGGGTGAGCGCTGCATGGCGATTTCGGTCGCGGTTCCGGTGGGCGACAAGACGGCGGATGCGCTGATCGAGAAGCTGGTGCCCCGGATCGAGAAGCTGAAGGTCGGCCCCTACACCGCCGGCGCGGATGTCGACTACGGCCCCGTGGTCACGAAGGCCGCGCAGGAAAGCATCCTGCGGCTGGTGCAATCCGGTGTTGATCAGGGCGCGGAACTGGTCGTGGACGGCCGCGACTTCAAGCTTCAGGGCTACGAGGACGGCTTCTTCGTCGGCCCCCACCTCTTCGACCGGGTGACGAAGGACATGGACATCTACCGCAAGGAGATCTTCGGCCCCGTCCTCTCGACCGTGCGCGCGCAGAGCTACGAAGAGGCGCTGTCGCTCGCCATGGACCACGAATACGGCAACGGCACCGCGATCTTCACCCGCGACGGCGACACAGCCCGCGACTTCGCCAACCGGATCAACATCGGCATGGTGGGCGTCAACGTCCCGATCCCGGTGCCGCTGGCCTATCACTCCTTCGGTGGCTGGAAGAAGTCGATGTTCGGCGACCTGAACCAGCACGGCACGGACTCGTTCCGCTTCTACACGCGGACCAAGACGGTGACCGCCCGCTGGCCCTCGGGCCTGAAGGAAGGCGGCGAGTTCCACTTCAAGCCGATGGACTGACGTGACGCGGCGGCAGGCGTCCGCGCCTGTCGCTTGCGAGACCCCGCGAGGCGTGCAAACGTGAGACATGCCAGTCACCTACCGGATCTTCCCGCAGCGGAACCTCGTCTATGTCCGGTTCGAGGGGCATGCCCTTGTCGCCGACAGTTTCGCGGCGCTCGGGGCCTTCGCGCAGGATCCGGATTTCCGGCCCGGCCTGAACCAGCTGATCGACCTGACGGCGGTCACGGGGTTCCAGCCGGACTATCTGGAGGTCTTCCGCCTGCAGGCCGCCAAGGCCGGCATCTTCCGGCCCGCGCAGCAGCAGAGCCTCAGCGTCTACATCGCCCCCGGCGGCGCGCCGCTGCGCCTTGTCCGGCAGATCCTGAAAAGCTGGGAGGGTATCCCCGGCATCACCCATTCGGTCGCGGAATCGGAGGCGCAGGCGCTGGAGATCCTCGGGATGCCCGAGGAAAGCGTCGCGCAGTTGATGGAGCAGCCGGCCTGACGCCGCGCTCAGCCCGCGCCTTCCAGCCCGATGGCCAGCGCCGCGATCTCCACCGGCATCTCCGGCAGGCGGATCGCGTCGGCCTGGTGCATCCGGTGCCGCAGGCTCTGCCGGCATTCGAAGCTGCCCGCCCGGAAGGCGCGGCAGGCGGTCGGGCGGCGGTCGTAGACGGCGCAGGCCATCGCCCCGCCGGGCTGCGGCTGCAACTGGGCGCAATGGCCGTCCTGCATCCGCATGAAGGCCCTCTCGCCGTCGCGCCAGATGGCGGTTTCGGGCAGGCCCCGGTGATGGTCTTCGGGAAAGAGGGCGATGTAACGGTCGTGCCCGCCGAAACAGCAGGCACCGCAGGAGAGACACTCCGGCACGGGTTGGTTCAAGATGGAAACCCCGAAGCGCCGGCCGCCGGCTACGGGACCGGAGGCGATGCGCCGCGCGCGATCTACACCCGCGCCGCACCGCCGGGAAGAGGATTTCGCGCCTGATCCGCGCGGGAAGGAGGAGCGCATGGATTTCGCATTGACCGAGGAACAGCAGGCCATCTTCGACATGGCCCATGCCTTCGGGCAGGAGCATATCGCACCGCACGCCCGGGCGTGGGAAAAGGCGGGCGACATCCCGAAGGACCTCTGGCCGCGCATCGCGGAGTTGGGGCTGGGCGGGATCTACGTGCGCGAGGACTCGGGCGGCGCGGGCCTGTCGCGGCTGGACGCCACGCTGATCTTCGAGGCGCTGTCGATGGCCTGCCCCTCGGTCGCGGCGTTCCTGTCGATCCACAACATGTGCGCCAAGATGATCGACACCTTCGGGTCCGACGAATTGCGGGCCCGCGTCATGCCGAAGGTGCTGACGATGGAGACGGTGCTCTCCTACTGCCTCACCGAACCGGGTTCCGGCTCGGACGCCGCCGCGCTGAAGACGCGGGCCGAGCGGACGAACGAGGGTTACCGGCTGAACGGTACCAAGGCCTTCATCTCGGGCGGCGGATATTCGGATGCCTATGTGGTCATGGCGCGCACCGGGGACGCGGGGGCCAAGGGGGTCTCGTCGCTGTACGTGGAGGACGGTACGGCGGGCCTCTCCTACGGCGGGCTGGAGGACAAGATGGGCTGGCGCAGTCAGCCAACCCGTCAGGTCCAGTTCGACAATTGCGACATTTCCGGTGACAACCTGATCGGAGAAGAGGGCAAAGGTTTCACTTATGCGATGATCGGGCTGGATGGCGGACGGCTGAACATCTCGGCCTGTTCGCTGGGCGGCGCGCAGGCCGCGCTGGACGCGACGCTGGCCTACATGGCCGAGCGGAAGGCCTTCGGGCAGAGCATCGACCAGTTCCAGGCGCTCCAGTTCCGGCTCGCCGACATGGAGATCGAGTTGCAGGCCGCCCGCACCTTCCTGCGCCAGGCGGCGTGGAAACTGGACACTGGCGCATCGGATGCGACGAAGTTCTGCGCGATGGCCAAGAAGTTCGTGACCGAGGCCGGCAGCCGCATCGTCAACCAGTGCCTGCAACTTCACGGCGGCTATGGCTACCTCGCCGATTACGGGATCGAGAAGCTGGTCCGCGACCTGCGTGTGCACGAGATCCTGGAGGGCACGAACGAGATCATGCGCCTGATCGTCGCCCGCCAGATGGTATCGGCGCGATGAGCGACATCGCCATCCGCACCGAGGGCCGCGCCGGGCGGATCACGCTGAACCGGCCGAAGGCGCTGAACGCGCTGACATACGACATGGCGATGGCCATCGAGGAGGCCCTGCGCGCCTGGGCCGACGACGATGCCGTGGCGCTGGTGGTGATCGACGCCGCGGGCGACCGGGCGTTCTGCGCGGGCGGGGATATCGAGAAGCTCTACGAGGAAGGCCGCGCCGGGAATTACGACTACGGCCGGACCTTCTGGCGCGACGAATACCGGCTGAATGCCCTGATCGCCCGCTACGGCAAGCCGATCGTCGCCTTCATGCAGGGTTTCGTGATGGGCGGCGGCGTCGGCATCGGCTGCCACGCGCGGCACCGGGTGGTGGACGCGGATACCCTGATCGCGATGCCGGAATGCGGGATCGGGCTGGTGCCGGATGTCGGCGGCTCGCTGCTGCTGGCCCGGGCACCGGGGCGGCTCGGCGCGTATCTGGGCCTGACGACCGACCGCATGGGGCCGGGCGACGCGATCCGCGCGGGCTTCGCCGACCACTACCTGCCGCGCGACAGATGGGCCGGGGTCATCGCGGATCTGGAAACCACCGGGGACACCGCGCGCCTGACCGCCGCCCTGGCCCCTGCCCCGGACGCGCCGCTGATCGCGCAGCGCCCCGCCATCGACGACCTCTTCACCGGCGACCTGCCCGCCATCGCCGCCCGGCTGGAGGCCGACGACAGCGACCCGGCGCAGAAGGCGCTGAAGGCCGTCCGCCGCAACTCGCCCCTGTCGATGGCCTGCACGCTGGCGATGCTCGACCGGCTGGAGGGCGCGACGATCGAGGAGGCGCTGACGCTCGAATACCGCTTCACCGCCCGCGCGATGGAGCATGGCGATTTCCTGGAGGGCATCCGCGCACAGATCATCGACCGCGACCGCAACCCGCAGTGGCGGCTGGCGCTGGACGAGGTGACGGAGGCGCATGTCGACCGGATGCTCGCCCCGCGCGAGGACGAGCCGCAATTCACCTGACCCGGACGGGCAGGCAAGGGAGGAGACAGACATGAAGATCGGATTCATCGGCCTCGGCAACATGGGCGCCCCGATGGCGGCCAACCTCGCCGCCGCGGGCCACGAGGTGACGGGCTTCGACACCGCGAGCGTCACGGCCGAGGGCGTGAGCATGGCCGCCACCGCCGCCGAGGCCGCAGCGGGGCGCGAGGTGGTCATCACCATGCTGCCGAACGGCGCGATCCTGCGGAAGGTGGCGGAAGACATCATCCCCGCCATGCAGAGGGGAGCGGTCTTCCTCGACTGCTCCACCGTCGACGTGGACAGCGCCCGCGCGGTGGCGGACATGGCCGACGCGGCGGGGCTGACCGCGCTGGACGCCCCCGTCTCGGGCGGGATCGGCGGGGCGCAGGGCGGCACCCTGACCTTCATGGTGGGCGGGCCGGACGCGGCCTTCGCCACCGCAAAGCCGCTCTTCGACATCATGGGCCAGAAGGCCGTCCACTGCGGCCCCTCCGGCAACGGTCAGGCGGCGAAGATCTGCAACAACATGATCCTCGGCGCCACGATGATCGTCACCTGCGAGGCCTTCGCGCTGGCCGACAAGCTGGGGCTCGACCGGCAGGCGATGTTCGACGTGGTCAGCACCTCGTCGGGCTATTCCTGGTCGATGAACGCCTATTGCCCCGCCCCGGGGATCGGGCCGAAATCGCCCGCCGACAACGGCTACAGGCCCGGCTTCGCGGCGGATCTGATGCTGAAGGATCTGCGGCTGGCCATGCAGGCCGCCGAAAGCGCCGATGCGGACACGCCGATGGGGGCCGCCGCCGCCGCGCTCTACGCGACATTCGTGGAGGAGGAGGACGGCGCGGGCCGCGACTTCTCTGCCATGCTGCCGCGGTTCGAGAAGCGCGGGCGCGGCTGAGTCGGGCGGTCGCGGGCCGGCCCGGCGCGTTTCCGCCGGCCCCGCGGCGCCGGCGGCGCGACGGACTTTGCATCCGGCTGCGTAGAACCACCATCGATGCAGAAGGAGGAGGCCCGACAATGCTCCGCACACATCTTGCCGCCGCGCTGATGGCAGCCGGCCTTTTCGCCACCGGCGCGCCCGCGGCGTTCGCCCAGTCCCCGTCCGAGGCCGGTCAGGGCGAATCCGTCTCGGCCCATCGTGGCGGTGGGCCGGTCTTCGTCCCGCGCGAGCCGTCCGGAGACTGGCGGCGCGACCGCAGCGACCGCGGCCACTGGAGGTGGGAACAGGATCGCCGCGACCGCGTCCGCCGCGACTACAGCCGGCCCCACCGGTACGATCACGGCTATCACCGGCTGAGCCACCGCCAGCTGGCACGGCTCCACCGCCTGCCGCCGGGTCAGGCCTATCGCGCCCACGGCAACCGCGTGGTGCGCATCGACACGCAGACCGGTCAGATCCTGGCGATCGTCGCGCTGCTGTCCGCCCTCGGGAACTGAGGGCCTCGCAGATGGAGGCCCGCTGAGGGAGGCCACAGGCGGAGGCCTGCCCGCCGCCGCCGCTGCCCCGCCCCCGGCCGGAACCGGCGCACCGGGTGGGGTGTTCCGTGGGAAAGGAGATCGCGCCATGACCAATTCCACACCGCTCCGCGCCCTGACGCTCGCGACGGCCGTCGCGCTGGCCGTCGCCCCGGTTTCGGCCCTGGCCAAGGGACCGGGGAACGGCAAGGGCCACGGCAAGCCGCCGAAGGCCGAGAAGGTGATGAAGAAGCAGGGCCTGCCGCCCGGCCAGGCGAAGAAGCTGGAGCGGCAGGCGACACGCGGCACCGACCGCGCTCCCGACCGCGCCCCCGACCACAACGACGACCGGACGCTGGAGCGCGCCGTCACCGCGGCGACCGCCCTCGCGGCGGGCAGCGCCATTGCCGGTGCGGCGGCGTCCGGCACGGCGGATGTCCTGCTGTCGCGCGACGACGATCTGGGGCTGCGCTACTATTCCGACGGCGAGCGGATCTACTACCTCGACCGCGACGGCCGCCGCGTGTGGTACGACGACTGGACGGAGGTCGAATACCGCAGCTTCTGCCCGCCGGGTCTGGCGAAGAAGGATCCGCCCTGCGTCCCGCCGGGGCTGGCGGGCGGCTTCCCCTACCGCGTCGGCGACCGGATCGACACGCTCCACCTCGACGACAACGTCATCATCACCGATCCCGGACGCTACGGGCTGGATCCGGCGGCGACCTACTATCTGCTGGACGATCACGTCATGCGGGTCGATCCCGATACGCGCGAGGTTCTGGCGCTGATCGGTCTGGCGTCGGCGCTTCTGGGCGGGTGAGGGATGTATCGCCCCCCTCTTTCCACGGCGCCTTTCGTCCGGCAGGATGCGTGACATGCGCGCGACCCTCGCCATGCTGTCCATCCTGATCGCGGCGCCTGCCACGGCATCGCCGTGCCTCGTCTCGATTCCCGGCGCGCGCTGCGTCAGTGTGCCGGCCGAAGGCGCTGAGGAGACGAGCGTGGAGGACGCTACGGCCGACGAGGGCATTTCCGCCCGCTTCGTCAGCGCGCGGACGTCGAGCGACACGCCGCGGCAGCGGCGGACCGGCTCGTTCCGCAAAGTGGAGGTCACGCCGCCACGGTTCGAGGCGGGGGATGTCCTGCCGGACGACGTGATGATCCTGATGAACCGCGAACGGTTCGGCCTGCCGGCGCCGCAGGACGGCTGGACGTATTTCCGGGACGGATACGACGTCTACCGCGCCGACCTGCGGACGCGGGAGGTTCTGGACCGGATGAACGACCACATGTCGATCAGGTTCTGACGAGCGCCCCGGCCCTCCGGGGCCGGATCCATCCGGCCTGAAAAAGCGCCCGGGCCGGCATTCCCGACCCGGATGCGTCGTTCAGTAGGTGGCCGGCGGATCGCTGGCGGGGAAGCTTTCGTCCATCGCCTCGTCCACATCGTCCCATCGGCGCGGCGGATCGCGCATCGCCTCGGGGCCGCTGTCGCGCACCGGCCCGTCGGCCTTCGGCGGCAGGGCGGCATAGCGCCGGCGGCTGCCGACGGCGCGGATGATGGCCGCCGTGGCGGCGCCCACCATGAGGGCTCTTGTCAGGCTCAACAGCATCGTCGTCTCCTCTCGGGCATTCCTGCGACAACGCGCAGGGCACCCGAGAGTTGCGCAACGCGGCGCAGCTACTCGGCGGCCACCCGCGCATTGCCCAGCATCGGCTTGAGGTAGCGCCCGGTGTGGGAGGCCTCGACCTCCGCCACGTCCTCGGGCGTGCCCTCGGCCACGATCGTGCCGCCGCCGTCGCCGCCTTCGGGCCCGATGTCGATGATGTGGTCGGCCGTCTTGATGACGTCCAGGTTGTGCTCGATCACCACGACCGTGTTGCCCTGATCCACCAGCTCGTGCAGGACCTCCAGCAGCTTGCGCACATCCTCGAAATGCAGGCCCGTCGTCGGCTCGTCGAGGATGTAGAGCGTCCGGCCGGTGGACCGCCGCGCCAGTTCCTTCGACAGCTTCACCCGCTGCGCCTCGCCGCCCGAGAGCGTCGTCGCCTGCTGGCCCACCTTGATGTAGCCGAGCCCGACCCGCACCAGCGCGTCCATCTTCTCTCGGATACTCGGCACGGCGGCGAAGAAGTCCTGCGCATCCTCGACCGTCATGTCCAGAACGTCGGCGATGCTCTTGTTCTTGAACTTGATCTCCAGCGTCTCGCGGTTGTAGCGCGCGCCCTTGCAGGTCTCGCAGGTCACGTAGACGTCCGGCAGGAAGTGCATCTCGATCTTGATGACGCCGTCGCCCTGGCAGGCCTCGCAGCGCCCGCCCTTCACGTTGAAGCTGAACCGCCCGGGCTTGTAGCCGCGGGCCTTCGCCTCGGGCAGGCCGGCGAACCAGTCGCGGATCGGGGTGAAGGCGCCGGTGTAGGTCGCGGGGTTCGACCGGGGCGTCCGGCCGATCGGTCGCTGGTCGATGTCGATGACCTTGTCCAGATGCTCCAGCCCCTTGATCGTCTCGCAGGGGGCGGGCGTCTGCCGCGCCCCGTTCAGCCGCATGGACGCGGTCTTGAACAGCGTCTCGATGGTCAGCGTCGATTTCCCGCCGCCGGACACGCCGGTGACGCAGACGAACTTGCCCAGCGGGAACTTCGCCGTCACGTCCTTCAGGTTGTTGCCCGTGGCCTTCACCACGGTCACGGCCTTGCCCTTCTTTCCGCCGCGCCGCTCCGCCGGAACCGCGATCTCGCGCGTGCCGGACAGATACTGCCCGGTCAGCGAGGCCGGATCCGCCGCGACCTCCTCGGGCGTGCCGTGCGACACGACCTGGCCGCCGTGCACCCCCGCGCCGGGGCCGATGTCGAAGACGTAGTCCGCCTCGCGGATCGCCTCCTCGTCGTGTTCGACCACCAGCACGGTGTTGCCCTGGTCGCGCAGGTTCTTCAGCGTCTGCAACAGCCGCCCGTTGTCGCGCTGGTGCAGGCCGATGGAGGGCTCGTCGAGGACATAGAGCACGCCCGTCAGGCCCGACCCGATCTGACTGGCCAGGCGGATCCGCTGGCTTTCGCCGCCCGACAGGGTGCCCGAGGCGCGCGACAGCGTCAGGTATTCGAGACCCACGTTGTTCAGGAAGCCCAGCCGCTCGCGGATCTCCTTCAGGATGGCGCGGGCGATCTCGTTCTTCTGCTTCGACAGATGGCTCGGCGCTTCCTCGACCCAGGCCAGCGCCTCGCGGATCGACATCTGCACGACCTGGCCGATGTGCAGGCGCTTCGCCGGGTCCGAGGACGGGCCGATCTGCACCGCCAGCGCCTCGTCCTTCAGGCGATAGCCATGGCAGGCGCCGCAGGGCCGGTTGTTCTGATAGCGCTCGAATTCCTCGCGCACCCAGCTGGAATCCGTCTCGCGATAGCGGCGTTCCATGTTCGGGATGACGCCTTCGAAGCTGCGCGAGACCTGATAGACCCGGCCGCCCTCGTCGTAGCGGAAGGTGATCTCCTCGTCGCCGGACCCGTGCAGGAACACCTGCTGGACCGCCTCCGGCAGATCCTTCCACTTGTCGTTCCGATTGAAGCCGTAGTGCTTCGCCAGCGCCTCGATGGTCTGGAGGAAATAGGGGCTCTTTCCCTTCCGCCAGGGCGCCAGCGCGCCGTCTGCGATCTTCAGCGCCGCATCGGGAACCACCAGGCGTTCGTCGAAGAACAGCTCCACCCCCAGGCCGTCGCAGACCGGGCAGGCCCCGAAGGGGGCGTTGAAGCTGAACAGCCGCGGCTCGATCTCGGGGATGGTGAAGCCGCTGACCGGGCAGGCGAAGTTTTCCGAGAAGGTGATCCGCTCCGCCTCGCCCTCGGTCGGGGCGGTTTCCAGCACCGCGATCCCGTCGGCGAGGTCCAGCGCGGTGCGGAACGAATCCGCCAGCCGCGTCTCCATCCCCTCGCGGACAACGATGCGGTCGACCACCACGTCGATGTCGTGGCGGAACTTCTTGTCCAGCGTCGGCGGATCGTCCAGCTCGTGGAAGGCGCCGTCGACCTTCACCCGCTGGAAGCCCTGCTTGCGCAGCTCCAGGAATTCCTTGCGGTATTCGCCCTTCCGGTCCCGCACCATCGGGGCCAGCAGATAGGCGCGGGTGCCGTCCTCCATCGCCATGACGCGGTCGACCATGTCCTGCACCTGCTGCGCCTCGATGGGCAGGCCGGTGGCGGGGGAATAGGGCGTGCCGGCGCGGGCGAACAGCAGGCGGAGGTAATCGTAGATCTCCGTCACCGTGCCGACGGTCGAACGGGGGTTCTTCGACGTCGTCTTCTGTTCGATCGAGATCGCCGGGGACAGGCCGCTGATGTGATCCACATCCGGCTTTTCCATCATGTCGAGGAACTGCCGGGCGTAGGCGCTCAGGCTTTCGACATAGCGGCGCTGGCCCTCGGCATAGATCGTGTCGAAGGCAAGGGACGACTTGCCCGACCCGCTGAGGCCGGTGATGACCACCAGCTGATCCCGCGGGATGTCGACATCTATTCCCTTGAGGTTGTGCTCGCGCGCGCCGCGCACTTCGATCTTCTTCAGATCCGCCATCTCGGGCCCCCAGCCAAGGCTTCAAGCCCCACAGATAATGGAGTCGCGTCCGGCTTCCAACGGCAAAAAGTGAACAAAATGTGAACCTGACGCCACCTGCCGCCACGAGGGGCAGTCGACGGGCAAGGACGGCGGTGGATCGCGCCCCGCATTCCGTACGGATGGCTGCCCCTCGCCGGCGCGGGATGCCGGGCCCGGAAACTGTCGGAGGCCCCGAAACGGTCCGAGGCCCGAAAACTGTCCGAGGCACGGCACCGCCCGGCCCGGGCGCGGGTTGGATGCCGCCCGGATCGAATGGTGTCGTGCCTCGGATGTCGGGCCAGCGCCCCCGCCTGGCCGGGGATTTGACCGGACCCCGCGTCAGACGCGCGGCCCGGTCATCGCTGCATCACTTTGCCAGCAGGCGCGCCTCGTGCTTCTTCAGCGTGCGGCGTGCCGAGTGGTATTCCCGCAGGCCGTCCGCGGTCTTCAGCTCGGGGAAGAGCTCGAAGATCTCGTTGCGCTGCGCGTTGCCCACACCGTCGAGCGACAGCTCGCCGGGCTGGAAGCTTTCGGTCCAGGCGCCGTTCGACAGGACGACCTCGTGGCGGTCGAACATGAAGTGGATGTAGGTGGTGTGCAGGGCATTCACCACATCCACGCCCGGCATCCCCGTCAGGTGCTTGGCGGCGACCAGGACCTCGCGCTCCTCGAAGTAGAGGGCGGTCTTGTCGTTGTTCACCAGCACCCGGTGGTTCGGCGACACCAGCATGTCCCGCTCGGGCAGGCCGTAGCCGAGGCTGCCCTTCTGGATCAGAACCGGCTTCATGTGCTCGTTGGCGGCCAGCTCGCGGCCCGTCAGCGCCTTGGTGCCGACCCAGCGGATCTCCTGGATGCCGTTGTCGCGAGTGATGACCCGGTCGCCTTCGCGCAGTTCCTCCACCAGGCGTTCGCCCTTCGGCGTCGCGATGACCGTCCCCGGCGTGAAGCACGGGATGACCTTCTCGATCTCGAAGAACTTGACCTCGCCGACCTTGACGTTGTTGGCGTCGAAGTAATGGACGATGCCGTCTTCCTGGTCGGGGCTGGTGTATTCGATCTCCAGCCGGCCGCCGGTCGGGGCAGAGCCCGTCAGGTCCAGGGTGTCGAAGTCGGTTCCGGTCGTGAAGGTGGAGCCGCCGTCGATGTAGTCGCCGCTGTCCTTGTCGGTGTAGGTGATGCCGGCGAAGTAATCCTCGTCCGCGCCACCCATCATCGAGTCGTTGCCGACCCCGCCCAGAAGCGTGTCCTGACCGTCGCCGCCGTAGAGCGTGTCGTCGCCCTCGTCGCCGTAGAGCGTGTCGTTGCCCGCGCCGCCGTGGATCTCGTCCTCGTCCAGACCGCCGTGCAGCTCGTCGTCGCCGGCGTCGCCGTGGATGGTGTCGTCGTCGTCGTCACCATAGACCGTGTCGTTGCCGTCGCCGGCGCGGATCAGGTCGCGGCCGTTGTCGGGGAACGCATCGCCGCCGTCGTCGTCGCCGTAGCCCCATTCGAACGCCGGGTCGCCGCCGTTGATCAGGTCGTCGCCGGCGCCGCCGTCGATCGTGTCGGAGCCGTGGCCGCCGAGGATCGTGTCGTTGCCGTCGCCGCCGTCGATCACGTCGTCGTCGATGCCGCCGTTGATCAGGTCGTTGCCCTCGCCGCCGATCAGCGTGTCGCTGTCGTCGCCGCCGTAGATCGTGTCGTTCCCGGCCCCGCCGTCGACAAGGTCACGGCCGTCGTTCGGCAGCGGATCCTTCGTCACCCAGCCGAAGCCCGGCACGAAGTAGGGGCTGCCCGGCTGGTCGCCGTCGTAGTCGGACAGCGTGTTCACGCCCGCCACGATGGAGTCGTTGCCGTCGCCGCCGTAGATCGTGTCGGACCCCTGGTCGTCGACGATCGTGTCGTCGCCGGCGTCGCCGTAGATCAGGTCGTTGTCGATGCCGCCGTTCAGGAAATCGTTTCCGTCGCCGCCGCGGATCGTGTCCCTGTCGTCGCCGGTGAAGATCGTGTCGTTCCCGGCCCCGCCGTCGGCGAAGTCGCGATCGTTCTCCTCGTCCGGGTCGGGCGTGGTGCCGAGGACGTTGACACCGTCGATCTTGTTGCTTTTCGCCGAGGTGTCGATGTAGTCGTCACCGCCCTCACCGTAGACAGCGTCCTGCCCCTCGCCGGAGTAGACGGTGTCGTTGCCGTCGCCGGCCAGCACCCAGTCGTCGTTCGGGCCCTTGAACGGGAAGATGTTGTCGCCCGCGTCGATGCGGTCGCCTTCCGGATCGCCGGTGTAGTCGATGTCGATCAGGTTGTCGCCCGCGTCGCCTTCGACGATGCCGTCCAGCTTCGGCGCGGGAATGATCACCTTCTCGATGTTGATGAAGCGCATCGTGCCCGTGCACTCGCCCTTGTCGTTGAAGAAGGTGACGGTGCCGTTCTCGGCGTTGTCGACATCGTATTCGACGGTCAGCGGGCCGGAATTGCTGAGGTCCAGCGTGTCGCAGTCGTCGCCGCCCTCGCCGCCATCGACGAAGTCGCCGGGATTGCCGCCGACGATCACGTCGCGGTCGTCGCCACCGTAGATCTTGTCCTTGCCGGCGCCGCCGACGAGGGAATCGTTGCCGCCCTCGCCGTAGATGGTGTCGTCGCCGTCACCGCCCAGCAGGGTGTCGTCGCCGGCCGTGGTGTCGGCGGAGTTGTTGAAGAAGATGTCCGTGATGTTGACTTCGGAATCCTGGTTGCCCAGCTGCGTGTGGGTGATCTCCAGCCGCGCGACGGGTCCCGCGATCGTGACGAGCGCCGAATACTCGGGGCTGGTGTCGTGGCCCGCTGCGTTGAAGTTCTTCGAGGTCAGCGTCTCGGAGCCGTCGGCGGCGTCGAGGTTCTCGGTCTTCACGCCGCTGCCGGCGTCGATCTGGATGTCCAGAAGGTTGCCGTCGGCGTCGTAGGCCTTGATCACCACGTTCGAGCTGTAGTCGATGTCGTTCACGCGGAACGAAACGTTCGACACCTCGTTCGAGAAGGTCCAGCGGTAGGTCGCGCTCTCGTTCTTCTCGTTCAGCGAGGATTCGAGCGAGGAATTGTCCTCGATCGACCCGTCGTCGATGATCGAATGGACCTTCTGGGTGTCGTCCGAGAAGGTGGTCTTCGGCGTCTTGGAGGTGCCGACGATGTCGAAGGTGACGTTCACCTCGCCGGTGTCCTGGACCGTGTGGCCCAGCCTGTCGCCGTCGTCGATCTTGCCGTGCCACTTGCCGTCGGGATCGGCGATCTTGTCCCAGTTGAAGCTTTCGCGGGTGCCGACGGTGCCCAGCGAGCTGTCGCCGTAGATCACGTCGTTGCCCGAGCCGCCATCGACGGAATCGTCCCCGCCGCCGGCGAAGACCTCGTCGTTGCCCTTGAGGGAATGGATCGTGTCGTTCCCCTTGCCGGCATCGACGATATCGTCGTCGCCGACCTCGCCCGCCAGCTTGGCGTCACCGCCGTCGATCTTGTCGCCATCGGCATCCACGTAGCCGGCGCCGATCAGGTCTCCGCCCGAGGTGCCCTGCACGATGCCGTCGCTCACGGTCCTGCTGTCCGGCTTGCAGTAGCCCCACTTCAGAAAGAAGAACGTCATTTTTTCCAACCCTCTATGCCGACGGATCCCGGGGATCCTTCGATGTTGCGGCCAGGAGGCGCGCATCCCGCGCATCCCGCACTATCCGTGACCCGAACGTCCTGAACCAACACCGCCGGCACCTGCTTCACCGGACTCTCCGACCCCGCTTCGGCGCCGGTAAACATACAGAAGGACCGGTCCGGGAACGGCAGGTTCCACGGCGCCTGTCCTTGTCGCAGGCATGCATCCCTTGCGGATGCAGGAAGTTCGGATGGCCGCCCCATGGCCAACAGACTCTTGAAGTGCCCCCCAGTCGGGCACTCTTGGTGTAGCCTGCGGAATGCGGCGCACAAAGCCAAAATTGACCGAAAAGTGGCACGGTCGGGGCCGTGGCAGGGCCGGCCGGGCCGGTGGGGCGAGGGCGGGGATCAACTTGAAGTTGACGATTGTTTCCAGCGCGGGAGGCCCGATGTGGTGCGGTTGCGGTGGAGTTCCCCTGGCCTTTGGGTTTCGCCACCCGCCAGGGTGGCAGGATCCTGCCGTTTCGTTTCCGGTATGGAAACAGGCGGCGCCCTGCCGATCACGCCCCGGTGTTGACGCATTCGCCGAAATCCCGGGCCGACCTGCGTTTTCGGAGGTGAACCAATCTTCGGGTTTGTGTCGAATTGATGCTGAATTCATCTCTCACCTGAACGGCCTCGGGTCGAATCGGGCCGAATCAAGGCATTAGCGAGGCCGATGCCGCCGGGGCTCCGGCGCCCCCGCGCGCCCTCTCCGTCCGACACGGGCGCGGCCCCGCCCTGCGCCGGCCGGATCGGCCGCGGGTGTTTCGTTCGGATGAAGAAGATGCCGGGCCCGATGCCCGCATCGATGCGCACCGCCGGCAGCCCATGTGCGCCGGCGGCGATCCGCCACTCCGTCAGGCCGACCAGTAGCCCGAGAAATACCCGCGCGTCCGCGGCAGGCCGCCTTCGCGGAACTGCAGCCTGGCGCGCCGCGCCAGCGCCTGTTCGGCCGCGACCCAGACGAAGGTCTCCGGCCCGGGCGCCGCGCCGGGGCGGCCGTCCAGCCACTGCCCCAGGCTCTCGCCCCGGTCGCGCAGCAGCCAGCGGATCGCCATGCCGGCGGGCGCCGCCAGATCCTCGACATCCTCCGCGCCGCCGACCTCGATCAGCACGCGGCCGGTCCGGCCGGGGGCCGAGGCGGCGAGGATGCGCCGGATCGCCGGCAGCGCCGTCTCGTCCCCGGCCATCAGCAGATCGGACCCTTCCGGAAAATCGCCGCCGCCCGGTCCGGTGAGGCCGATCACCTGCCCCTCGGGGCCCGAGGCCGCCCACGCCGCGGTGCGCCCGCCGGCATGTTCGAAGATGTCGACGGCGAACCGCAGCGCCGCCGGATCCGGCTCCACCAGGGTATAGGCCGCGCGGTGCAGCGCGTCCGCGCCACTGGGCCAGACGGTGCGGCCCGACGCGGCGACGCGCGGCCAGACCGGATCCCGCCCCTCGGGCGGCAGCAGCAGCGACACGTGCATCCCGCCCTGCAACAGCCGTGCCGTGCCCGCGCAGGACAGCGTCACCCGCAGGAACCGCGGGGCGACCCGCGCGACCGACAGCACGCGGGCGGTATGGAAGCCGGGCGGATGGCCCTCTGCCTCCACCTCGCCGGTCCAGTCCAGCGCCTGCCCCGCCCCCGGCACCAGATGGTCCAGCAGGAAGAACACGCTCTCGCGGGCCACGTGCAGCTCCACCCGGTCGGGCGCGGCGATCTCGACCGTCAGGCCCCGCGGATCGCGGCGCAGGGCGATGTGGGCCTTGCGCAGGATCGTCTCGATCCCCGCCGCCCCCTCCGTCACGGGGATGTCCCAGGCGCGGACATGGCCGGCCGCATGGGCGATCACGTCCTCCGGCACCGCCCCCTCGAACCGGCCGATCGAGACGAGCGGCCGCAGGATGCCGTCCGGCCCGACGCGGCCGCCCCCGGCCCGCACGGCCTGCGCCTCGCCTACCATGTGTGCCGCAGCGTCGCGTTCACGGTGCGGCCGGGGTTGTGGAAATCGGCTCCGAAACCGCCGTAGGCCACGTGCTTCTCGTCCAGCAGGTTCTGGATGTTGACGTTCAGCTGAAGATCCTCGCGCACGTCCCAGGACCAGGCCGCGTCCAGCACCACCGCATCGCCCGTCCGCTGGGTGTTGGCGTCGTCGAACCAGTAGCCGCCGGTGTAGCGCGCGCCGAGCCCGAAGGTCATGTCGCCGCGGGTCCCCGCCCCCGGCACCAGCCAGCTGACCCAGAGCGAGCCGACCTGATCGGGCACGAAGGACACCTCGTTGCCGATGTTGCCCCCGGTGCCGTTCTCGACGATCTCGCTGTCCAGCCAGGACCACGCGGCGGTCAGGCTGACGTTGCGCATCATCTCGACCTTCGCCTCCAGGTCGATGCCGCGCACCCGGACCTCGCCGATCGTGTCCTGCAGGCCGGTCGCGGGGTTGGTGCGGGTGATGTTGTTCTTCGTCAGGTCGTAGACCGCTGCGGTGAACAGCGCCCGGCTGCCCTCGGGCCGGTATTTCACGCCCAGCTCGTACTGCTCTCCGCGTTCCGGCTCGACCGTCAGCGAGGCGGGGACGACGGATTGCGAATAGCTGCCGTAGACCGACAGGTCCGGCCGGATCTTCCAGGTCAGCCCGGCCCGGGCGGTCGTCTCGCTGTAGTCGCCGCGCGTGGTGGTGCCGGTCAGCAGGTCGGTCTGCGTGATGTCCAGCCAGTCGTGCCGCACACCGGCCGTCGCGATCACCGTGTCGCTGAAGGTCAGCTCCTGCTGGAGATAGAGGGCCGTCGTCTCCTGCTCCGTCCGGCGGGACTGGAAGGGCGCCAGCGTGCTCAGGTCGATGCCGCCGGTATAGACCGGATTGGCCGTGTCGATGTCGGGCGCGGCGGTGAACCAGGTCGTGGTGCGGCTGTCCGAGGTGCTCGCCTCGATCCCCAGCAGGGTGCGGCTGTCCACGGCGCCGAAGCCGGTGTCGTATTGCAGCCGCGCATCGGCCTGGACGGATTCGGCGCCGCTGTCGTTGGCGAAGAAGGACCGGCTGGCCACCGTCCCGCCGGCCGATCCGCCGATGTAGGCATAGCCGAAATCGGTCGCCTGATCGGTCCAGCGCAGGGTCGATCCGAAGGTCAGCCCGTTGCCGAAATCGTGGTCCAGCATCAGCGTCGCCACCGTCCGGTCGGTGCCGCGGTAGTTGAAGGACGGCTCCCCGAAGAAGCGGTTGCGGGGGAAGTCGGACCCGACGGGATGGCCGCCGCCGCCCGGCACGCCGTCGCGGTGCAGGTGATCGACGACGAAGCTCAGCGTGGTGGCGTCGGTCGGCCGCCAGGCGAGGCCCAGCATCAGGAAGGTCTCGTCATCGCGGGAGAAATCGTATTCGTCCTCGGCGTCGCGCAACTTGCCGGTGAAGCGCCAGGACAGCGTGCCGTCCTCGGTCAGGTCGCCGCCGACGTCGAAGCCCACCTCCTTGCGGTCGTGGCTGCCGTAGCTGCCGGTGATCTCGCCATGCCGCCCGCCCCTCGGGGTCTTGGTGATGTAGTTCACCGATCCGCCGGGGTCGGAGATGCCGAAGGCGGTGGAATTGCCGCCCTTCACCACCTCGACCCGCTCGAAGGCGTACACCTCCTCGCGGATGCCGCCGAAGGAGGAGCCCAGCGGCAGGCCGTCGCGATAGGTCCAGGCGCCGAACCCGCGGATCCGGAAGAAATCGAAACGGTCGTCCGAGCCGTAGATGTCGGTCACCACGCCCGGCGAATACTGCAGCACCTCCTCGACCGACTGCGCGTCGCGCCGGCGGATCTCTTCCGCCGTGATGACCGAGATGGAGGCGGCGGTGTCCAGCACGTCCGCGCTCATCCGGCTGCCGCCCGAGACGCGGTCCGCCAGGATCGACCCTTCGTCGTCGTCCGCGACGTCGCCCTCCACCTCGATCGGGCGCAGCGTCGTGACGGGACCGGCGGCGTCCTGCGCCGGGGCCGCGTCCGGCAGGCCGGCCAGCCACGCGGCCGCGAGGACGGTGGCAAGAGCGGTGCCGCCGCGCAGCGCGGCCGGGCACGAGATCGCGGCGCGGGAAAGGGCGAGGGGGGATTTGGGGTGCTGTCGGGTCATTGTCCGGGTGTCCTGTCCGCGTGGTCTGGTCTTCTGGTGCGGGCTGACGGCGGAACATGCGGCCGATGGCTTGCCTGTGACCGCACCCCGGCGCGGCGCGCGAGGCGCCGGGTGGCCCGGGGTCCGATCCTGCGGCAGCCATAGCGCCATGCGCCGGCCGGCAAAAGGGAAAACCGACCGATTTTGTCAATTTCGCAACCGGCTGATGTGGCTCGACATTCCCGAGCGGCACGAAATGCGGCTCTTGACGCCGCCGCGGCGCGGTGAAATGCCGACAAAAAGCATCGGAAAAGAGGGAAGCGTCATGAGTCGCCCTGTCCGCCCCCCTGCCGCGCCCGGCGTCGCCAGCCTTCTCCGCGCGATCTGCGCCATGGCCGCCCTCGCGCTGCCCGCCGCCGCGCAGGAGTTCCCGGTCACCGTGGAGCATGCCTTCGGCACCACCACCATCGCCGAGCGGCCGGTCCGGGTGGCGACGGTCGCCTGGGCCAATCACGAGGTGCCGCTCGCGCTCGGGGTCGTGCCGGTGGGCATGGCGCGCGCCGGGTTCGGCGACGACGACGGCGACGGGGTGCTGCCCTGGGTCGAGGCCCGGCTGGCGGAGCTGGGCGCCGAGGTGCCGGTGCTCTTCGACGAGGGCGACGGGATCGACTTCGAGGCGGTGGCGGCCACCCGGCCCGACGTCATCCTCGCGGCCTATTCCGGGCTGGGCCGCGACGAGTACGAGCTGCTGTCGCGCATCGCCCCCGTCGTCGCCTGGCGCGACGGGGCCTGGGCGACCGACTGGCGCAGCATGATCCGCCTGAACGGCGCCGGGCTCGGCATGGCTGACGAGGCGGAGGCGCTGGTCGCCGATCTCGAGGCGCAGATCGCCGAGGCCCGTGCCGCGCACGCCGATCTTGCCGGACGCACGGCCATGTTCATCACCCATCTCGACGTGCGCGACCTGAGCATGATCCGCTTCTACACCGCGAACGACACGCGGGTGAAATTCCTGCAGGACCTCGGCCTCGCCCTGCCCGAGGCGGTGACCCGCGCCACGCAGCAGGGCCGCTATTCCGGCGAGGTCAGCGCCGAGCGGATCGACGATTTCGCCGATGTGGACATCTTCGTCACCTATGGCGGCCGCCCGCTGCTGGACCGGCTGCAGGGCAACCTGCTCGCCTCGCGGCTGGATGCGGTGCGGCGGGGCCAGATCGTGCTGCTGGGCAACGATCCGGCGGGAACGGCAGCCAACCCGACGCCGCTGTCGATCCCCGTGGTGCTGGACGACTACCTCGCCCGTCTGTCCGAGGCCGCGGCGAAGGCCGGCGCGGAAAGCGGCACCGGGGTCGGCACGGAGACCGGCGTGGAGACCGGCGCGGAGACCGGCACCGGGGCCGGCGCGACGGAATGAGGGTCGGGCGGCCTCCCCTGCCCCGCCGGGGCCGCAGCGCCCGCCCGCGGCCGGGGCAGCCGGGCGCATGACCACGGACGCCGCATCGACGACGCGCCTGCCGCGCCGGGCCGATGTCCTGCGGTCCGCCTGGACCCTGGCGCTGCTGGGCGCGCTCGGTCTCGGCTGCGCCGCCTCGGTGGTGCTGGGCGCGCGGTCGGTGACGGCGGAGGAGCTTTTCGGCGCGCTCTCCGGCCGGGTGGACAGCATCGGCAGCGCCGCGGTCGCGCTGCGCCTGCCCCGCACCGCGATGGCCGCGCTGGCCGGAGCGGCGCTAGGCCTCGCGGGGGCGGTGATGCAGGGGGTGACGCGCAATCCGCTGGCCGATCCGGGGATTCTCGGGGTCAACGCCGGTGCCGCGCTGGCCATCGTGCTGGCGATGGCGTGGTTCGGGATCGACACCCTGCCCGGCTTCATCACGGTCGCGATCCTCGGCGCCGCGCTGGCCGCGGCGTTCGTGTGGACCGTCGGATCGCTGGGCCGCGGCGGCGCGACGCCGCTGAAGCTGGCGCTGGCGGGCACCGCGACGGCGATCGCGCTGCGCTGCGTGGCCGCGGCGGTGGTGCTGCCCCGCCCCGACATCGCCGGCGGCGTGTGGTCCTGGCAGATCGGCGGCGTCGGCGGCACGGGCTGGGACATCGTCCTGCCGGTGCTGCCCGTCCTGCTGGCCGGCGCGGCCCTCGTCGCCGTCTCGGCGCGGGCGCTGAACCTGCTGGCGCTCGGCGACGACACGGCCGCGGGGCTGGGGCTGCGGGTGGTCCGGGCGCGGGCAGTGGCGGCGCTGGGCGCGGTGACGCTCTGCGGGGCAACGACGGCGGCCTGCGGGCCGATCGCCTTCGTCGGCCTGGTGGTGCCGCATCTGCTGCGCGCCCTCGTGGGAACGGATCACCGCTGGCTGATCCCGCTGTCGGCGCTCGGCGGGGCCGTGCTGCTGATCTGCGCCGATGTCGCCGGCCGCCTCGTCGCCCGCCCGGCCGAGCTTGACGTGGGCATCGTCACCGCCCTGCTGGGCGCGCCGGTCTTCATCTGGATCGTGCGCCGCAAGCGGCTGCGCGACCTGTGAGAGCCGCGATGCCCGCCACAGCCCCTCCGCCCTCGCCCACACCGGCCCTCACACCGGCCGACGTGGCCCGCCTGCGCGCCAGGCGCGGCCGCCGCACGCGCCGGACCGCGGCGGTCCTGGCGCTGGCGCTGCTGGCCGGCTTCGCGCTGGCGCTGAGCCTCGGCCAGACCGTCGTCCCGCCGGCAGAGGTGCTGGCCGTGCTGGCGGGCCGGGAGGTGCCGGGCGCCTCGTTTCTCGTGGGCGAGCTGCGGCTGCCGCGGGCGCTGGTGACGATCCTCGCCGGGCTCTGCTTCGGCATGGGCGGCGCGGCGTTCCAGACCCTGCTGCGCAATCCGCTGGCCAGCCCCGACATCGTCGGCATCACGTCCGGAGGCAGCGCCGCCGCGGTCGTCGCCATCGTCTTCCTCGGCTGGAGCGGCGCCGCCGTCTCGGCCCTGTCGCTGGCCGCGGGGCTGGGCGTCGCGGCGACGATCTGGCTGCTGGCGCGGCGCGGCGGCATGGCGGGCACGCGGCTGATCCTGGTGGGGATCGGGATCTCGGCCATGCTTGACAGCGTCATCGCCTGGACCCTGCTTCAGGCCCCCGCCTGGACGCTGACCGAGGCGATGCACTGGCTCGCCGGCAGCGTCAACGCCGCCCACCTGTCCGAGACGGCGGTGCTGCTGGTCGGGCTGGCGGCGTTCGGCGGCCTGCTGATGATGTTCGACCGCGACCTGCAGGCGCTGAGGCTGGGCGAGGACAAGGCGGCGGCGCTCGGGGTGCGGCCGGGGCGGGCGCGGCTGGCGGTGACGCTGGCGGCGACCGGCCTCGTCAGCGTCGCCACCGCGATCACCGGGCCGATCGCCTTCCTCGCCTTCCTCTCGGGCCCGATCGCCGCCCGCATCGCCGGGCCGGACCGGTCGGTGCTGATCCCGGCCGCGCTGACCGGCGCGCTGATCGCGCTCTGCGCGGATCACGTCGGGCAGTTCCTGCTGCCCGCGCGCTACCCGGTGGGCATCGTCACCGGCGTGCTGGGCGCGCCCTGGCTTCTCTACCTCGTCATCCGATCCAACCGCAGCGGAGGACCGTGATGGCCGACGCCCCGACCCCGACCCGCCCCATACCCGCCGCGCCGCCCCCGGCCCCGCCCACGCCCCATCCCGACCGGCTGGAGGCGCGCGGGCTGACATCCGGCTACGGCGGGCGCACGATCCTGCACGGGCTCGATCTGACCGTCGCGCCCGGGCGCATCACCGCGATCATCGGCGCCAACGCCTGCGGGAAATCCACCCTGCTGCGGTCGATGGCGCGGCTGCTGCATCCGGCCGAGGGGCAGGTCCTGCTGGACGGCCGGGCGATCCACCGGATGGCGCCGCGCGATCTGGCCCGCCGGATGGGGCTGCTGCCCCAGGCGCCGCTGGCGCCGGAGGGGATCACCGTGCTGGACCTCGTCAGCCGCGGCCGCCACCCCCACCACGGCCTGCTGTCGCGGTGGAGCGCCGCCGACGACGCCGCCGTGGCCGAGGCCCTCGCCGCCACCGGCACCGCCGAACTGGCGGAGCGGGATCTCGACGAGCTGTCGGGCGGGCAGCGCCAGCGGGTCTGGATCGCGATGGCCCTCGCCCAGCAGACCGGCATCCTGATGCTGGACGAACCGACAACTTGGCTGGACATCGCCCACCAGATCGAGGTGCTGGACCTTCTGCGCGACCTGAACGCCCGGCGCGGCACGACGATCGTCATGGTGCTGCACGACCTCAACCTCGCCGCCCGCTACGCCCACGTCCTCGCCGCGATCGAAGGCGGGCGCGTGCGCCATGCCGGCCCGCCGGAGGAGGTCTTCACCCGCGAGATGGTGGCGGATGTCTTCGGGCTGGACTGCCGGATCATCACGGACCCGGTGTCGGGCACGCCGATGATGCTGCCGATCGGCCGGATCGAAGACCGGATCGAGCATCGCCCCGTCTGACCGCCCCCGCCCCGTCTGACCGCCCCCGTCCTGCCTGACCGCCCCCGCCCCGGCTGACCGCCCTCGCCCTGCCTGACCGCCCCCGTCCTGCCTGACCGCCCCCATCCCTCCCCCTGCCGCCGGCGCGCCGGAAGCGGCGGCTTGCAATCCATCATCATATCCAGTAATCTGGATATATGGACAAGACGACAACGCTCGCCGCGCTGGCGGCCCTCGGCCAGGAAACCCGGCTCGACGTCTTCCGCCTGCTGGTACAGGCGGGGGCCGACGGGATGCTGGCGGGCGAGATCTCGGCGGCGCTGGACGTCCGGCAGAACACGATGTCGGCCAACCTCTCGATCCTGCTGCACGCCGGTCTGATCCGGAACGAACGCCAGGGCCGCGCCATCCGCTACTTCGCCGACATGGAAGGAATGCGGGGCCTGCTGTCCTTCCTGCTCGAGGATTGCTGCGGCGGCCGCCCCGACCTCTGCCGCCCCGTTCTCGACGACCTCGCCTGCGCCTGCCGAGGAGCCGCGCAATGACCCGACCCTGGAACGTTCTCTTTCTCTGCACCGGGAATTCCGCCCGGTCGATCCTCGCCGAAGCGATCATCGACCGAGAGGGCGCGGGCCGGTTCCGCGGCTTCTCCGCCGGTTCGCATCCGAAGGGCGAGGTGCATCCCTACACGCTCGACCTGCTGAAGCGGCTGAACCACGACACCGCCTTCGCCCGGTCGAAAAGCTGGAACGACTTCACCGGTCCCGGTGCGCCGAAGCTCGATTTCGTCTTCACCGTCTGCGACCACGCGGCGGCCGAGGAATGCCCTGTCTGGCCCGGCCAGCCGATGACGGCCCACTGGGGCCTGCCCGACCCGGCCGCCGCGACCGGCACCGAGGCCGAGGTGCGGCTCGCCTTCTCCGAGACCTACCGCATGCTGCGCAACCGCATCTCGATCTTCGCCAACCTGCCGCTCGCCTCGCTCGACAGGCTGTCGCTGCAGACCCGTCTGGACGAGATCGGGCGCAGCCGCGCGGGATCGGAACAGGGGTCCGAGCCGGCATGACCTTCCCGCCCTCGCGCCGCCTCTTCGCCGAAGGTCTCGGCACGCTGCTGCTGGTCTGCACCGTGGTCGGATCGGGCATCATGGCCGACGCCCTGTCGCCCGACGACGCCGTCGCCCTGCTGGGCAACACGATCCCCACGGGCGCGATCCTCTTCGTCCTCATCACCCTGCTCGGCCCCATCTCGGGCGCGCATTTCAACCCGGCCGTCACCATGGTCTTCGCCCTCCGCGGCGACCTGCCGGCGAAGCTGGCGCTCGGCTATGTCGCGGCGCAGGTGGCCGGCGGGGTGCTGGGCAGCTTCCTCGCGCACGCAATGTTCGACCTGCCGGTCATGCAGATCTCGCAGAAGCTGCGCACCGGTCAGGGCCAGTGGCTGGCCGAGGTCGTGGCCACCTTCGGGCTGGTGGCAACCATCCTGATCGCCGTCGCGCAGAGGTCGCAGGCGATCCCGGCGCTGGTGGGGCTCTACATCACCGCCGCCTACTGGTTCACCGCCTCCACCAGTTTCGCCAACCCCGCCGTCGCCATCGCGCGCGGCTTCTCCGACACCTTCGCCGGCATCCGCCCCGGCGACGTGCCCGCCTTCATCCTGGCCGAACTGGCGGGCGCGCTGATCGCGCTGGCCCTCGTCGGCTGGCTCTTCCGGACCAGCAGCCGCGCGATCGCGGCGGAGTGAGACCCATGAGCATCGTCATCCACCACAATCCCGCATGCGGGACCTCCCGCAACGTCCTGGACATCATCCGCGCCTCGGGGGCCGAGCCGGTCGTGATCGACTACCTCGCCGAAGGCTGGACCCGGCCGCAGCTTCTGGGCCTCTTCGCCGCCGCCGGGCTGACGCCGCGCAGCGCCCTCAGGACCACGAAATCCCCGGCCGAGGCGCTCGGCCTGACCGATCCCGCCGTCTCGGACGAGACGCTGCTGGACGCGATGCTGGCACACCCGGTGCTGGTCAACCGCCCCATCGTCTGCTCGCCCCGCGGCGTGCGCCTCTGCCGCCCGTCCGAGACGGTGCTGGACCTGCTGGACCGGATGCCGCCGGGCCCTCTTCACAAGGAAGACGGGCAGATGATCCTCGACGCGGAGGGCCGGCGCGTTGACTGATCTGCCCGACGACCCCTTCCTGCGCACCCCCGACCCCGCCGCGCTCTTCCCCGCGCGGCGCCGGACCGACCCGCCGCGCATCCTCCTGCTGCACGGCTCGCTCCGCCAGCGCAGCTTCTCGCGCCTCGCGGCCGAGGAAGCGGCGCGGATCCTCACACGCCTCGGCGCCGAGACGCGGTCCTTCGCCCCCTCCGGCCTGCCCCTGCCCGACGACTCGCCCCCCGATCACCCCAAGGTGGCCGAGCTGCGCGATCTGGTGACCTGGTGCGACGGCATGGTCTGGTCCTCGCCGGAACGGCACGGCGCGATGACCGGCATCATGAAGGCGCAGATCGACTGGATCCCGCTGTCGCTGGGCGCCGTCCGCCCGACCCAGGGCAAGACGCTGGCCGTCATGCAGGTCTGCGGCGGATCGCAGAGCTTCAACGCCGTCAACCAGCTGCGCATCCTCGGCCGCTGGATGCGCTGCCTGACGATCCCCAACCAGTCCTCCGTCCCCAAGGCCTTCCAGCAGTTCGACGAGGCCGGGCGGATGAAGCCCTCGCCCTTCCGCGACCGGATCGTCGACGTGATGGAGGAGCTGGTGAAATTCACCCTCCTGACCCGCGACATCCGCGAGCATCTGACGGACCGCTATTCCGAGCGGAAGGAGACCGGCGAGGCGCTGATCGCCCGCGTCGCCCGCAGCGGCGGCGGCTGAGCCCCGTCGGCCGGGGGGGATGCGGAGGCTGGTACCCAAGGTCGGACTCGAACCGACAAGACAACTTCACCCTTATTCCCTTCGATCCGGCCCGCCATCATGCCGCCGAGGGGGCGGTCCGCAAAGAAGCTGTGGCGCCGCGCGATGCGCCTGTTGCCTCGGACCAACCGAGCCAGACCATCGGCCGCATCTCCTCCTCGCCGAGGAAGGTGCGCACGGAGAAGACCGGAAGCGGCCCGTCGTCGCCCGCGAAGGCCGGTCCCCATGCGGGATCGGATGCCAGCATGTCGAGCCCGCCGGCCCAGACTCCGCTCCGGAGCGGCAGGTATTCGTCATCTCCGTCGCGCATCGGATCCTCGCGGTCCAGCCATTCCAGAGCCTCGGTCATCGCCCCGTCCAACTGCGGCAGAAGGTTGTGCAGCGGGCAATCGGACCGCTGCACATGCCGTTGCATGGCGTGCAGACCGGCCTGAACCTGCCAGGTAACAAAGGAGATCATGTGTTTCCCGGCACGGGCACGCACGCTCGTCCAGGCAATCCGGCGCTCGCGAAAGCAGTCCGTTCCGTCCTTCCTCACGGTGACGTCCAACGTGTTGCGAAACACCACCTGAAGATCGCAGCCCGTGGTCGAGGCGCGAAGGACGCCGCGGCGACGCATCAGCCGGCGTGCATGGCGGGCGTGGTTGCGAAGGTTCGGCCTGAGGTCATGAAGGCTGCGGACGATGCCTGCCGCGTCGGCGCAGTCCGCCTCGGCCTCCTCCAGAGCCTGTCGGGCCAGGCCGCGGCCGAGCGAGCCTCGGGCGTGTTCCAGATCCAGCATCTTCATGACAAACCTCCCTGCGCCTTAACGATTCGTTGACAGCTTCATTGGAACGACGAAGGCTGACAGAAGCTGTCACCCCTTCCGGAGCGCGGGAATGTCCTACAGCAAGGCCGCAGACCTTCTTCGCCTCGCCGACATGGCGGTGGCGCGTTTCGAGGGGGTCTCCCTGCATGACATCACCGAGGAATTCGGATGCGACCATCGGACGGCGCAACGCATGACGCGCGCATTCGAGGCCGCTTTCCCCCAGGCCGAAGTGAAGGACGATGAGTTTCGCCGGCGACGGTGGCGTCTGCCCCGGCCCGATCCGCGCTGGCTTCAGGCACAGGGGATCCGCGACGGCGAGCTTGCCGCGCTGGACATGGCGGCGCGGCGTGCGGAGCGGGACGGTGCGCCGGATGACGCAAGGCGGCTTATCGCGCTCCGGGACCGGCTGCTCGCCGCCATGCCATCGTCCCTGGCACGTCGGACCGAGGCAGACGCCGAGGCGCTCCTGGAGGCGCAGGGCTTCGCCTCACGCCCCGGCCCCCGCGTGGTGCCGGACCTGCGGGTGCTGGGGGCGCTGACCGAGGCGCTCCGCGCGCCCTTCACGATCGAGGTCAGCTATGCCTCGGCGGACGGCACCATCTCCGACCGCATGCTGGAACCCCACGGGCTGCTGCTCGGCATCCGGCGCTATCTGGTCGCCCGGCCGGTCGGAGGAGACGGCAGGATGCGGCGCTTCCGGCTCGACCGCATCCACGAGGCCCGGGTTACCGGCCAGAGCTTCGTGCGCGCGCCGAACTTCGACCTCTCCCGCTTCTCGGCATTGGCCTTCGGGTCCTTTCATTCCGATGCCGAATACGGTCCGGTCGTCTGGCGCTTCACGCCCGAAGCCGCGCCTGTCGCCCGTCAGTTCGTCTTTCACCCGGAACAGGAGATGAGCGAAGAGCCCGACGGTACGCTCACCGTGCGGTTCAGCGCCTCGGGCCACATGGAAATGGCCTGGCATCTGTATCAATGGGGCGACCAGGTCGAGGTGCTGGCGCCCGACGCCCTGCGAGACATGATCGCCGCGCATCGCCGCGCCGACTTTCCTGCCCTGCCGTGACCACGACAGCTTTTGCCACCCCGGGCCGACACGGTCTGTCGAAACGGCAATCAACGATTCGGAAAGGTTCTACATGCGCATCGATCCCCTGATGACCCGCTCTCCGGTGACCGGTGCGGTGCGTCATGTCACGGCAGATCTTCTGGCGGAGGTCTATCTGGTACCGCGCTCGGCTTCGGTGGCCATCAGGGATCATCTCGGGCCCGGTGCGCCGTGGTCCGAGAGTTTCGCCGCGGCACCGGACGAGACTGCGCACGCGGTCGAGGCGGGTCTCGTGGCGCTTGCCCATGCGACCCCGTCACTCGATCCATCCGACGTCGTGACCGACGGCCTCCCCGCAGGGCGTGCCCGCTCCCATCTGACCGGCCTCCGGAATTTCTGGCGCGACCTCGGCACCCTGCCGGGCCCGCTGCACACATGGCGGCACGTCTTGCAGTGCCGGGCCGACGAGGCGCTGGAACCTCTGCCCCTGGCCGGTCGGGACTGCGCCCATGCCACGCCGGCAGAAGCCGCGCTGGCACTTGTCCTGCGCGCCCATCACGGCCATTCGGCAGGACCTGCTTCGGGTTTCGGAGCCACCGAGGGGAGCGCATTGCGGCATCTGCAGGACCGGCTCGGTCTCGGCTCCGAGGGGACCGCACCGGATGCCTCCGTGGCCTGTTTCGGCCTGCGCGACCCTCGCGAAGAGGCTGAATTCGCGGCCGCAAGAGCCCAGTGGATGCTCGACACGGGCGTCGTGACACACCCCTGCGAGGTCGGCCTGCTGGTCCCCGAGGGCGTCGGCTATTCCCTGGCTCTGCAAGAGGCGTTCGACCGCGTCGGGTTGCCGCTATCAGGGCTGCCGGCGCAGGCGGCAAGGCGAGATGGGCCCGGGGAGCTGCTCTCGCTCCTGATCGTCATCCTCGGCGGCCCGGCCCCACGCACTGCCCTGGCCTCCATGTATGTTACACCGCGGATGCCCTGGTCGCCCGAGACCGGGCGCAGGATGGCGCGCGAGGTAATGGATCGGGGCTGGTCGCGCACCGCCTCCGACCTGACCGGTGCCGCCCGCGACCTACTGGACGCCCTGCGCCCTTGCGACACGCCGGAACAGCTTTTCGCCCGGCTCGGGGCAATCGCCCGCGCTGCGCCTGCGACCGACCTGCACCCGCGGATCGCCGCGCTGAAGGCGGCCACCGGAGCTTCGCTCGACTGGCCGATCCTGCGCCGCCTCGCCACTCCGGCCCTGATCGCCGCAGAGGGCCATGACCGATTTGCCGAGGGGGTCTCGCTGTTTTCCGAGGCTGCCCTGCCCTGGCGCCCGGTCCGGCAATTGATCGTGCTGGGCATGGCAGGGCGGCAGTGGCCGCGCCTGCCCGGATCGGACCCGTTCTTCACCGAGGGCGAGATCGCGATGATCCGCGAAACCGGCCTGATGCTCTGGGGCCGGCAGCAGAAACTCGCGCGAGGGCTGGAACTGTTTCGCAGGCAACTGGGCGCGGCCAGCGAGGGGCTGACGCTGCTCGTGCCGGCGCTGGACCTGCGCGGGGACCGCCTGACACCGTCGACGGGCCTGGCGCTGATCGCACACATGCTGAAGGCGCAGGAGCCCGCCGATCTTGTCGTCGATCTGCGGTCGATGCCGCCCGAGGCCTGGCCCGTCGCCGCAACGCGCCCCGCTCCCGTGCCGCGCGGCGGAGCGCCCGACCTGCCGGGGGACGGCATGATCCACATCCAGCGCAGCGTCGGCACCTCCGACAAGCCCGGCGTCGACCTGCTGCGCCTGCGCGAGTCCGAGGACGGACCGCTGCCGCACTCGCCCTCGCGCCTCGAAACCCTGCTGGTCAGCCCGCTGGCCTGGCTGCTGGACGAACTGGGCGCGAAGGATCCGACCTGGGCGCCGGAGACACTGGATGTGATGACGCTCGGCACACTCATGCATCAGGTGCTAGAGGATACCTTCGCGGAAGGTGCACCGGTGCCGGGCGAGACGGAACTGGACGCAGCGGTTCCGGGCCACCTCGATGCTGCGATCCGCCGTCATGCGGGCTGGTTGGCCGGCGCCAGCAGGGCCACGGAACGCCGCAGCCTGCTGCGCGAGGCGCGCGACATCTGCACCGCATGGGCCGGATTCCTGCGCGAAACCGGCGCCGAGATCCTGCACAACGAGATCATGTTGAAGGGTGAGCGCGGCGGGCTGTTGCTGCACGGCAAGGCGGATTGCCTGCTGCGGCTGCCGGACGGGCGCATCCTCGTCGTCGACCACAAGCGATCCAGTGCGGGCGGGCGGCGCGACCGGATGACAAGGGGCTGGGACCTGCAGGTCGCGCTCTACCGCGCCATGCTCGAACGGCCGACGGAGGAGACGGCGCTGACCCGGCTGGTGGCCGAGGGCGCGCGGATCGTCACGGCCTACCACATGCTGCGCGACGGCACCGTTCTGTCCGACGCGCAGGGCCGCGATGTTCCGAGGGTGGAAATCGCGGGCGAGGACGCCTCTGTCAACGCCATGGACCACCTGGCGCAGGTGCTGGCCGAGGTCGGCGCAGGCACGGTCCGGCTGAACAATGCAGGCGACGCGCGAGCCTTCGAGAGTGACCGCGGGATCAAGGCCTTCGCGCTCGACAACCCGCTGGTGACGGCTTTCAGCCTTCCGGAAACCGCAACAGAGGAGGACGCGCAATGACGCAGCTGTCCCTCGTGCCCGCCGGGGCCGGCGCCGGCAAGACCCATCACATCCAGAAGACGCTGGGAGCCTGGGTCGAAAGCGGCGAGGTCGCGCCCGGTCGCATACTCGCCGTGACCTTCACCGAAGCCGCGGCCGCCGAGATGCGAGACCGCGTGCGGGGCGAACTCATGACGCGCGGGCGGCTCGATGACGCCCTGGAGATCGACCGGGCCTACATGGGCACGATCCACGCGCTCGGGCAGCGCCTGCTGACCGAACACACCTTCGCCGCCGGCCGGTCCCCGGCCAGTCGGTTGCTCAGCGAGCCCGAACGCGACCTGTTGATCCGGCTGGAGATGTCCGGCTGCGCCGCCCTGAAGCCGCTGATGGAAGATCTGGGGCGGTTCGGCTACGCGTGGAACCCTGTCACGCAATCCACCGCCGAAGACGACTTCTGCGCCGATCTGCTGCGGACCGTCGACCTGATCCGCGGCCTGGGCGAACGCGGGCGGTCGCCGGAGATCCTGACCGCCGCGCTTCAGTCGCTCACCGAAGGCTATGGCGATGTGGCCGGGGACGGCACCGCGCAGACCGCGACCCTTCACGCCGCCGTGCACGATCTGCTGGATATGTTCCCGGACAGTCTCGCCCCGATGTTCGCAGAGACAAAGACCGTCCGAGAGGCCTTCGCGAAGGATTACCAGTGCCTGCGAAAGGCCGCGCGTCCCGGCACTCTCGAACGGGACTGGGCGCTCTGGCAGAAACTGCGCAAGCTGCGCCTGTCCAACAGCAGGTCGAAGACGCCGGAGGGCTACGATGCTCTCGCGCAGGCGGTGATCGACGCCGCCGACCAACTCCCCCGCCACCCGGGGCCGCTGGCCGACGCAAGGGCTCACCTGTCGGCGCTCGTCACCGGGGCGCAGCAGGTGCTCGACGCATACGAGAACGCCAAGCGGCGCGCCGGTCTGATCGACTACGCCGACATGATCGCGGAGGCCGAGGCCCTGCTGCGCACCCGCCCCGAGATCCTGCAGGCCGTGCTGGGAGAGATCGACTGCGTCGTCATCGACGAATTCCAGGACACCAATCCCGTGCAGTTCGCCCTGCTGTGGCGGCTGGCGCGGGGGGCGAAGCGGGCGCTGATCGTCGGGGACACGAAGCAGTCCATCATGGGGTTCCAAGGCGCGGACCCGCGCCTGACGGACGCCTTGCAGACCGCGCATCCCGATGCCACGACACCCCTCGACCGCAACTGGCGGTCCGATCCGCGGATCATGGCGATGGTCAACGCGCTCGGACCGACGCTTTTCGATTCCTACGTTCCGCTGACCCCTCAGCGCGAAGCGACGGGCGAGACTGCCCTCGAGGTGCTGCACCTGCCGAGCGGGCGCAAGGACACCACGGCCGAATGCATCGCCAATCGCGTGGCCGACATCCTCGAGGCCGGAACGCAGATCCACGACAAGGCGAAAGACACGATGCGCCCCGCCCGACCCAGCGACGTGGCCGTCCTGACGTACACGCACGCCAGGGGAAGCGCCGCCGCCGCCGCGCTGGAGGCGCGCGGCCTGCCGGTGCGCATCCAGCAGGACGGCTGGCTGAACTCGCCGGCCATGCGCGCCGCCCGCGCGGCTCTGGCCCTCGTCGCCGATCCGGACGACATGAACGCCGCGCTCTCCTGGCTGACGCTCGGTCCGCCGCGTGTGCCGCTGGAAGATGCCCTGCGCAGTGCCATCGACGGGGTGCTGGCCACGCATGTGTCGCTGGCCGCTCTCGGCGCCCTGAACGAAGAGGTCGCCGCCCGACCGGTAGCCGAGACGCTGGCCCTCGTCCTGCGCGCCGGCGCCCTGCGCGACTGGGCGGCCGGGCTGGCGCAGCCTGCACAGGCGCTGGCGGACCTCGCACGACTTGAGGCCGAGGCGCGGGAATTCGACGCCATGGTGCAGGATCTGCGCGCCGCCGCAGGCTTTCACGGCGCCGGCGTGCAGGTCTTCCTCGGCTGGATCGCCCACCAGGGCGCCAGGGACTGGGACTGCCATCCCGACCCCGACGGCTGGTCGTCCTCGGGCGTCGAGATCTGCACCTGGCACGCCGCCAAGGGGCGCGAGTGGCCGATCACAGTCGTCGCGGGGCTGGATCAGAAGATCGCCGAGCGCCCCGGCACGCCGAGGGCCGAGTTCGATGGGTTCGACGACCTGGACAACTTGCTCGACCGAGCGGGGCTGGGCTACCTGCCCGATTTCGCCGCGCCTGAAAGCCAGCAGCCCTTCGCCGAGGCCCGCCGCCCGGAAGACGAACGCGATGCGGCCCGCAAGCTCTATGTCGCGCTGACGCGGGCGCGCGATCGGCTGATCCTCGTCATGCCCCGGGAACGGACCACCCCGCGCGACAACGCCGATCGCATGGTCGATCTGCTGCGCGACCGCGCCGGGTTCGTCACTTCGGAGGAGGTCCTGAACGTCGCGGGCCGATCCTTCGCCGCTCGTGTCGCCGAAGGTATCCCGGACGAGCCTGCGCACGCCATTCAGGTCGCCGCCGAGACGTATCCGCGTTTCGGTCTTCCGAGGAACCTGCCGGACAGCCCCCGCACGCCATGGCGCCGCAGCCCCTCGACCTTCACGGAGGTCCAACCGGCGCCGGCGAGGTCGCTCGAGACCACCCGGCTGGCGGAGGGCGTCGCCGAGACCTGCGCAGGCAGCGCGACCGAGCGTGGCACCGCATGGCACCTGGCGTTCCGCGTTCTCGCCGCACGTCCCGACCTGGCAGACCGGATCGGCACTGCCACGGGCCTGCCCGACGGGGCTATCGCCCAGATCGGCAGACAGGCAGAGGCGCTGACCCGCTGGCTTTCGGAGCGGGGCTACGACCGGCTCCACTTCGAGTTGCCCCTGCAGGAGAACGCCGTCGACGGGTCGGAGACGAATGCCATCCTCGACTGCCTCGCCGAGGGACCGGCGGGCCTGCTGATCCTGGACCACAAATCCGGCCCCTGCCCCGATCCCGATGCCCGCTTCGCCGGCTACCGGCCGCAGCTGGACGCCTACGCGGCCATGGTCCGGGTGAAATGGCCCGACAAGCCGCTGAACGGCATCGCGATTTACTGGATGAGCGAGGGCACGTTGAGTCTTGCCGAGTTGCGGATCGAGGAGGAGGCCTGATTTCATTCCTCGCATGGATCGATTTCGACCAGGCCGACAGGGATCGGACGCGCCGGATCATGGACCTGTTCGGACAGGAGGACAGCCGCGACGAACTCGGGCTGGGCTCCGTGCGGGATGCCTTGGCAGACCTGATGTTCCCGGGCACATCGACGATCCAGACGCGGCTGCGCTACATGCTCTTCGTGCCGTGGATCTACCAGATTGCAGGTTCGCACAGGGGCACGGCGGCCGCGCGGCGCGAGCTGTCCCACGCTCTTGAAATCCGCCTGATCGGAGCTCTGGCGCGAGGCGGAGAAACCCGGAACGTCATCGGCAGCCTCGCGGTGGAAAAGCTGAAGCGCCTGCCAAGCGACGTCTACTGGGCCGGCCTTCTTTCCCTGGAGATCCGTCGCTTCCAGGGCAGCCGGAGCGCATGTCTCGAGGCGACGCCGGGGGAGGCCGCGATCCTCTGGGCCGCAGGGTTGCCCCCCGCGCCGGACGATTTCCTGTCATCGCCGGACAGTGCGGCAAGCTTCACGCCGACCGTGGAAGAAGCAGGCTTCCTGCGTGACCGTCTTTCCCACAAGGCGCCGGACAGCCTGTTCACCCTTCTGTCCCGCAGGACAAGCGCAGCCGATTGCGACATGATCTGGCAACATCCTGCGCGTGCGGAATGGCCCGGCGAAATCCGTACGATCGTCGATCATGCAGAGCGGTTCTCGCATCTGATGCATGGGGCCTCCCTGCTCTACAATCTCATGTTGTCGGAAAAGGCGGCCGCCATGCAGACCGCGCAGGACAGCGCCTGGCATGCTCGAAGGCCTGGAACGCTTGTCCGCGCGAATCGCCATTTTCTGCGAGGCCGGCCGCATCAAGGCCATGCCGAAAGGCGCCAACCGCCTGACGGCGCTTCTCGAAGACACCGTGACCGAGGTGATCGCGCCACGCGGCGGTGCCTTTCACCCGAAGCTCTGGCTCCTGCGTTTCGCGCCGATCGGAGGGCATTCCGCACCGCGCCTCAGGTTGGCGCTGCTGTCGCGCAACCTGACCACCGATGCCTCATGGGATCTTTCGCTCTCCCTGGAGGGCCGGGTCACGCAGTCTCGCCGCGATCAGAACGGCCCGCTGGTGGACCTCGTCGGCGCCCTGCCGGGCCTCGCCTCCGGCCGGCCGGCACCAGATCACGTGACGGGAATGGTCGCATCACTTGCCGACGATCTCGCCCGCGCCGAATGGGAACATCCCGAGGGCGTTCGCAGGATCGGCTTTGCAGTCAACGGCCTGTCGGATCGGGTGTGGCGACCGCAGATCGGCCGTACGCTCGGGGTCATCTCGCCTCTCGTGACGGATGTGGCCCTTGCGGCCCTGTGCCGCGGCGTCGCGCCGGAAAAGGCCTGTCTTCTCAGCCGGGCGGAGGAACTGGCCCTTCTGTCCACCGAGACGCGCCAGGACGATCTGATCTCGTTCCTCGAAGGCGTGGACCGGTCGGCGGCGCACATCGACCTGTCCTAACTCCAGATCAGCCTGAGGCCGGTCTGAACAATGTTCAGAACAGTTCAAACCGTTAACTCAACCAGCGTTCAGCCAGCACTTCCAGATTTCCGCACTCGATCTGCTCCGGGAATCGGGCCAATGATTGCCATTGCTGCTGATGCCGGACATCAGTGAAGATTTTTTGCGTGCAAGCAGGAACGCGCGAGCTTGCAGATCTCGAATGAACGCAAATAGGGTCGTCTCGTGTCCGTGCAACTGCATGAAGTCATCAGGAGTGCCAGGTGTTAAACGAACTCGGCGAATTGTCTGGCCTCTACCTCAAGGACGGGATCATCACCCTGGCAGAGGCTTTGACATTGTCGGACCGCCGTCCCGGCCAGATTGCGGGGATCCTGGCACTGACGACTGGCGCCTCCGCGACGCGATAAGGGCCGACTTCCCGGATCTTCAGGTTGAACTGAGCAAGGAATCCGACGCGCTGCGGTTCCGGGGCGAAGGTCTCTTCGCCTCCGGGAGGTCCGACTTGGCAAGGGACCGACGCGAGATCGTCGCGCGGCTGGCACAACGGCTCGACGAGGTGCTGCCCTGCTTCACCCTGGGCGTAGCCTCCCGGTTCGAAAAGGACTGCAATCCCGGCTTCGTCATGATCGAGGCGGTTCAGATCGAAGGTCACACCGACGATGTCGGAACCGACCGGGTGAACCGCAACCTGTCTGCCGCACGCGCAAACAGCACCTTCTTCGCCATTACGCAGGCTGCTGAACAGGTCATGCACCATCAAAAGCTCAAGCGGCAGCCGGTACTGTCGGTGGCCGCCTACGGGCCGGACCGCCCCGTGACCTCGAACGATACCCCCGAGGGCCGCGCCACAAATTGCCGGATCGACCTGCGGTTCATCATGGTGACCCCGCAGGACACGAACGGGATCGAGATCATTCGCGAGGCGCTGGAGAGCGTTGGTGATCCGGATCGAGCTATGGTGACGCGACCCCGCCCGGGATGCAGGAAAAGGCCACCGACGATCTCGCCGAACGGAGGTCGCAACGGGATCCAGACCAAGGCGGTTCCAGCCTTCACGTTCCACGGACAACACCGCAACCAACAGTTATCGAGCTCCTTTCACGCGGGCAGTCAATTCGTGGCCGGGTTCGCCCGCCGCTCGAACCTCAGGCGCGCCGTCTCGGCCATCCTCGACCGGTGGCCGGATGCCGTCCGCACGCCGGAGGACCGTGACCGCGAGCGTTTGGCCAGGGAGATGTTGCGACGGGTTGCGGCGTGGGACTGGACGAATATCCCGACGCAGCGCGTGAATTCGGCGGCAATAGCGGTGTTCGACGAAGAGCGGCGGTCACGCCAGGATCTCTTGTCGGTCTGGGAATTCTACCTCAAGGAGATCGCGACGCGAGAACCCGGCGCCTTCCTCGACGGGATGGTCGGCGTCTACCCGGAAAGTTTCATGCCGGGCGCGGATCACACGCGGCACCTTGCCAGAGCGCTGGCGGCACGAAGCGACGACCTTGGCGCCCGACACCGCAAGCTCATGACCGCCCTGCCCGAACTGTTCCGCCCGGATGCCGCGCCGCTTGCTCTGGCCCGCATCATGCGAGACGCGGACGATGCCTACGCGCAATTGAAGGCCATCGGACTCAGCAGCCCCCATACCTCCGGCATCGCCAGGGCCGCGCAGAAAACCTTCTTCGAACGTCTCGCGCCCGACCTCGACAAGGCCGAAGCCCGTCGGAAGCTCCTCAACTGGCTGACGCCCGAGAACGGACCCGTTCTTCAGGCAGGCGCCGGTCCCGCCGTGGAAGCGCTGCTGGCCCCATGGCGCGAACGCAACCCGCCTGACACGCTGCGCAACGAACTGAGCGAGGCGATAATTAAGGCCTGGAATGATCCGAGCCTGCATGCAGGCGGCATCTGGTCGGGATTTGACGGGGAGTTGCGTGCCGTTCTGCTGCGCCGGCTGACCCATCAGGACATGAAATTCTTCTGCGACATGGTCACCGCCACGCAGAATAGCCCTATGAGGCCGCCACGCCGGAATTTCTGGCTGAAGCTTTATCACGACAGGATGATCGACGAAGCCTGGGTCGCTTTTGGATCGGAAGCGCAGCGCTATGCGCAGCAGAACCTTCTGCGCGGGGGCAAGACGGACATGAACCGCCGTTTCGGACGCCAACTTGATCGCGGAGGGATCACCTCGCTGCTGATCATGCGCATCGGCAACAAGATCGTCGTGGACGGCTGCCACAGCTACAAGACCCACATCTTCCGAGCGGACGACCGAAGGGCTCCCAAGCTCTACGAGCGTGAATACTACTGCGACGACATGATGCGGGCTTCGCCCAACTCGAAACCACACAATTCCATTCCCAGCTGGTCGCAGTGGGTTTTGCAGCATGTCTGAGACAAAAACCGTCCACAGCATCACAGGCGACGCCATCGAGATCTGCTTCCCGCCGGCAAAGCAGGGTCTGCTCTCCAAGGTGATGGCCAAGCAAACGGCCCGGAGTTTTACCGCGCTGGCGCCGGAAGACCGGGACCTGCTCTTTGCCATAGGCGACCTGCGGGCCTGGGGCGACACCCATCCCTATGAGGTGACGATCGCACCGGATCACCTGCGCATCTCCCATGACGCGGCCGCCAGCCTGTCCGCCCCTGCGGCGGAAGCCCTTGGCCTGCCCCGCGCCGTCGACCTTGTGCTGAAGACCGATGTGACCGGCGTGCTCGGCAGTGGGGACTTCCGGCTTCACTACGAATGGTCTCGCCATGGCCGACGGGAGCATCCAAGGCGCAGCGGCGCGATCCTGCAAACCGCCGATGGTCCGCGACGCCTGCCGCTCTGGATGAAGCGGGCGCTTGACCTTGCCGACACCTTCGATGCCACGCGTCCGGTCGAGGATCACTGGCGAGCCCTCGCCGAATTCCGCCGCGCGATCGAGCCGGAGGACGTGATCGATCCCGAGATGCCCGCCAACCGCGAGATGGCCCGGCTGTCGATGACCGCCTTCCTGCGCGGACTGGAGGTGCGGATCGCCGACCGGTTCTCGATAGCCCCGGATGCCTCGCTGGGGCGATTCGAGATCGTGCCCTACTCCTCCGAAAGGCTCGACAGAGACGGCATCGCCGATGACGAGATCTCGGAACAGAACGCAGAACTGTCCGGCGAAGCGCTTGCCGTGTTCCAGCACCGCCTGCACACGCGCGGCGCCCGGCCCGCTTTCCAGCTCGGGAACAACTCCTATCTCGTGATCGACCGGGGGGCCGCTCCGGTGCTCGAAGAACTCGCGCGCGCGCAGAAAGCGCCGCGCGAGGAACGTCGCGCGTTCATCGAGAACCCCGCAGTTTCGTCACGAATGCGGTGAACCGGCACCTGGAAGCAATCGGCGTCTTCGACGGGCTCGAGGCCGCCGACCGCGAGGAGATGGTCGAGGCGATCGCCGGCCAGGCGCTTGTCGAAAGCCGGGAGTATTCCGAGCGGGTCACAGGCGTCATCGTCTACAAGCGGCCTCAGGATCCGATCGAGGGAAGCGGCACCACCTGGCTTCCGGAAGCCTTTGCGCAGCACCTCGTCGAGGCGATCCAGAACATGCCCGATGCCGAGCTGAAGGGTCTTCGCCAGCATATGGCCGCCATTCTCGAGAATGGCGGCGACACACCGGCCAAGATCAATGGTGAAAGCGTCGAAGTCACCCCGGCTCGCCTGGCCGCCGTCGATGGAGAGATCGAACGGCGCGAAAGGATGAGCCTGCCGGACAAGCCTCGTGAGGACTCCGGGCGAACGCCTGACGCGGATGGTCCGATCATCCTCGACACGCTCGACAATTACGAGGAACTCTCGTGGGAGGCGCAATCCACGGCTCGGACACCCGCAATCGCCACGACCCTGCCCGGGGCAGTACGCACGCCGCTTCACCGGCACCAGGCAGAAAGTTTTGACTGGGCGCTTGCGGCATGGCAGGCCGGCCTGCCCGGCGTCCTCAACGCCGACAAACAGGGCCTCGGCAAAACGTTGCAAACCATCGCCTTCCTGACCGTAACGCGCGGCTTGATCATCGCCGATCCCTGGATCGGTCACATCCTCGACGGTCGAAAAGACTGGGAAATGCGTTCGCAGGCGACGTCGGTCCGCGGCTGGTTCGGTCTCATCCGAAAGGGAAGCGGCACCGTCGTCGGTCTCGCTCGCCTCGTGGACTGCGGCAAGGCCCTGAATCAGGCCGGAATGATCGCGGATTTCGAACACCACCGGATCGCCGTGGACATGATCCGCCGCGGCGAAGTTGCCAGGTGGGTGGTGCCCTGGAAGCTGGCGGACGTCATCCCGCTCGCGCGTTCCGTTCCCTACCAACACAATGCCGGGGCAGTCACATGGGTCACTTTCTCGCCTGATGTCAGCCGGAAACTCGCACCCTTCCTCGCGCGTCGGGACCGGTCGGACGCCACCTTGCCGCCACCGAGCCGCTCGGTGGACCACCCGAAGCCTGTGTCGGCCCCCCTCGACCCGACGGCCGAACCTGTTCGTCGCAGGTCGTGTCCGTCAAGCTGGTGTAATTTCCCGGATGGCCTGAGGGCATGATCAGGCGACTTTCGTTGTGATGCTGAGAATGGGGTCGATCTCCTCCTTGTCGATCTGGGCGAAGGCCTCGACCATC
>Ga0310345_10000140_pt1 | contig 147701 bp, 133 predicted proteins | sample HC15DNA20500_MG_FD_204667 | JGI IMG/M metagenome (GOLD analysis project Ga0310345, IMG submission 204667) | Marine microbial communities from station ALOHA, North Pacific Subtropical Gyre - HC15-DNA-20-500_MG | ecosystem: Environmental > Aquatic > Marine > Oceanic | place: Pacific Ocean... | reverse complement strand
CATTAAAGTCATCAAACGCCAAGCCTATGGCTTTCGTAACGCCGACTACTTCTTCCTCAAAATCAAAGCCGCGTTTCCCGGTAAAGTGCGATGAACCAAGAAAAATGGCCAAGGCCAAATAAACACGAGACGGAGGAGAAACGTCGTGAAATCTATACAAGCCAAGGGGGCACTCCGCCTGGCTACGGCAGCGGTTGCCGTATCCACGCTGATGGCTTCCGGTATCGTTCTCGCCCAGGACAGCAGCGCCAAGAGCTCTGACCTGGTCGAGATGCAGAAGGATCCGGGCAACTGGATCATGTGGGGTGGCCAGTACAACGGCCAGCGCTACAGCGAACTCGACCAGATCAATACCGAAAACGCAGGCCAGCTTTCACCGGCATGGACGTTCTCCACCGGCGTACTGCGTGGCCATGAAGGTGGTCCGCTCGTACTGGGCGACACCATGTACATCTCCACGCCGTTCCCGAACAAGGTTTTTGCGATCGATCTCGAATCCCACGCCATCAAGTGGAAGTACGAGCCGACGCAGAACCCGCAGGTCATTCCGGTCATGTGCTGTGACACGGTCAACCGCGGCCTGGCCTACGGCGACGGCAAAATCTTCCTGCAGCAGGCCGACACCACCCTCGTCGCCCTCGACCAGAAAACCGGCAAGGTGGCCTGGAAGTCCGTGAACGGTGACCCGAGCAAGGGACAGACGGCGACCAACGCGCCGCTGGTCATCAAGGACAAGGTCATCACCGGCATTTCCGGTGGCGAGTTCGGCGTCCGCGGCTACCTCACCGCGTACAACATCGACGACGGCAAGATGGCTTGGCGCGCCTACAGCACCGGCCCCGACGATACGATGCTGATCGATCCCGAAAAGACCATCGACGCCGTGACCCAGAAGCCGGTCGGCAAGGACAGCAGTCTCAAGAGCTGGGAAGGCGACCAGTGGAAGATCGGTGGCGGCACGACCTGGGGCTGGTTCACCTACGATCCAGAACTCGATCTGCTGTACTACGGCACGGGTAACCCGGGCACCTGGAACCCGACCCAGCGCCCGGGCGACAACAAGTACTCGATGACCATCTTCGCCCGCGATCCGGACACCGGTGAGGCCAAATGGCTTTATCAGATGACGCCCCATGACGAATGGGATTACGACGGCGTCAACGAGAAGATCCTGGTCGACCAGGAAATCGACGGCAAAGAGCGCAAGCTGGTCGTGCATTTCGACCGTAACGGCTTTGCCTACACGCAGGATCGCACTAATGGCGAACTGCTCGTGGCCGAGAAGTACGATCCGTCCGTCAACTGGGCGACCAAGATCGATATGAAGACCGGCCGCCCGCAGATGGTTTCGGAGTACTCCACCGAGGGCAAGGTCGACCAGAACGTCACCGACATCTGCCCGGCCGCACTCGGCTCCAAGGACCAGCAGCCGGCGTCCTACTCGCCGAAGACCGGTCTGTTCTACGTCCCGACCAACCACGTCTGCATGGACTACGAGCCGACCAAGGTCGATTACACCGCCGGCCAGCCCTATGTGGGCGCCACGCTTGCGATGTACCCCGGCCCGGACGAGATCACCAACCCGGTCAAGAAGTTCGAAGGCAAGCGCATGGGCACGTTCATCGCCTATGACGCGACCACCGGCGAGATCAAGTGGTCGATTCCGGAGCGCTTCTCGGTATGGAGTGGCGCCCTGGCCACCGCGGGCGACGTCGTGTTCTACGGCACGCTCGAAGGCTACCTCAAGGCGGTCGACTCCAAGACGGGCGAGGAGCTGTACAGCTTCAAGACGCCGTCCGGCATCATCGGCAACGTCAACACCTGGAAGTACAACGGCAAGCAGTATGTCGGCGTGCTCTCGGGTATCGGTGGCTGGGCCGGTATCGGCATGGCCGCCGGCCTGACCGACCCGAACGCCGGCCTCGGCGCCGTGGGCGGCTACAAGGACCTCAAGAACTACACCCAGCTGGGTGGCGTTCTGACGGTCTTCACCCTGCCCGACTCCGTCGCCCAGAAGGCGGACGCCAGCAGCAAGGTCGCGTCGAAGTAACGCACCGATAGTATGACTCACTAGTCGTACGAAGCCCGTATCCGTTGCGCCACAGGTTCGGCGGATACGGGCTTTTTCATGGCCGTCATCCGGCGGTCACCGTGCAACCGAGGAGATGAAAATGACAAGAACCCGTCAGACGATCACCGCCGTGCTGTTCGCCGTGGCAACCGCGTCGCTCGCCGGCGCTGCGTTCGCCGCCGATGGCGACGAACCGATCGTCAACGATTACAGCAGCATGGGTGCCGAATACGGCAGCAGCGATAGCGACAAGGCAGACGAAAGCAAAGCGTCCGCAAGCAACGACAGCTCGGCTTCGAGCAGTACCTCGGCTTCCGTCGAAGGCGATGACGAGGGCAACCCCTACAAGGTCGATTGCGATGGCGAGGGTAGCTGCAAGGTCAGTGACGCCGTGATGATCGGCTACGAGAAGTTCGGCAACCATTGTGCGCAGTGCCACGCCCAGAATGCGGAAGGCAGCACGTTTGCGCCCAGTCTGGTGCAGCGTCTCAAGGGCATGGGCCAGGGTCGCTTCACGGCAGCTGTGGCCGGCGGTGTGACACGCCTTGATTCCACGACCGGCCAGTACAGCGTGATGCCCGCCTGGTCCGAGAACGAAGACGTCATGAGCCACATGCAGCAGCTTTGGGCTTTTCTGAAGGCCCGCTCGGATGGCGCCCTGCCCGCGGGCCGGCCGCAGCGCATGGATAACAACGGCTAGGACATGAGCGCGCCATGCGTCGCACGCAATGGCTTGTTTGTCTCGTCATGTTGCACGGATTGTCGTCGGCGTTCGCCGGCGACGCGCCCGCACCGCTGCCGGTCACGCAAGTGGCCGACGGTGTGTTCGTTCACACCGGAGCGCAAGCCGAGGCCAATCGTGACAACAAGGGCGACATCGCCAATATCGGTTTCATTGTCGGTACCGACTGCGTCACAGTCGTCGATACGGGCGGCTCGCCACGCATCGGCGCGGCGTTGCGCAGGGCCATCGCAGCGCGCACCGCTACGCCGGTGTGTTACGTGATCAATACCCACATGCACCCCGACCACGTTCTGGGCAACCGCGCCTTTGTGAACGAGGGAACACGTTTTGTGGCGGCAGCCGGGTTCGATCAGGCGTTGGCTGCCCGCGGCGCGAGCTATCTCGATCGCCTGCCGGACACCATCGGAATGGACGCAGACAATTCGTGGCTCGTAATGCCGGACCAACAGGTGGACCAGAAGACGACGCTCGATCTCGGTGAGCGCGAGATCGTGCTCGAACACGGGCCGACCGCCCATACCGACAACGACCTCACCGTGTTCGATCGCAGGACCCGAACACTCTGGACCGGCGATCTGCTGTTCGTCGATCGCATACCGTCGATCGACGGCAGCATCACCGGCTGGCTCGAGACGATGGACGACTTCGCGGCAAACCGCATAGTGGCAACCGTCATTCCCGGCCACGGCCCGGTCAGCAACGATCTGGCGGCAGCGATGGCGCCGCAGCAACGGTATCTCGAAACGGTACGGGACGACGTGCGCGAAGCCATTGCCGAGGGTTACAGCCTGCAGCACACCGCAACCCACGCGACACAGACGGAGCGTGATCGATGGCTTCTCTTCGACGATTACCATCCGCGCAACATCACCGCGGCCTACACCGAACTGGAATGGGAATGACAGCCCGCAGCGCCGCTTGCGCCCGCTGGCAACGCCAGCTCGCCATGGGCTTTATGGTCGTGCTCGCAGCCGTATTCACGCTGCCCGCCGAAGCCGATGTGCAGCGACGGGATCAGGACGAAGCGGCCTGGAAGAGCCTGCGCGCCGAACACTTCCCCGACCGGTCGATTGCTGACGGCGAGGATGTGATCACGCTCGATGCGCCCTACCGCGCCGAGGATCCATCCGTCGTGCCGATCACCATCACCGACGAACGCGCCGGCACAGACGCGCCGCCCATACGCCGCCTGTGGCTGGTCATCGACAACAATCCCGTGCCGATGTCGGCCCGTTTCGATTTCGGCCCGGCGGCCGAATCCGCGACGCTCGCGACCCGGGTGCGGGTCAATTCCTATACCTATATGCGCGTGATCGCGGAAACCGCCGATCAGAAGCTGTATATGGTCAAGAAATACGTCAAGGCCAGCGGCGGCTGTTCGGCGCCGATCGGGCGCGACCTCGATGCCGCGCGCGAGAACATGGGGCAGATGCGCCTGCGCCAGATACGCGTGGGCGAAGGCGACGACCGGCGCACGCAGCTGTTGATCCGCCACCCGAACATCACCGGCCTGCAGATGGACCAGCTCACGCGGCTTGTCGAACCCGCCCATTTTGTCGATGCGATCACCGTACGCAAGGGCGACGCCCTGGTGCTGGATTCACAGATGACATTTTCGCTGAGCGCCAACCCGAGCCTGCAATTCAACGTGCGAGACGACGCGCGCGGCGCGCTTTCGGTGCACGTTCACGACAACAAGGACCAACAGTTCAAACAGACCTGGCCTGACCAACAGGCCGGGCTGTCTCAATCCAACGGAACCTCGTCATGATCTTCAACATGCATCCGATTCGTCGCGCACGACCGGCGCTGGCCTTGATGGCCGGCGCCACGGCGCTCTGGTTAGCAGCCGCCGGTCCGGCGGCAGGCGCCGACCGACGCGTCGAAAATCCCGCGAGCGAAGCGCTACGCGTATGCGCAGACCCGAGCAACATGCCGTTTTCGAACGACAAGCGCGAAGGCTTCGAAAACAAGATCGCCGCGCTTTTCGGGGAAAAGCTCGGCGTGCCGGTGGAATACACCTGGATGCCCGAGCAGATGGGGTTCGGGCGCAACACGCTCAAGCGGTGGTTGCCGGAGGAAAACCGCTATGCCTGCGATTTGATCATCAGCGTCGGCAGCGGGTTCGAAGTCGGCAAGAGCACGTTGCCCTACTATCGCTCGACCTATGCGCTGGCTTATATCAAGGGTCACGACCTCGACGCGGTCGAGCGAGCCGAAGACCTCACCACCCTGCCCGAGGACACCAAACGTGATTTGCGCATTGGTGTGTTTACCGGCTCGCCGGCGGGAGACTGGGTGATCCAGAATGGGTTCATCGGCCAGATCGTGAGTTATCGGGCCCAGTCGGGCGGCTACGACGTCGACCCCGCCGACATGGTCACCAAGGACCTCGTCGGCGGCGATATCGACGTGGCCGTGGTCTGGGGGCCGATCGCGGGTTATTACGCCCGCCAGGTGGACAATGAAAACATCAAGGTCGTGCCCTTCTCGCGCGAGGATGGCCCGATGTTCGATTTCCCCGTCTCGATGGGCGTGCGCTACGGCAACGACGCATGGCTGCACACCGTGCAGGGATTGATTGACGACAACCGCGACGAGATTCTGGCGATTCTCGAGGATTACGGGGTACCGATCGTGCCCCTGCGTGAAGAAGATCGCCAGGTACAGGAGGACGACGATGATTGATACCCGCACTGCAATGCGCCGCCAGACGGTCGGCCTATTGGCCGCGCTGGTGGCCGCGTGCGCCGTCGTCTCGTCGAGCCATGCGGCCGAGGACCAGGCGGCACGTTCGGACGAGTTCTCGCAGGCCAATCGTCTGCTGTTCATGACCGATCACATGCACAACGTCGACGTGCCGGCGAAACTGAGCTATAGCTTCACGCGATCCGGCGACGCGAACGACAGCTACGAGGATCACGTCGATCTCGATGTGGCCGAGGGAGAGCGCGACGGCAAGCGCGTGAAAGTCGACTTCCTCACCGGCGACCGGCATCGCTACGTTCCCGACGTCGGCAATGCGCATGGCAACCCCATCATCATGATGTTTCTTCAGAACGAGGTGTCGACGCTCGCCGAGCGCACCGGCGGCAGCTGGCGCTATTTCCAGCGGCGCATGAAGTTTGCGCTCGAGGACGAGGCCACGGTCGACGAGGACAAGGCCCGCTACGATGGCCACGAAATCAAGGTGCAGCGCGTATCGATGCAGCCTTTCATCGCCGAAAAGGCGCATCGCAAGGCGCTCGGCAAGGCGCTCGAAAAGCGCTATGTCTTCACGCTGTCCGACGAAGTACCCGGCGGCGTGCTCGAGATGCGTAGCGAAACCCCGGCCCAGGACGAAACGCATGAAGCGACCGTGGAACGCCTCGCGCTGGAATCCGTAAAACGCGCCACGCATGACCCGGCAACCGGCAGTTGAGCGGCCTCGCAACAGCCGATTGCGCTACGTCGCGCTCGTTCTGGCCCTGCTGATCGGCAGTCACGCTACGGCTGTGTCCGCACAGCATGCGAAACGTCTTTTGATCCTGCCTTTCGATATGGTCGACAGCAGCCTGCAGGGTGATATGAACCACGGCCCGCTCGAGGCCGACGTCGCCCGGCTACAGCGAACCGAGGCCGTGGTCCACCGCGCGCTGGATGATCAGCCCGATTTCAACGTAATTCGTGACGCGCCGATCGCAGACCGGATTCGCGATGCGCAGCGCACGTATCGCTACCTCTATGCCTGCAACGGCTGCGAGACGGACCTCGGCAAGGCAGCCGACGCCGATCTCGTGATGACGGGCTGGGTACAGAAAGTCAGCAATCTCATCATCAACATCAACGCCGCGCTCTACGATGTCGAAACCGGCGCGACAGTAGGCGGCGCCTCGGTGGACATGCGCGGCAACACGGACACGGCATGGCGCGACGCCGCCCTCTACCTCGTGCAACACAGCCTGCTCGACAACTATCACGCGCGCCGCAAGACGTCCGGGCACGGGCCGCAATAGCTACAAGCTCTGGTAGCGTACGCGCTACGTGCCGGCGTTCGCCGCAGCAGCTTTACTGTCTTAGCGCTTCTCGGCCGCCGGCGGCACGACCGGTGTGATCGCGTAATCGATGATTTCCCGAATCTGGGCGTTAACCTCGACAGCCATCGTGTTGAACGCGTCGTGAGCCGTATGAGTCGGCAACAGGAGGCTGGCGACGTGAACACCATCACCCTCTTCAAACACGGCGATACGACACGGCATGTAGAGGATCAGCGACGGGTCGATCTCGATTGCGCGCCGGGCGTACTCGAGATTGCAGAAATGCAGGATGGCGGCGTCGCCAAACGCCGGGTGGCCACGATCGCGCACGGCCTGGCCGATCTCGTTACGGCCTACCAGAGCAAAATTGTGCTGGCCGATGGCCTGCTCGAGGTCCAGCACGACATCGACGAACGCCTTGTCCGCCGGCGCCACCTGATCGTAACGCGCGCGCTCGGCAGCCGCCGCGCCCGTGCCGATCAGAGCGCAGAGCAGGACAACCAGAACATGGAACCGGTTCGAATACCCCATCGCTCGAATGTAGCAGAACAGACGCCGCCCGGTGCCTGCGATGCGCCTGATCGCTCTAGCGCATCATCTAGAGCCAGAACGTTCCGGTTCGCGGCATGGCGAGCGACGTCAGGCCGATGTCCCCGAAAATTCGACGACTACAATGGTGACTCAGTGCGGCGCTGTCGATATCCGGCGCATCGCGGATCGATGTACGACGCAGGTTCGTACGCGAGCGAAGCATGTCGTCGAGCACGCTCTCGAGCTGCTCGGCAAGCACCTCGTCGTCGGTCTCCATGAACGCTTCGAGCAATACCTGCCGGGTCTTGCGACGGCTACCCACCGTACTCAAAGCCTGGAGAATTTCGAGATATCGACGCCGGGATGCCATCTTAAGGGCCCTGTAGCTGAGGGAATAGAAATAAAACCACTTCACACGCAGAGCGGTTCATGGGATTAAGTACCTGCTCGGCTAATTTATCGGCAATCGAACAATTTTCTTTACCGTTACTTTATCCGCGCTACCGCTTTTGAAGCGTTTAAAACGGAGTTTCACGGCGCATCGTGTCGGTGGGCGCAGCCACGATGACAGAAGGGATGGATGGTGCCGTCGGAGGGACTTGAACCCCCACAGCCTCTCGGCTACTAGGACCTAAACCTAGCGTGTCTACCAATTCCACCACGACGGCAGCGGCCGCTATCGTAACCGAAGACACGACGCCACGCAGCACTTTCTATGGCTGACGCGAGCGCACGCCCCGAGCGCGTGCGAGCTGTTCGGCGCGCATCGGTGCTCCGACGTGAAAACCCTGCACGAAATCGACATCCCGGCGCGCCAGCCAGGCGTACTGGCTGCGGGTTTCCACACCCTCCGCCACGACTTTCAGCCCCAGATCGTGGCCGAGCTGGATAATTGCGAGAATCGTGCGCTCGTCCCGCGTGTCGGTGCCGATACCGCGCACGAAATCACGATCGATCTTGAGCACGTCGACCGGCAGATCCTTCAGATAAGCCAGCGAGGAGAACCCGGTACCGAAATCGTCGAGCGCGATATAGACGCCCAGGTCATGCAGGCGGCGGAGTACCGAGGCGGCGTGGCTGCGATCGCGCATCACGGCGGTTTCGGTGACCTCCAGACACAGCTGCGATGCCTCGATATGCGTCGTGCGGATCGCCTCTTCCACGAGATCGAGCATCTGCGGATGCATGAGCGTGACCGCCGATATGTTCACCGATACACGCAAACCGCGCAGCCGCTTCTGCCAGCCTGCGGCAGCCGTACAGGCCTCGTTGAGCGTGCGGCGATCGAGATCGAGTATGAGTTCGCTGTCTTCGGCGAGCGGCACGAAATCGGTCGGCGCCACTTCGCCCAGCTGCGGATGGTGCCAGCGTAGCAACACCTCGACGGCGCTCCAGGCGCCCTGCCGCGCGATCGATCGCACCGGCTGGTAACGCAGACTCAGCTGGTCGCTCTGGAGGGCCTCGCGCAGGTCCTCTTCCAGCAGCCGCTCATCCTGGATGCGGCTGGAATGGGTCGGGTCATAGCGACAATGCGCCATGCTGTGCAGGTGGGCATGGCGCAAGGCCAGCCCGGCACGCTTGGTCAGATCCTTGAAATTGACGGCATCGCGGGGCGCCTGCGCCATGCCGGTTCGGACGCGCAGATGAATCGGCTCCGCGTCGGCCATGAACGGCGGTTCGAACGCCTCGCGTGCGATTGCCACCATACGCTCGGGATCTTCGCGTTCGTCGAACAGCAGGCCGAGTTCTCCGCCACCCAGCACGCGCGCGAGCGTGGCGTCGTGGCCATTGAACGCGTCCTGCAGCCGCGTACCGATCTGCTGTATCAGCGATTCGGCGATACGGTAGCCCTGGATATCGAAGACCCGCTCCCAGCGCACGATCTGGAGCAGCATGAAATGCACCGTGCGCTCGCCGGCAAGACTCTGCTCCAGCATGCCGTCGGCCCGCTCGCGCAGCAGGTTACTGTTGGCGAGGCCGGTGAGCGGATCGAAATACGCCAGCTGTTCGATGTCGCGGCGGCGCTGAACCAGTTCGGCGATGTCCCGCAACCGAACGGAAATCGCGGTGGCTTCCTGCCACTCGGTACGCAGCATCGACATCTCGACGTCCATCCAGCCGCCGCGCGCATGCAGGAGGCGTCGTTCGCCGCAGAGCACATGGCCATCGCGCAGCGCCCGGGCGATGCGGGTCTCGACTTCGCTGACCGCCTCCTCGCTGATTTCGTGCAGCGTCACGAGTGCCTGTTGGCTTGCGCTGTAGCCAAGCAGTTCGCGAAACGACGTGTCCGAGTCGAGAATGCGCGCGGATACCGGATCGATGAGAAATACGCTATCGCCGGTCTGGGCGAACGCGCTCTCGTAACGACTGCGCACCTCGTTCACGCGGCGTTCCAGCTCGAGATTGCGCGCGAGATCGCCGATCGTGCAGCTGATGTACTCGACCGTGTCAGCGCTATGCCGGTGGACATCGATGGTGATCGTGGCGTCAAAGCGCTCGCGTTGTCGCGTGCGCATGCGCAGCGGGCCCGTCCAGTGCCCGTTGCGCCGCGCGGTCGGGAATATCGTTGCCCTGACGTGTTCGCGGCTGTCCGGCTGGATGAAGTCCATCAGCCGGAATTCGGCGATGGGCTCGTCGGGTGCCAGGCCCAGTATTTCCCGCGCCGACGGGTTGAGATATTCCAGGCCGCCATCCGGACGGGCCATGCCGATGGCATCCACGCTCGCTTCGACAATGCGGCGAAATCGCTCACCGTACGATACCGACTGATGCGCACGCGTCTGCACGATCGCGCGCCCGACGACCGCGCCCAGGCGAATGGCGCGGTCGCGCTCGGTGGCAGACCACTGCCGGGCCCGGCTGTCCTCGTGGCAGAGCACCCCGGTGAGCACGCCGTCGACATAAACCGCCGCGTCGAGCAGGGACACAATGCCGAACGACGACAGATAGGCGGAAAACGCATCCCCGGAGCGCGGCGACATTTCCGCGGCATCGCTCAAGCGAAAGACCGCGTCGCTGTCGAGTGCCTGCAGGTACTCGGGCCGCAGCGAGATGTCGAGCGTGAGACCGGCTTCATCATCCGGCACGGCGGGCCAGCAGCACACGCGATTGATGCGCCGCCGGTCCCGCGAAAACAGCCAGACCGACACCCGGCTGACATCGAGCACCGCGGCCGCCGTCTCGACGATGTCGCCCAGCGCCGTGTCGAGGTGTTCGAAACGGCGAGCGAACAGCGCCCGGATCTGGGCTGGCTCGTCCGCGTTGGGCGCATTCATGGGGTGGTCTCCGTCGCTTACTGCCGGATCTCAACCGCCGCCATCGAGGATCGATTCCGGGACGTGATGGGCATTGTCCAGGTCCTGGTTCGCCCTGTAGTCGATCGGACAATCGACCAGCACCACACCGCCCTGCGCATAAGCGTGCTCGAGTACCTCGCCGAGCCGGTCGCCCTCCTCGACACGCAGGCCGGTTGCGCCGTAGGCCTGCGCATAGGCTACGAAATCCGGGTTGCCGAAAGACATGCCGAAATCCTGAAACCCTTCCCCCGACTGCTTCCAGCGAATGAAGCCGTAGCCGTCGTCACGCACGAGCAGAATCACCAGGTCCAGTCCGAGCCGTACGGCAGTCTCGAGATCCTGGCTGTTCATCATGAACCCGCCGTCCCCGCAGACCGCGAGCACGCGCCGGTTTGCGTGCACGATCTTGGCCGCCATGGCGGCCGCCAGGCCCGCGCCCATGCTGGCCAGGGCGTTGTCGAGCAATACGGTGTTGTGGCCGTAGGCGGGATACATGCGCGCGAACCAGATCTTGTAGATGCCGTTGTCCAGGCTGATCACGTCCGTACGGTCCATGACCGTGCGAACCTGCTGGACGATGCGCTGGGGCGTGAGCGGGTAGCTGTACGCCGGTTCGCTCAGATGAAGCGTGTCGTTCACGTAGTCCCGCAGCCGGGCCAGACGCGTACGGTCGAACGTGGTGCCCTGAAGCCGGGCGCGCAGATTTTCGAGCGTGTTGGATATGTCGCCGATCACTTCGTGCGCCGGGCTGTAGTACTCGTCCGGATCCGCGGTGACGAAATCGATGTGGACGATCCGCTTGTCCTTGTCGACATTCCACACCGCAGGTGGGTACTCGACAACGTCGTAACCCAGCGTGATGACGAGATCGGCTTCGTCGATCGCCGAATGTACGTAGTCGTGCTTGTGAATACCCATGCAGAACAGGCTCTGCGGATGGTCGTCCGCCAGTACGCCCTTGCCCATCTGCGTGCCGATCGCAAACAGGCCGGTGGCCTCGACGAACGCTTCGAGCTGTTCGGTGATGCGCTTGCGGTTGGCCCCGGCCGAATAGATGATGATCGGCTGGCGTGCCGCGCGGATCATGTCGGCGGCCTGCTGGGTCGCCTGATCGTCCGCATTGGGCCGGCGCAGCGTGATGCGTCGTTGCGGCACGCTCGGCGCGATGTCCTCGCCGGCAATATCTTCGGGCAGTTCCAGATGGACCGCGCCCGGACGCTCGCTTTCGGCCAGCTTGAACGCATGACGCACACAGCGCGGAATAACGCCGCTGTCGGTGATCGAGTAGGCCCACTTCGTGACCGGCTGGAAGGTGTCGACCACATCGATCAGCTGGAACTTGCCCTGGCGATTGTCGCGAATCGCCTTCTGGCCGGTGATTGCCAGCAGTGGCATACCACCGAGTTGCGCGTAGGCAACGCCCGTCAGGAGATTCGTGGCGCCGGGCCCGAGCGTGGACAGACACACGCCCGCGCGCCCCGTCAGGCGCCCGTAGGTCGCGGCCATGAATGCAGCGTGCTGTTCGTGTCGGGTGACGACAAGCTGGACACGGCTCTCGCGCAGCGACTCCAGCAGGTCGAGGTTTTCCTCGCCCGGCACGCCAAACACATACTCGACGCCCTCTTCCTCCAGGCATCGAACAAACAGGTCGGATGCTTTCAATCTGAATCCTTCAGTGATCTTTGCCGTTCGAATATAGCGTATCGCTGGCCGACAGGCCGCTCGCTGCTAACCCTCGGGCGCCGGGACCACCGCCACCGTCAGCCGCGACACGCACAGATGGCGCTGCTGGTCGTCGTAGAGATCCGTCTGCCAGACATGGGTGCTTCGGCCGACGCGTATCGGCGTACAGCGTGCGGTCACCCGGCCCGCTGATGCGCCGCGCAGATGGCTCGCGTTGATGTCGACGCCGACACAGGCGAAGCGCTTGCGGTCCACGCAAAGATTCGCGGCGATGCTGCCCATGGACTCCGACACGGCGCAGGACACACCGCCATGCAGAAGACCGAAAGGCTGGCGGGTGCGCTCGTCGATCTCGAACTCGGCCTCCAGCGTGCCGTCGCCGATGTCGGTATAGACAAGGCCCAGACGCGAGATCATGTCGCGGGCGTTCAACGTATTGAGTCGTTCCAGATCGACGGATTCAAACCAGTAGCTCGACATGGGCAGTCCTGTTCACGAATGTGTATGGCTCAGGCATAGTACAACGCACTCATTCATCGCTCTCGAAAGAACCCGATATGGCTTTCAACACCGAGGACGCGCCGGGCGTACACGCCGATGTGCCGGCCGAAACGAACGGCTTCATCTTCAACCACACCATGGTGCGCATCGTCGACCCAGAAGCGTCGCTGGCGTTCTACACCAAGGTTTTCGGCATGCGCCTGCTGCGCAAGGTCGATATGCCGGAAGGCGAGTTCACGCTCTATTTTCTGGCCTGCGTCGGCGACGACGACGTACCCGACGACAAGGACGCGCGCGCCAAGTACGTCAACGGACGTGAAGGCGTGCTCGAACTGACCCACAACTGGGGTACGGAAAAAGACCCGAACGCCCGTTATCACAATGGTAACGAGGAGCCGCAGGGCTATGGCCACATCTGCTTCACGGTGCCGGACCTGCAGGCGGCATGCGAGTGGATGGACAAGAACGGTGTCGCGTTCAAGAAGCGGCCCGAGGACGGGCGCATGAGTCACATCGCCTTCGTGCTCGACCCGGACGGTTACTGGATCGAACTGGTCGCTCGCAAATAGACGCGATGGTTCGCAGATGACGGGCATAGGGCGCGCGCTGCCCGTCTTGAATTCGGCGCCGGGTTGGCGCGATACCGACCCGGCGTTCTAGCGCCGCGCCTGGTCTGCCGGCACCGCGCGCGGAGTCTGTCGGCCAGCAACCGGCCGGCAGATGCCGTTCTCGACAGGCTGTGAACCGCGCTCCTGTCAAGCGGTCGCTTCGGTCGTGCGCATCAGATAGCGTCGCAGCGCGCGCGCATCGCGCCGCGAACATCGCAGAACAGTGCCCGCGCTGTCCGGTATGAGCCGCGCATTCGAACGGTCGATCGAGAAACGGCGCTCGGCGCCGATGGTCTGCTCGTGCGGCCCGACCGTGACAATCGCGGTCACATCGACCGCGCGCATGCGCTGCCACAGCGCGTCGTCACGTGCCGCTTGCGACGCCGCATCCAACCCGGCCTTGCGGGCCGCTTCACGAACGAGCCCGTAAAATGGGCCCAGCGTGACTTGCTGGCTGGGCTCGACCGGCCCCTGGCCAATGTCTTCGGCGGTGCAGCCGGCACGATCGGTATTCCACTCTTTCTCGACCAGCTCGATGAAGCGTTCGCCGTCCTGCATGTAAAGCGTCAGAAACACGCCGCGAAGATAGACGAACTGCTTGCTCATGTTGCTGAACAGGCACACCGAATTCAGACCCGTACCGTCGCCCTGCTTGATGAACAACCGTGGTTTCTGTTGGCGCTTCTGGTTCGCCGACATGAGCTGGCCATACACCGTCCACACGATGAGTGTCAGCCCGGTCACGATGACCGTCAGTGCCGCGGCATGCGCGGTCACGAATTGCCACATGACACTGTTTCCTTGCGTTGGATTGGCCGCGAAATATAAAGCGTTGCCGAATCGCGCAATATCGGGGTTTTTCTCTGGGCAAATGTACGGGTGGTGCCGCGCGAGGCGTGGCTGCTAGCCCACGCTCGCGCGCAAAGGCCGGCGGGGCCACCGTCGGGCTTATCCTATCAGCCGGTCAGGTTCTGTGCTCGGGCGCCGGATCGACATGGCCGGCGATAGCGTCGAACGCCGGCAGACTGTCGTAGTGCTCGGTGAGGCACGCCATCTTGGTGAGTGTCGCGACCGAGCCGATATGCAGCTTGCCCATGATGTTCGCGCGATGGCTCTCCGCGGTACGCCGGCTAATGCCCAGTGCGGCCGCGACCTGGCGCGTGGAAAGCCCCTGCACCATGCCGCTGGCGATCTCTGCCTCGCGGGGCGTGAGTCGCTTGAGTTGCTGAACATACATGCGCGTGTCGTCACGCTGTGCATGCGTATGGGCGCCGCTTTTCACGCAGTGTGCGATCTCGGCCAGAAGGCACTCGGGCGCGACCGGTTTGCGCAAAAAGCCGGCCGCGCCGAGTCGCATCGCTTCGACGGCCAGTGGAACCGAGGCATAGCCGGTCGTGAACAACGTGCGAACGCGCAACCCACGCCCGCTGATCGCTTGTTGAAGCGCAAGGCCGTCCATACCGGGAAGGCGAATATCGACGACCGCGCAACGATCGCGGGTGGCTTCGGGGTGATCGAGAAACCGCTCGGCACTGCTGAAGCAACGCGCCCGATAGCCGGCGCCCGTAACCAGACCTTTCATCGACTCACGTACGGCGGCGTCGTCATCAATGATTGAAATATAGTCACTCACTGTTCTCTCCTGGGATTACTTGAGTCATGACAAGCATTTATTGACGGGGACCCAGTTGTTCAGTGGTGTAGAAATCGAGTGTTGTGCGGGGCCCAAGCTCCGCGCGTGTTCAGATGTATGAGTCGTTTATGGCAGGCGGGGCCGCTGTCGTTCGGACATGCAACCCGAGCCGGGTATTCGTTCGTGATCGAGGCCGTTCAACGGTTTTTCGGGCGCCGTTTCGCGGCGCGTACAGATATATCTCTCTAGGCGCAGGTGGCGCTGACCCGCACAGCGCCTCCGAGTTCTATCGCACGCCCCGCAAGCAGCGGTTAAAGGGACGATCGGCCATCGGTCGCCATGTTCGCCGCCGCCGACATGCCAGCAGCCCGGGCAACGAAACGGCCGCCCGTAGCGACAGGGCATGGACAACGATGGTCTCGCACCTCACTCGTTGCACCGCACGATTGGCAACGATCCTCGCCGCTCCCGAGATATCCCTTCCGCGCTTCGGTGGCTTCGGCGCGGCTGCTGTTGCAACCACGGCGCGGTGTCGTCGCGTGTGTCGCCGCTCGGACAGCATCAACTCGCCGTGGCCGCCCTCTGCAACTGCGGTGGCACATTACTGATCGACCAGACGCTCGACGCAGGCGCGACGCGCCCGCCGCAAGCGCGCGTTCTCACGGTCGAGGCACGCAGGATAAACCGTGACCGCAGACCGGTCTCTCCGTTTGTTTTCGGAGGCCCGGACGTGCGCTACTCGATCGCTGGGCATGGGTGTCACGCCGCGCGAGACTGCGCGGCGACGACCGTCATCCGGTCGATCACGGCGTGGGCTTCGCGGATGTGGCCGACGCGCCACATGTCGTGGGTTCTGCCCTGGGCGTCGAACATCGGGTTCAACACACGATGCCGCGCGGCACGCGCACTCAGCGCGCGCACGTCGGAAAGCGACACGGGATAGGCATCGTAGCCACGAATCGCACGCTTCCAGGCAGCTACACCGCAGGCACACGCCGCAGCAACGCCGGCCGGCACAAGACGCCCGAGGTCCACGGCTGCCATGCCGCCACCCACGACGGCGGTCAGCCAGACGAGCGTATAGCCGATCGCAAGCATCCAAAGCACGCGTGTCGGGATGAAGCGCGCAAGTAGCACCACGGCTGTCGCCTTGTTTGGTCGATAGTCGCCAAATACGAACGGCGCCTGGTTCTCGCCGTTCGCCACCGTCGCGCCCGCCAGCGGCGGCGCGAGGTCAGCGGTAAGTACACGTTCGCTATACATTTTTCTTCCAGAATTCGTTCGGCACCCGAGAAGGCACCCTTTGATTGGCCGGCAATTCTGGAGATCGGCGATGCGCGAGGCTATCCGTAGTTCACGCCATTTGCGGGTGGGACCCTATAGCGCGAGCCTTTGAAAGGCTGCGATGCGGTACGGCACTCTGCACAAGGTTAATAACAGCGGGCGAGACCGTTACGCGTCGCACCCGCAGCGAAGAAGGCGCGGACAAAGCACGGCAGCGGATCACGGCTGGTTCGCCGTCCGATTCGGACGCGGTCGCCAGCAAACGAGAAGAATGGTGGGCCGTGCAGGATTCGAACCTGCGACCAATTGATTAAAAGTCAACTGCTCTACCAACTGAGCTAACGGCCCCGCTGTTGCGGCGCGCATCATACCCGATTCGTACGCGAAAATCAGCGCCGAGATGATGTTTTAGTTGCGATATCGTGTCGGGTCCGGAACGCCGGCCTCTTCGAAGCCCGCCCGCCTGAGTCGACACGCGTCGCACACGCCACAGGCCCGTCCTTCCGCGTCTGCCTGATAACAGGAAACCGTTTCCGCATAGTCGACGCCGAGCGACGTGCCACGGCGAATGATTTCGCCCTTGCTCAGCTGCATCAGCGGCGTGCGTACTTGAATACGCACGCCGTCCTGGACGGCCGCCTTGGTAGCCACACCCGCAAGTTGCTCGAACGCCGAGATGAATTCGGGCCGGCAATCGGGGTATCCGGAGTAGTCGACCGCGTTCACGCCGATATAGATGGCGTCGGCGGCCAGTACTTCGGCCCATCCCAGCGCTACGGACAGAAACAACGTGTTCCGGGCGGGCACATAGGTATCGGGAATACCCTCGCTCGGCGTCTCGGGCACATCAATATCGGCATCGGTCAGCGCGGAACCGCCCATGCCGTCGAAATCGATACGCACGCATTTATGGTCCACGATCCAGCCGCGCGCCGCGGTGTAGGCCATCGCCGCACTCAACTCCGCAGTATGGCGCTGACCGTAGTCGAAACTGAGCGCATGGCAGACATAGCCGTCCGCCCTCGCCTGTGACAGGCATGTGGTTGAATCCAGGCCGCCGGAGAAAAGCACGACAGCACGCGGCGCGCGGTGGCGTTCGGTCATGGGAGTCACCCGGGTTGGGTTAGCGTCCGGGTTCGTCGCCCCAGAGCTGTTTATGCAGTTGCAGCTGGAGCTTCACGGGCAAACGATCCGCGATGATCCACTCGCCCAGCGCACGCGCATCCACCGCGCCGAAGCTTGGCAAGAACCAGATGGTGCAGCCCTGGGGAACCGTCAGCTCAGCCACGCGATCGCGGGACCATTCATAATCCGCACGCGAGCAGATCACGAACTTGAGCTGATCGTGGTCGGTCAGCCGATCGATATTCTTCCAGAGATTGCGTGCCGCCTCGCCGGAATCGGGCGTCTTGATGTCCACCACGCGCGATGCCCGCGTGTCGACACCGCTGATATCCAGCGCGCCTGCCGTCTCGACGCTTACCGCATAGCCGGCATCGCACAACCGACGCACCAGCAAGGTGGCATTCGGCTGCGCCAGGGGCTCGCCGCCGGTGACACATACATGATGCGCCCCAAGCGCGTCGACTTGCGCGACGATCGAATCGATATCCTGCCACTCACCGCCCGAGAAGGCATAAGCGGTATCGCAGTAATGGCACCGCAACGGACAGCCGGTCAGCCGGATGAACGTACAGACCGCACCCGCGTCGCGTGCCTCGCCCTGCAACGAACAGAATATCTCTGTCAGACGCAGCGCGTTGACGCGCTCCGGCCAGCGGCTATGCGTGACGCCTTCGACGCGAGACCGATGCGCAGTCTCGATTACGCTGGGCAACCCTAGCCGTCCAGGCCCTGCAGCCGCTTACGCGCCATCTCGGCCACGTTGCTGTCGGGGTACTGGTCGACCACACGCTTGAGGGTGCCGTAGGCGTTGTCCACTTCACCCCGCTCGTCCTGGATCACACCGATCTTGTAGAGCGATCCCGGCACCTTGTCGCTGGCGCGAAAACGGTTCACCACGGTCTGGAACGCTTCGAGCGATGCGTCGTAGTTGCGCTTGACGTAGTTGGCTTCGCCCAACCAGTACCAGGCGTTGTCGCTGAAGCTGCTTTCCGGGTTCTGCTGGATAAAGCCCTTGAACGCGCCGATGGCAGCGTCGTAATTGCCGTTCTTCAGCTGATCGAAGGCCGCCGAATACTGCTTCTCGACTTCCGGATCCTGGGAAGTGCTGTAATCGTTGCTTTGCTGGCCCGACGAAGTGTCGCCCCCGTCGTAGGACCCCGATCCGGCACCCTGGCCCGACGACATGCCGCCGCCGTTTTCCAGCTGGTTCAGACGCTTGTCGAGATTCTCGTAGAGGTCACGCTGACCCTGCTCGTTCTGGCGCAGCTGATACTGCAGCGTATCCACCTGCCCCTGTAGATCCCGGACCTCGGATTGGAGCCGCTGAATATCCTGGAACAACGAGAACAGGTTCGGCCCGCCGCTGTTGTTCTGCGCAAGCATGACGGGCTGATCGTTCGCCGGAGCGGCCGACGCCGGCCGGGACTGGGTCCCGGCCGCCGTGGCCACGGCAAACGTCACGAGTGCGATAGGTAGAGCGTGACGCATGACGGGTACTTACTTGGTGTAAATGAACTCGACGCGGCGGTTCTGCGAATACGCCGATTCGGTCGAGCCGAGCTCGGCCGGACGCTCTTCGCCGAACGAAAGCGTGGATAGCTGGCTGGCACTGGCACCCGAGAGCACGAGCGCCTGCTGTACCGACTCGGCACGACGCTCGCCCAGGGCGACGTTGTATTCACGCGTGCCGCGCTCGTCGGTGTGACCTTCCAGACGCAGCTTCACGTTCGGGTGCTCGCTCAGGTAGCGACCGTGGGCCTGAATGGCCTGCGAGAACCGCGACGGAATCGCGCTCTGATCGAGATCGAAATAGATAATGCGCGTGGACAGCGGGTTGTTCGGGTCGGTGAACATGCTGCGATCGGCCGGGTCGATGCCTTCGAGGCCGCGCACGTCGATGTCGCGACCCGAATTCATGCCCATGCCCTGATCGCCCTGGCCACCCATGCCGGCAGCCGGCATGTCTTCGCCATCACGCAGGTTCTTGTTGCCCCCGCACGCTGCCAGCACCACTGCCGCGGCCATCAGCAACGCCACCAGCGAAAAACGCTGGCCCTTGTTAATCGTCATGTTTTTCATCCTTGTGAAAACTCCTATGGACTGTTCGGCGTCTCGCCGTTTTTATCTCAAGAACAACCCGACCGGTGTTCAGTAACCCAGCGGTCCCCAAGCCGGCTCGCGGACTTCGCCACTCTGTGACAGACGCGAGCGCGTCTGACCATCCGTGGAGACCGTAGCCAGTTCGTTGTTGCGTCCCTGGCGGGCGTAGATGATCGCCTGGCCGTTGGGCGCGAAATCCGGACCATCATCGAGCGGACCCTCGCTGACAATGCGGATATTATTGGTCTGCGTGTCCATTACGGCAATACGGAAACCGTTGCCGCTTTTCTGGACCATCGTGATCTGCTCGCCATCGGGCGAATAACTGGCGCGCTGGTTGCTTTCGCCCTCAAACGTCAGCCGTTCCACCTGGCTGCCGTTGCTGCGCATGCGATAGACCTGCGGCTTGCCGCCACGGTCCGAGGTGAACGCAATGTAATTGCCGTCGGGCGACCAGTTGGCCTCCGTATCGATGGCGCCGTTGTTGGTGAGCTGCGTGAGCTGGTTGGTACCCAGGTCGTAGCTGTAAATGTCCGGATTGCCGCGGTACGACAACGTCATCGCCAGTCGACGGCCGTCCGGCGACCAAGACGGCGCCCCGTTGATGCCCTCACGCGAGGAAATTTCGCGGATATTACCGGTGGCCAGATCCTGTACCCGAAGGCTGCTGCGGCCACGATTGATATCGAAGGCCACGTACGCGATCTTGCTGCCGTCGGGCGACCAGGACGGCGACATGATGGGGTCGCGCGAGGAATAGACCGTCGCCGGGTTGTTGCCGTCGTAATCGGACACGATCAGCCGATAGCGCAGCCCGCCGTTTTCCTTGGCCATCGTGATGTAGGCGATGCGCGACAGAAAATAGCCCTTCTCGCCGACGAATTTCTCGTAGATCAGGTTCGCGACCGTGTGCGCCGCGTCGCGCAACTCGTTGCGCCCGGCGTTGATCTGGAAGCTGGCGATCGAACGGCCCTGGTACACGTCGAGCAGGTCGAACGTGATGCGATAGCCGCCCTGACCGTTCGGCGCCGCGGAACCCACGACCAGGTTGTCGACCGAGGACGTACGCCAGTTGTCGTAGTTCACCTGATCGGCGCGCGTGGGCTTGGCGACCATGTTCTGGCGCTCGAAGACATCGAAAAGGCCGGTGGATTCGAGATCGTCGCTGGCCACCTGTGCCACGTCGACCGGCAGCTGCCCGCCATCGCTGCCAAAGGGCGCGATCGCGATCGGGATCGCGCTCTGGGAGCTGTCGGTGATATCGACCTGCAATGCTGCCTGGGCCGGTGCCGCTGCAGTCAGCACGAGTCCGACCAGGGCCGTGAAGGCCACATAAGTTCTGGCTAGAGATTTCTTCATTGATCCGGCTCGAAATTGAACTCGATTTCAGGTGAAAACACGCTGTCCGACGGCGCACGTGGCAACGGGTCCGACTTGCGAATCGCCTGCTCCACGGACCGATCGACCGCTGCGTTGCCGCAGGAGCCCAACAGGCGAAATCCGGTAATCTGGCCGCCCGGCAGCTGGTTTACCCGTACTTTACAGGAAATATTGCGTGCACCCGGCGGGCGCAGCCAGTTCGACTCGACGCGGTCCTTGATCGCCTGCACGTATGCACCCAGGGCTTGGGAATTGCGCGCGTTGGTGCGTCCGGCCGCTTCGCGCTGCATGGCTTCGCGCATGGCTGATTCCCGGGCCGCCTGTTCCGCGGCGGCGCGGCGCTGTGCTTCCTCGCGCGCTTTTCGGGCCGCTTCCTCGCGGGCACGTTTTTCGGCTTCGGCCTTGCGCTGCGCTTCTTCGCGCGCCTTGCGTTCTGCCTCGGCCTTGGCTTTGCGCTCGGCTTCTGCCTTGGCCTGGCGCTCGGCCTCGGCTTTCTTGCGCGCGGCCTCTGCCTTCGCTTCGGCTTCGGCCTTGCGTTTCGCTTCGGCCTGGGCTTTTTCCCGCGCTGCCTGTTCTTTTGCCTTGCGCTCGGCTTCCGCCTTGGCCTTACGCTGCGCTTCGGCTTTCGCCTGACGTTCAGCCTCGGCCTTGCGTTCGGCCTCGGCTTTGCGCTGCGCTTCAGCTTGCGCCTGTTTCTCGGCTTCGGCCTTCTCGCGGGCGGCTTCAGCTTTCGCTGCCGCGGCCTTCTCCGCCTGCGCCTTTTCCCGGGCTGCCTGCTCCTGCGCCTGTTTCTGCTCGGCCTGTTCCGCCGCCTTGTCGGGCTCGGGTTCTTCCTCGGGCTCGGGTTTCGTCTCCGACGCGGGCGAGACCGGCTCCGGCATCGCCGGCATGTCCGTATTCACGGCATCCGGATTGACCACCGACGCCTTGACGATCTTCTGTCCGTGATTGCCGCGCGAGGACGAATCGCTCACGAAGTTCACGCCCACCACGAGGACTACCGCGATGAGCACGTGCAGCCCGACCGCGAGCAGTACCGACCGCCAGTTGTCAGCGAGCTTTCGAAACATTCAGCGTTCGGTCTCCGAGTCGTCGATACCGTCGGTGAGCAACCCGACCTGCTCGGCACCTGCGCGCTGAAGCATCACCATGCCGCGCACGACGTTGCCGTAGGAACCTGCGCCGTCGCCACGAACGGCCACAGGGGCATCCGGACGCGCGCGGATCACGCGGCTGGCGATATCGGTCACTTTGTCGGGAGACAGCGCCGTATCCGGGCTTTCGCCCACGTTGAGATACAGGCCTCCATCGCTGGTTACCGACAGCACGATTGGCTCGTTTTCCTGGCTGAAATCGATCGTCTCGGCCGGCGCCTGCGGCAGCTCGACCTCGACACCGGTGGTCAGCAGCGGCGCCGTCACCATGAAGATGATCAACAGCACGAGCATCACGTCGATATACGGTACGACGTTGATCTCGCTCGCCAGCCGGCGTTTTCCTCGAATACCCATCTCAGTTGCCCCGTGGAAAGCCTAGAGTTCCGGCGGCGTGCGAACCGGTTCCGGGTTCGCGGCCGGGCGCGGTTTCTCGCTGGCCGTGCGGGTGGCCGGGCTGGCGGCATTCATGCCGCGCTCCACGATGCCCGACATCTCTTCCATGAATGTCTGGAAGCGATTCTCGATGAAGTCGACCTTGTTGCTGAAGAAGTTATAGGCCACGACCGCCGGAATGGCGGCGAACAGGCCCATGGCCGTCGCGATGAGCGCTTCAGCGATACCCGGCGCCACCATCGACAGGCTCGCCTGCTTGACGTTACCGAGGGCGATGAATGCACTCATGATGCCCCAGACGGTACCGAACAGGCCGACATAGGGGCTGATCGAGCCAATCGTGGCAAGCATCGCCAGGCCGCGCTCCAGGCGCTCGAGCTCGCGCGAGAGCGCGACGCGCATGGCGCGCTGGACCGACGGTACGGTTTCCTGCGGTGTGGCGTGCCCCGCGCTGCGCTGGCGCTTGAGTTCTTCGTAGCCGCCGCGGAATATCGATGGCATGCCGCGGCTGGTGTCGGCCTGCTGCTGGGTTTCGGCGTAGATGTCCTTGAGGTTGCCGCCGGACCAGAAGCGGTCCTCGAACCACTCCATGTCGTTCTGCGTCTGCTTGAGCAGCCGGCGCTTGGAGAAGATGACGATCCACGATGCGACGGACGCCAACAGCAACGAGAGCATGACGAGCTTGACCAGCAGGCTCGCCTGCATGACCAGTCCCCACAGGGACATGTCGGTCGCAACGTTCATTCCATCTCCTTCTGAGAAAATTCGGGCAGCGCGCAAGGCCGGAAGTCGCGAATTCTGACACAGGCGACCGTGAATAGTGCCTTAATGAGCAGCCGATTCTTACAATGAATCTCCTGCTCGAAGACAATGCGTGCGCGCCGTCGTTCCGCAACGCGCGTACGCACGTCGAGTGTGTCGTCCAGACGGGCCGGCGCCTTGAACTGCATGGCGACATCGGCCAGCGTGAAGGCCACGCCATGGTCGTCGGCCAGTACACGATGGCTATGGCCGTGCGCCTCCAGCCAGAGCGTCCGTGCCCGCTCGAGATACTTGAGATAATTGGCGTGATAGACCACGCCGCTGGCGTCCGTGTCTTCGTAGAAAACACGGACGTGCGTCTCGAATGCGGGTTCGATGTGCGCGCGTTCAGACGCCATCGTCGCCATCCTCGAACAGGTCCGCGCCCGGCACCTCGCGTCGGGCGGGTTGCGGCAGGCCGAAATGTCGATAGGTGGCATGCGTGGCCAGCCGCCCGCGCGGCGTGCGCATCATGAACCCCTGCTGGATGAGGTACGGCTCGATCACGTCCTCGATCGTTTCGCGCGCTTCACCTATCGCGGCGGCGAGACTCTCCACGCCCACCGGACCGCCGTCGAACTTTTCGACCAGCGCGCCCAGCAGCTTGCGGTCCATGATGTCGAAACCGTTGTCGTCGACCTTGAGCATGTCCATGGCCTGCTGTGCGACCGCTTCGCTGACACGACCATCCGCACGCACTTCCGCGTAATCGCGTACACGGCGAAGCAGCCGATTCGCGACTCGCGGCGTGCCGCGCGCGCGACGGGCGATCTCGCCGGCGCCGGCATCCGCCATCTCGACGCCGAGAATCTGGGCGGAGCGCTCGACGATGCGGGCAAGGTCCGCGTGGGAATAGAATTCGAGCCGCTGCGCGATCCCGAAGCGATCGCGTAGCGGCGACGTCAGCGCGCCGGCACGCGTCGTCGCGCCAACCAGGGTGAACGGCGGCAGGTCGAGTTTGATCGAACGCGCGGCCGGTCCCTCGCCGATGACGATATCGATCTGGTAATCCTCAAGCGCCGGGTAGAGCACTTCCTCGACCACGGGCGACAGGCGATGAATCTCGTCGATGAACAAGACATCGTTGGGTTCGAGATTGGTGAGGAGCGCGGCCAGGTCGCCCGGGCGCTCAAGTACCGGACCCGAGGTCTGGCGAAATCCGACCTGCATTTCGTTCGCGATCACGTGGGCCAGCGTGGTCTTGCCCAGCCCCGGCGGGCCGAAGATCAGCACATGGTCGAGCGCCTCGCCGCGCGCACGCGCGGCGCTCACGAAGATCTCCATCTGCTCGCGGACGCTGGCCTGGCCAATGTATTCGGCCAGGCCGCGCGGGCGCAGCGCCCGATCGATGCGGCTGTCATCGCCCTGCTCGGTCGCGCCGATGAGACGTTCCGGCTCTTCCATGGTCAACGTACCGCTCGGCGCAGCGCTTCGCGGATCAGCGTTTCGCTATCCATGCCCTCGGCCTCGATACCGCCCAGCAAACGTTCCGACTCGGCCGGCTTGTAGCCCAGCGACATGAGCGCCTGGCGCGCGATGGCCTTGGCGTCGCCAGCGCCGCTCGCGCCGTCGCCACCCGGCGCCGCGGGCGCCAACGCCGGCGCGATGGCGCTGCCGGAGAGCTTGTCGCGCATCTCGACCAGCAGGCGGGCCGCCGTTTTCTTGCCCACGCCGGGCAGCCCCGTCAGACGGGCGGCGTCGTCGGCCTCGATAGTGGCGACGAAATCGGCCACGCTCATGCCCGAGAGCACGGTAAGCGCAAGTTTCGCGCCGACGCCCGACACCTTGATCAGTTCGCGGAACAGGCTGCGCTCGTCGTTCGTGGCAAACCCGTAGAGCAGCATGGCGTCTTCACGCACGACCATCTGCGTAAGCAAGGTCACCTCGCCGTTGCCGGCCCCCGCGTTCTGCCCGAGCGTGAAGAACGTGGACAGCGGCGCCTCGACCTCATAGCCGACGCCCCCGACATCGATGACCAGCCGGGGCGGCTGTTTCTCGATGATCCGACCGCGCAGCTGGCCGATCATGCCCGGCGCCCCGTGGTGTTCGCGGCAACCCGCATACGCGAGGCGGTGCGCGCGTGGTGGATATGACAGATCGCCACGCCCGCCGCGTCGGCGGCATCGGCCTGGAGCGCGTCCTTCACGCCAAGCAGTACTTTCACCATGTGCTGAATCTGGGTCTTGTCGGCATGCCCACGCCCGACGATTGCCTGCTTGATCTGGGTGGGCGTGTATTCGGAAACCGGCAGCCCGCGCGCCGCCCCGGCACAGATGGCCGCCCCGCGCGCCTGGCCGAGCTTGAGTGCGCTTGCCGCATTGCGCGAGACGAACACGTCTTCGATGGCCATTTCGTCGGGCTGGTGTCGTTCGATCACCTCGAGCAAGCCCTCGAAGATGAGGCCCAGGCGGCTCGGGAAATCGGTGCGCGGCAGACGAATGCAGTCGATGACGATGGCGTGCGGCTGGGCCCCGGATTCGATAACGGCGAAGCCGGTGATCGTCGAGCCGGGGTCGATCCCGAGTATCCGGGGCATCCTAGGCGGGCGCGCCGGAAAGCGTTTCTTCATCGAGCTCGGCGTTGCTGTAGACGTTCTGGACGTCGTCCAGATCCTCGAGCGCGTCGAGCAGTTTCAGGCAGCTCTGGGCATCCTCGCCCTGCAGATCGACGGTGGTCGCCGGGCGCATGGTCACGTCCGCCGCATCGGGCGCGAAACCGGCGGCTTCGACCGCGGCCTTGACGGTGTTGTACTCGTCGGGCGAGGTCAGCACGTCGAACGAGCCGTCCTCGTACTCGACCAGATCCTCGGCGCCGGCATCGAGCGCGGGCGCGAGTACGTCCTCGTCGTCGTTTTCCGGCCCGTAGGTGAGCACGCCCTTGCGATCGAACAGATAGGCCACGGAGCCGTCCGCGCCCAGATTGCCGCCATTGCGATTGAACGTGTAGCGAACCTCGGACACCGTGCGGTTCTTGTTGTCGGTCATGCAGTCGACCATGATCGCCACACCGTTCGGGCCGTAGCCTTCGTAGCGGATCTCTTCGTAGTTGTCGGCCTGACCGTCGCCGGTACCGCGCTTGACCGCGCGTTCGATATTGTCCTTGGGCATGTTGGCGGCCAGCGCCTTGTCCCAGGCCAGGCGCAGGCGCGGGTTGTCGTTCGGGTCGGCTCCGCCCATGCGCGCCGCGACGGTGATCTCGCGGATGAGCTTGGTGAAGAGCTTACCGCGCTTCTTGTCCTGGGCGTTCTTGCGGTGCTGAATATTCGCCCATTTACTGTGGCCTGCCATGATGCCTCGTGGTTGCGCTGCAAACCGTGCGCCGATTCTAACAGCCGCGCGCCGTTCGAATACGGCCGCACATGGTGTGAAAACGGACGTTGCGATCAGATCTCGATCTGGATGCCGAGCTCCACGACCCGATCCGGCGGAATATGATAATAGGCGGTCGCCCGCGTCGCGTTGAGCGCCATGAACGCGAACATGTGCTCGCGCCACACCATCATGCCCGGAACCTCGCTGGTGGGAATCAGCGATTCGCGCCCGACGTAGAAGGTCGTCTCGTCCAGATCGACGTCGAGATCGAACTCGCCGGCGAAACGCAGCGCCACCGGCACGTTGCTCGCCTGCATGAAGCCGTAATAGACCTGCAGCCGATAGACGCCCTTGCCCAGGTTCTCGATCTTGAGCCGATCCGCGGCGGCCACGCGTGGCACGTCCAGCGTATGCACCGTGAGCAGGATCACCTGCTCGTGCAGCACCCGGTTGTGGCGCAGATGATGCAGCAGCATGGGCGGCGTCTTCTTGCCGGCGTCGGTCATGAACACCGCGGTGCCCTCGATCCGCTTCGAAGTGTCCTCCTCGATGGATTCGATGAAGTCTTCGAGCGGCTCCGTGTCGCCACGCAGCTGACGCCCGACGAGCTCACGCCCACGCCGCCAGGTGCCCATGATGAAGAAGATGGCCCCGGCCACGACCAGCGGGTACCAGCCGCCTTCGGGCACCTTGAACAGGTTCGCGCCGAAAAACGCCAGATCCACGACCAGAAGCAGTACGGCTATGACCGCCGCGACACGCGGGAACCAGTCCCAGCGATAGGCCACGAAGAACGCGAGAATGGTGGTAATCACCATGTCCATCGACACCGCGACGCCATAGGCCGCGGCGAGATTGCTCGACGACTGGAACCCGAGCACCAGGCCGATGGTCGCGGCCATGAGGATCCAGTTCATGAACGGGATATAGACCTGGCCGTAGGACTCGTGCGAAGTCTGCACGATATTCAGGCGCGGCAGCTGACCGAGCTGCACCGCCTGGCGCGTAAGCGAGAACACACCCGAAATCACCGCCTGCGACGCGATCACGGTCGCCAGCGTGGCGAGCCCCACCACCGGATAGAGTGCCCACCCGGGCGCCATCTGGTAGAACGGCTGCGTAATCTCCGGATTCTCGAGCATCATCGCGCCCTGACCGAAGTAATTCAGCACCAGCGCCGGCAGGACCAGAAAGAACCAGGCCAGGCGAATCGGCGCGAGGCCGAAATGGCCCATATCCGCGTACAGGGCTTCGCCGCCGGTGACCACCAGAAACACGGTACCCAGCACGAGAAAGCCCGCGAGCCCGTTGGACTGGAAAAAACCGATGGCGTGGAGTGGGTTGAGCGCCGCAAAGACGCCGGGGTGCTGGATAATGCCGTTGATGCCGAGCAACCCCAGCACGACGAACCAGGTCAGCATCACCGGGCCGAACATCGACCCGACCGCGGCCGTGCCGCGCTTCTGGATGAGAAACAGGCCGATGAGAATGGCGATCGTGATGGGCACCACGTAGGGCTTGAACGCCGGCGTGGCGACTTCCAGACCCTCGATTGCGCTGAGCACCGAGATCGCCGGCGTGATGGTGCCATCGCCATAGAGTAGCGCCGCCCCGAAAAGGCCCAGGAGCATGAGCAGATATCGGCGGCTTTTCTTCTCGGTCTTCCAGGGATTGAGCAGTGCAACCAGGGCGATGATGCCGCCCTCACCGTTGTTGCTGGCTCGCATGACCACCGCGAGATACTTGATCGAGATCACGATGATCAACGACCAGAAGATCAGCGACAGCACACCGAAAATATTGGATGGCGCGACAGCTATGCCGTCGTGAGCAAAGAATGCCTCGCGCAGGGCATAGATCGGGCTGGTGCCGATATCGCCATAGACGATGCCCAGCGCGGCAAGACAGAGGAAGGGCAGGGACTGCCCTTCCCCGTGTTCTTCGTCTTTCGTATGACCGCCGCCGTCGCCGTTACCGGACCCATTGGCGAGGGCGTTGTCGCCATTCTCCTTGCCCGCGCCGTTCTTGCTGCCTTTGGCTAACGACCTGTCCTCTTCTTCGGCGGTCATCCACGCCTACTTCTTGCCGCGCTTGGGCGGAAAGTGAATCGGGCGGCCGTCGACGGCGAGCGCCGTCTCGTGGACCGTCTCGCCAAGCGTGGGGTGGCCGTGGATGATACGCGCGATATCCTCGCTCGACGCCTTGTATTCCATGGCGACGACCATTTCCTGCACCAGCTCGGACACATACGGGCCAATCATGTGCACGCCGAGAATTTCGTCGGTCTTGGCATCGGCGATCATCTTGATGAAACCGCCCTGCTGCCCGAGCGCCTTCGCGCGCCCGTTGGCGGCGAACGGCACCTGGCCGACGCGGTAATCGGTGCCCGCGGATTTCACCTGTGCTTCGCTTTTGCCGACCCAGGCCATCTCGGGATGGGTATAGACCACGGACGGGATCACGTCGTAGTTGAGATGCGGTTTCTGGCCGGCCAGGATTTCGGCGACGGCCACGCCCTCTTCCATGCCCTTGTGCGCGAGCATCGGGTTGCCGATCACATCGCCCACGGCATATACGCCCGGCAGACTGGTACGGAAGCTGTCGTTCACATCCACGAAGCCCTTGTCGTCGAGCTCGACGCGTGCGCCCTTGGCGCACAGATCCTTCGTGTGCGGCCGACGCCCCACGGCAACGATCAGACGATCGAACGTCGCCGACTTGGATTCGTCACCCTGGGTGTAGTCGACCTTGACCGACTGCTTGTTCACCTTGGTCGCGGTCACGCGTGCACCGAGCTGAATATCCAGACCCTGTTTCTTGAATGCCTTGAGGCCTTCCTTGGCGACATCGCGATCGGCGATCGGCATGAAGTCGTCCACCGCTTCCAGCAGCGTCACTTCACTGCCCAGACGCGACCACACGCTGCCGAGTTCCACGCCGATATAGCCGGCACCGATCACGCCGAGCTTCTTGGGCACCTCGTCCAGTTCGAGCGCACCCCAGGAATCCACGATGCGATCGCCGTCGAACTTCGCGATATCGAGTTCCACCGGCTCCGAGCCTGCGGCGATGATGATGTTTTCGGTGGTAAAGGTCTCTTCCTTGCCGTCGTGACCGACGAACAGCACTTCACCGGAGTCGACCACCTGCCCGCTACCGGCAAACGACGTCACGCCGTTGGCCTTGAACAGGCTGCCGATGCCGCCGGTCAGCTGTGACACCACGCCAGCCTTGCGCTTCTGCATCTGGCCCAGGTCGAGTTCCACACCGCTGGTCTTGATGCCGTGATCCGCGAATTCGGAGTTCGCACGGTCGTACAGCTCGCTGGATTCCAGCAGCGCTTTCGAGGGGATACAGCCGGCGTTGAGACAGGTGCCGCCCAGCGAAGGCTTGTCGTTGAGATCCAGCCATTTATCGATACAGGCGACGTCCATGCCGAGCTGCGCGGCGCGAATGGCGGCGACGTAGCCTGCCGGGCCAGCGCCGATAACGACGACGTCGAATTTCTTGCTCATGCTCTTCCTTGCAATAACGTGTAGCGGGCGCGACGTGCGGCTCTAGACCTGCAGCAGCAGGCGGGCCGGGTCCTCGATCAGTTCCTTGATCGTACGCAGGAACAGCACCGCGTCACGGCCGTCGATCAGACGGTGATCGTAGGACAGGGCCAGCATCATCATCGGCCGCACCACGATCTCGCCATCGACGACCACCGGGCGTTCCTTCGTGGCGTGCATGCCGAGAATCGCCGCCTGCGGCGGGTTGATGATCGGGGTCGACAGATAGGAGCCGAACACGCCGCCATTGGTGATGGTGAACGTGCCACCGGTCATCTCGTCCATCGTGACCTTGCCTTCCTGGGCGCGCTTGCCGAGGTCGCGAATCGTGGATTCGACGTTCGCATAGGACATCTGGTCGGCGTCACGCAGCACGGGCACCAGCAGGCCACGCGGCGAGGACACGGCAACACCCACGTCGTAATAGCCGTGGTAGACGATGTCGCCCTCGTCGATCGAGGCGTTGACGATCGGGAAGCGCTTGAGCGACTCGACCGCAGCCTTGACGAAGAAGGACATGAAGCCGAGGCGGACATCGTGGTCCTTCTCGAACTTGTCCTTGTACTGGTTGCGCAGATCCATGACCTGCTGCATGTCGACCTCGTTGAAGGTCGTGAGCATGGCCGTGTTCTGGCTCGCGTCGAGCAGGCGTTCGGCAATACGCTGACGAATGCGGGTCATCGGCACCCGCTGTTCGGTGCGCTCGTTGGGCGCGTCGGCAAGCGCCTGACGATCGGCCTGCTCGGACACCGCCTGGGCTTCGCGTTCGGACTGGGCACCGTCGCCCTTGCCTTCGGACTTGGGTTCGCTCTGCTGCGACGCCTTGCCGCTGCTCTTGTCGTCGATCGCCTTCTGGACGTCGGCCTTGGTGATCCGGCCATCCTTGCCGGAACCCTCGACATTGCGCGCGGCAATGTCGTTTTCGTCCATCAGCTTCTTGGCCGCCGGGCTGGCGACCGGCTCCTCGCCGTCGGCCTGGTCGGCGTCCTGGTCGTCGGACTTCGACTCGGACGCGTCGTCCTTCGCCTTGCTGTCGTCCGAATCCTGCTGGTCGTCGCCGTCATCGTCGCCGCTGGCGGCACCCTCGCCTTCTTCGACGATGGCCAGCACGTCGCCGGCCTTGACGGTATCGCCGGCCGACACCTTGATTTCGGTCAGCACACCGGCCGAGGTGGACGGAACCTCAAGCACGACCTTGTCGGTTTCCAGATCGACGAGATTCTCGTCGCGGCCGACCTTGTCGCCCTTGTTCTTCTGCCATTCACCCACGGTGGCTTCACTGACGGATTCCGGAAGCTCCGGGACTTTGACTTCTGTGGCCATGCTTGTCGTTCCTAACTTGTCGAGATCTTGGAGTACGCAGACGTCGTGTTACGTGTTCGCGTCACTTCTTCTTTGAGCGGGGTTTGCGTGTCTGGGCCTTGCCCTTGTCGACGAGGCGTTCGCCACCGAGCAGCGCCGCTTCGATGACCGCTTCCTGCTGTTTCACATGCAGCTTGTGGTAACCCACGGCCGTGGTCGCGGCCCCCGGGCGCGTGGCATAGAGCAGTTCATGACGCTCGGCCAGCGGCACCTGCAGGCGGTGCTTGATCTGATACCACGCACCCTGGTTCTCGGGTTCTTCCTGGCACCACACCACCTCGTCGGCGTTCTCGTAGCGCTCCAGGACCGCGGCGTAGTCGTTGGCCGGGAACGGATACAGCTGCTCGATACGCACCAGCGCCACGTTGTCGAGCTCGCGCTCCTCGCGGGCCTGGTAGAGATCGTAGTAGACCTTGCCGCTGCAGAAGACGACACGCTCGATCGCGTCTTCGTCGACGCTGTCCGGCTCGTCGATGATGAAGTTGAACTGCCCCTCGGCCAGGTCTTCCAGCGTCGAGGTGGACAGCCGGTGGCGCAGCAGACTCTTCGGCGTGAGCACCACCAGCGGCATGCGCAGGTCGCGCACCATCTGCTGGCGCAGCAGATGAAACCATTGCGCCGGCGTGGAGGGGACACAGACCAGCATGTGCCGCTCCGCGCAGAGTTGCAGGAAGCGTTCGAGGCGTGCCGACGAATGCTCCGGCCCCTGGCCTTCGTAACCGTGTGGCAGGAACATCACCAGCCCGCACAGTCGGCCCCACTTGGCCTGACCGCTGGAAATGAACTGGTCGATGATCACCTGGGCGCCGTTCACGAAGTCGCCGAACTGCGCCTCCCAGATTGTCAGCGTCGCCGGATCGGCGGTCGCGTAGCCGTATTCGAAACCGAGCACACCGGCTTCGGACAGCAGCGTGTCGTTGACCGTGAATACCGCGTTGTCGCGCCCCACATGGCGCAGCGGAATGAATTCCTGGCCGTCCTTCTGGTTGTACAGAACCGAGTGCCGATGGAAGAAGGTGCCGCGGCCGGAGTCCTGGCCGGACAGACGCACGTTAAAACCGTCGTCTAGCAGGCTGGCATAGGCCATATGCTCGGCGAAGCCCCAGTCGATCCGTGAGGCGCCGGCAGCCATCTTGCCGCGGTCGTCGATGATGCGCTGTGCGCGCTTGTGCAGTTCGAAGCTGTCGGGTAGCTCGTGGAGCTTCGCGGCGAGCCGCTGCAGCGTCTCGACCGGCACCGATGTGTCGACCACATGCGACCAGTGATCACGGCTGTAGCGTGCCCAGTCCACCGTGTGCTCGTTGCCGACCAGCCCTAGCGTGGTACGCGAGATGTTCTTGCCTTCATCGAGGCCGTCGCGATAAGCCTGCGCCAGCTTCTCGGCCTCGTCGTCGTCGATCACGCCCTCGGCGGCCAACCGGCCCGCATACAGTTTGCGGGTCGTCTCCATCTGCTTGACCTTCTGATACATCAGCGGCTGGGTGACCGCCGGCTCATCGGCTTCGTTGTGGCCGTGGCGCCGGTAGCAGATCATGTCGATGATCACGTCCTTGCCGAACGTCTCGCGATAGTCCATCGCCAGACGGGTGACGAACACCACCGCTTCGGGATCGTCGCCGTTGACGTGAAACACCGGCGCTTCGAGCATCTTTGCGATGTCCGTGCAGTACTGCGAGGTACGCGAGAACTCGCCGAGCTTGGCGGTGATCGGGTTCTGCATCGTGAAACCGAGCTGGTTGTTCACGATGATGTGCACGGTGCCGCCGGTGGCATAGCCTTCGGCCTGCGACAGCTGCAGCGTTTCCATGACGATGCCCTGGCCGGCGAACGATGCGTCGCCGTGGATCAGGACCGGCAGAATGGTGTCGCCGTCGTCGTCGTGACGGCGCTCCTGGCGCGCCTTCACCGAGCCCTGCACCACCGGGTTAACCGCTTCGAGATGCGAGGGGTTGAAAGCCAGCACGAGATGCACGCGCTCGTCCTCGATCTCGATATCGGTCGAAAAACCGAGGTGATATTTGACGTCACCCGACATTTCGAGATCGTCGAGATCGTAATCGCCCTCGAACTCGGCGAAGAGTTCCTGCGGCGATTTGCCGAGAATGTTCACCAGCACGTTCAGACGCCCGCGGTGGGCCATACCGATCACGATCTCGTCGACATGACTGCGCGCCGCCGAGCGCACCACTTCATCGAGTGCCGGAATCATGCTGTCGGCACCTTCCAGCGAAAAACGCTTCTGGCCGACGTATTTCGTATGCAGATAGCGCTCGATACCTTCGGCCGCGGTCAGCTGCCGCAGCACTTCGCGCTTTTCCTTGTCTTCCAGGCGACGCTGGTCGACGCTGGCTTCCAGGCGGCGCTGGATCCAACGTTTCTGGCGCGTGTCGGTGATGTACATGTACTCGGTGCCGATCGTGCCCGTGTACACGCGCTTGCAGATATCGATGATGTCGCGAAGCGGCAATTCGTCGGCTTCGGTAAACAGCGAACCGGTGTTGAACACCGTATCCATGTCGGCCTCGCCAAGACCGTGAAAGGCCGGGTCGAGATCGGGCACCGCCGGGGGCTGATAAAGACCGAGCGGGTCGAGATCCGCCGCCTGATGGCCGCGCACGCGATAATAGTTGATCAGGCGCAGCACGCCGGCCTGCTTCTGCGCGGCCTGTTGGGACATGCTGGCCCGGGGGCGGGCGCCCTGGCCCGCGGATGCCGCAGTATCGACAAACGAGTCGCGAATGGGGCTATGCGGAATATCTTCCGCGCCATCGCCATTCAGACTCTTGAAATATTCGCGCCAGCTGGGCTCGACTGAATCCGGATCCTTGAGATACTGCTCGTAGTAGGCTTCGACGTAGGCCGCATTGCCACCGAAGAGCGGCGAATTGGAGATGAACTTCTCGTTAAGTTCGCTTTTCATAAAGAAGGCTCGTGGCCGCATGGAGGCGCCGGGATCGCCTCGTTCAAACCGTGCCGCTTGGGCGCCTGCCGGTAGGCGTTGTCGCGGCTCATGATAACAAACCAGGGAACGCGCCGTTGTGTTTTACAACGGTCGATCAGGCGCTTTTCTCGGTGCTGTCCTCGTCGTCCCAGCCGGAGGTCAGGTTCTTGAGGTAATCGCGGAACTCGTCGCCGATCTCGTGATGCTGCAGGCCCATCTCGACGTTGGCCTTCAGATAGCCGAACTTGCTGCCGCAGTCATAACGCGTGCCTTCGAATTCGTAGGCCAGCACGGTCTGCTCGCCCATCAATGCCTCGATGGCATCGGTGAGCTGAATCTCGCCGCCTGCACCCGGCTCGGTCTTGTCCAGCAACCTGAAGATTCGCGGCGTGAGAATGTAACGGCCGACCACGGCCAGGTTGGACGGCGCCTTGTCCGGGTCCGGCTTCTCGACAATGCCGCGAATTTCCGACAGCCCGGGACCGATCGGCTCGGCTTCCACGATGCCGTACTTGTAGGTTTCTTCCCAGGGCACACGCTGGACCGCGAGCACGCTCGTGCCGTATTCCTGATAGACGCGCTGCATCTGTGCCATGCACGGCTGGAACGAGCCAGCGATAAGGTCGTCGGCGAGAATGACGGCAAAATCCTGATCACCGACGGCGGGCAGCGCGCAGTTGATCGCGTGACCCAGACCCATCTGCTCGGGCTGGCGGATATAGACGCAGCTGATCCCGGGCGGCAACACATCCTTGACGGCCTGCAGCAGCTCTTCCTTGCCCTTGGCCTCGAGCGTGGCCTCCAGCTCATAGTCCCGATCGAAGTGATCCATGATCGAGTTCTTGGTGTGGCTGGTGATGAAGACCATTTCCTCGGCGCCGGCGGCGATCGCCTCCTTGACGGCGTACTGAATCAGCGGCTTGTCGACGACCGGCAGGATTTCCTTGGCGCTGGCCTTGGTGGCGGGCAGGAAACGCGTCCCCAGGCCGGCGACCGGAAAGACGGCTTTACGAATACGCATAAACGATTCCTTTGGCTCGAAGGCCCTACAAAACGAAATAGTGGTCAGATATAGCGAACATCGCCCAGAAGATGGAGGATGTCGCCTTTCTGGTTGGTTAATGCAAAATCGGCGCCGCTATCCGTGAGGCGGTATGCGAAGCGTGCCTTGCTGGGCAGAAAGACCGGTTTCTTGAACCCGAGCGACAACGTATAGGCCGCCTGCTCGAGCTGCGGTTCGAGTTCGGCCGCGGCGCGCGCCTTGGTCCACATGCCCGTGGCGATCGCGCGCGGAAAGCCGAACAGCTTCGCGCTCAGCGAGTGCAAATGAATGGGGTTGTAGTCACCGGCTGCACTGGCATAGCGCCGCCCGATATCCGCGGGCACGTCCCACTCGCTGTGCTCCGACGGCTCGAACGGCAGCCCTTCGTCCTGTGCCTTGCGTGGCTTCGACGACCCGCCGGACACGCTGGTCTTCTGGCGCGACAACATGGTGCCAGTGGATTCCCACACCAGATCCCCGGCTCGATCCCGCACCCGGGTCACCAGCCCGAATTCGACGCCTTTGGCAACTTCGGTATGGCCACCGACACTGACTTCGAGCTGCAGCTTTTCCGCCGCTTCGATAGGGCGATACTGGGTGATTTCGTTACGCACGTGGATCAGCCCCAGCAATTTCAGCGGGAAAGCCTTGTGCGTCATCACGGCCATATGCAAGGGAAAAGCGAGCACGTGCGGATAGGTCACGGGCAGATGTGGCGTATGCCGAAAGTCACAGACCTTTCTGTATTTGGCGAGTTCCTCGGCCCGTACTTCCAGGTCCGGCACCTCGGCGACGATATCGGGGATCGTCTCGCCCTTGGACAGACCGCCAGACAGCGTCGTCGCGGCTTTCAGGTACGACGGCGCGACCGTCGGCAGGGATTCGTATTCGAGCCGTGTCTCGTTGGCCATGCGTTATATCGTAGATAAGCGTTGGTCGGGACGGTAACCCCTTTGTCGGGGCGAGACAATACAGTCAACCCCCCTGCAGTGTGGGTTTGTCGCCCGCGAGTTCGGCGCGACGATTGCGCACCATCTCGGCAAACTCCTGCGGAATGTCCTGGGCGAGCAGCCGGTCCCAGTAGTCGATCGCCTGAGCCGACTCGCCGCGTTCGGCAGCGGCCAGCCCTAGATACCACAAGGCCTCGCTACTCTCGGCATCGAGTTCGAGCACACGGCGGTAAAGCTCGGCGGTACGCCCCTGCAGATCGTCGGTCGCCTGCAATGTGGCCGCCGCCTCGGCCGCCAGAATCGGCGCGCGGGGCTGCGGCATGGCCGCGTTGATCTCGCGGTAGTTGCGGGCCGCGGCGGCAAAGTCGCCGGTCGCCTGCTGGGCACGAGCAAGCATGGCGCGAGCCTGAATATCGTCCGGGTTATCCGCCACGCGCTGCTCGAGTTCGCCGATCATGGTCGCGATGTCCGGCATCTGTTCGCCGGTCATGGCCTGATAGTCGCCCAGATACCAGTAGGTCGCGCCACTGCCACCCACCAGCAGTCCCGCGATCAGAAGCGTGGCCAGCCAGGGCCGTGACGCGCTGCGCGGCTGCGCGATCAGCGCCGGTGTCTCGTCGACGTCTGCCAGCAGGCGCGCGCCCAGTTCGTCCTTTTCACGCTCGGCTTCGACGCGGTTCATGCGACCCGCGCCGACCTCGCGCTCGATCTCGTCGTAACGCTGGTGATAGATCGCGATATTGGCCTCGCGACGCTTGTCTGGCGAAGGCGTACCCGCACGCCAGAGCGGCACGAGCACGAACACAAGGCTCGCGACGACCAGCAGCGCCGCGAATACGAGAAACTCGGTCATGAATGCTCTCGAGAGGAATCGTCGTCGTCCGCGGCGCCGCGTTGCGCCTCGGCGTCAAGAAGGCGTGACAGGCGTTCGCGATCCACGGGAGGCGCGGTGTCGGCGCTGTCGCGGCGCCGGCGCATGATCACCAACACGACCAGCAGGCCGAGCACGAGCAGAACGAACGGCCCGGCCCAGAGGATGATCGTGTTCGCATTCAACGGCGGATCGTAGAGCACCCACTCGCCGTAGCGATCGACGAGGTATTGCTTGATCTCGGCGTCGCTGCGCCCCGCCGCGATCTGGCCTGCGACCACGGCCCGCAGATCCTGGGCGAGCGGCGCGTCGGATTCCGCGATGCTGCGGTTCTGACAGATCAGGCAGCGCAGCTCGGCGTTGAGTTCGTGATAGCGCGCCAGCGCCTCACCTTCAAGATCCACCGCCGAAGCGCCCGTCGCCCAGCCGATCGCTAACAGCAGAACAACCAGCCAGCGCATCACGATCCCGAGGCCTTGAGCCGTTCGAGGGTGGGCACGAGCGTGTCGTTCATTTCGTCACGCGTGATGGCGCCGACCACCTTGTAACGAATGGTGCCCTGGCGGTCGACCACGAAGGTCTCCGGCACCGCCGCCACGCCCCAGTCGATCCCGACCTCGCCACTGCGATCAAAGGCGACCACGGCGAACGGGTTGCCGTACCGCCCCAGCCAGCGCAAGGCGCCCTCTTTGGTGTCCTTGTAGTTGAGTCCAACCACCGGCACGCCGGTACGACGCGAGATTTCGGTGATCAAAGCATGTTCGGCGCGACAGGCCACGCACCAACTCGCCCAGACGTTGACCAGTGTGACCTTGCCCTTGAGATCGGCCGTGCGAATGCGATCGCGGTCCGAGGCGAGCGTGGGCAAATCGAATTGCGGTGCCGGCTTGTCGATCAGCGCGGACGGGAGAACATCCGGTCGCCGCGTCAGCCCATAGCCGAGCAGCACGATCAGCATCAGCACGACGACGACCGGAATGACGAGCCGCCAGCGCATCATGCGTAGGCCGTCTTGCGCGGGCGATCGCGGGCCACCGCCTTGCCGGCGCGCGCGCGACGCCGGTAACGCTTGTCCGACAGGGCCAGCAGTCCGCCGAAGGCCGACAGGAACGCGCCGCCCCAGATCCAGCGAATGAACGGTCGATGATAGATGCGCACGCTCCAGGCATCGCCCGATAACGGCTCGCCCAGCGAGACGTAGAGATCACGCCAGAATCCGACATCGATACCCGATTCCGTCATCGTCTGCCCGCTGGCGTTGTAGCGACGCTTCGACGGGTAGAGCTCGGCGATCTGCTCGCCATCCTTGCGAACCACGAAATCGCCGACCTCGGCCACGAAATTGGGGCCGTCGACATGGCGCGTGCCCAGGAAGGTGAAATCGTAACCCGCCATCGATGCACTTTCGCCCGGCGCGAGCCTCACATCATGCTCGCCGCCGAAGCCGCTCACCAGACTGATGCCGATCACGAACACGCCCACGCCGACGTGCGCAAGCGCCATGCCGAGCACGTTGCGCGGCAGCATGATGCGGCGCCCGCGGCAACGTCGAACGACATCCTCGAGTGCCGTCGCGATGGCCCAGCACCCGAGTACACAGCCTGCGATCGCGGCCAGCGCGCCCGCGCCGACAGTCAGCAGCGGCATGGCGACACCCAGGCCGATCGCGATCAATAGCGGCACCCAGAGCCGCGACCGAAGCACTTCAGCGCGCGTACGCTTCCACGCCATCACGGCGGCGGCCCCCATCAGAAGCACCAGCGGCGCAGTCAGCGGGATGAAGACCTTGTTGAAGTAAGGCGGGCCGACCGAGATACGCCCCATACCCAGCGAATCCGCGAGAATGGGATACAACGTGCCCAGCAGCACGCCGGCCGCGGCCACCACCAGGAAGATGTTGTTCAGCAGCAGCAAGCCCTCGCGCGACAGCGCGGCCACGGGCTCGGTGCCGGCCTCGAACTGCGGCGCGCGTATCGCATAAAGCAGCAGCGAGCCGCCGATCACGATCGCGAAGAAGGCGAGAATATAAACACCGCGAGCCGGATCGGTGGCAAACGCGTGCACCGAGATCAGCACGCCCGAACGCACCAGGAATGTCCCGAGCAGCGACAGCGCGAAGGCGCTGATCGCCAGCAGTACGGTCCAGCTCTTGAAGATGCCGCGTTTCTCGGTCACCGCCAGCGAATGGATCAGGGCGGTACCGACCAGCCACGGCATGAAGGACGCGTTCTCGACCGGGTCCCAGAACCACCAGCCGCCCCAACCGAGCTCGTTGTAGGCCCACCAGCTGCCCAGCGTCACGCCGATGGTCAGAAACACCCATGCCGCGGTCGTCCAGGGGCGCGTCCAGCGGGTCCAGGCACTGTCGACACGCCCCGTGAGCAATGCCGTGATCGCGAACGCGAACGCCACGCAGAAACCCACATACCCCATATAGAGCATCGGCGGATGGATCACGAGGCCGGGATCCTGGAGCAGCGGATTCAGATCGCGCCCTTCTGCCGGCGGCGGGAACTGACGCGTGAACGGGTTGGAGGTGAATAGCGTGAACAGCAGAAAGCCCACACTCACTGCGCCCATCACGGCAAGCACGCAGCTCGCCACTTCACGCGGCAGTGTCCTGCTGGCCGCAGCCACGGCGAGGCTCCAGCACGACAGCAGCGTCATCCACAGCAGCAGCGAGCCCTCGTGGGCGCCCCATACCGCGGCGATGCGATAGAACCACGGCAGATGCGTATTCGAGTTCGCCGCAACGTAGGCCACCGAAAAATCGTTGCCGTAGAAGGCGAACGCGAGCGCGGCAAAGGCGATGCCGAGCATTGCGAACTGGCCGATCGCCGCGGGTGCCGCCACCGCGAGGCAATCCGTGCGCGAGCGCGCGAACCCGTACAGCGGCACGACGGTCTGAATCGTCGCCAGGCCCAGGGCCAGGATCAGCGCGAAATGGCCGATCTCCGGAATCATCGCTTGGCCTGCATGTTGGTCGGCATGCAGCTTTCGCCCTGCTGATTCTTCATCGCTTCTGCCACGTCCGGCGACATGTAGTTCTCGTCGTGCTTGGCCAGCACTTCATCGGCAACGAACTGACCGGATTCGTTCAACGCGCCATAGGCCACGATGCCCTGCCCCTCGCGGAACAGATCCGGCAGCGTGCCCTTGAACTGGACCGGCACGCTGGCCTCGCAGTCCGCGAGCGTGAAACGCACCAGCAGATCGTCGTTGTCGCGTTCGACCGAGCCATTCTCGACCAGGCCGCCGATACGAAAACGCGTGTGGGTCGGCACCTCGCCGGCCGCGATTTCGCTCGGCTGGTAGAAGTAGAGAATATTCTCGCTGAATGCGGTCAGCGCGAGCGCGACCGCGGCGGCCAGTCCGACGAACAGGCCACCCACCAGCATCAGCCGACGGCGTCGGGTCCTAGTCATCGAATTCCTCGTTCTTGATACGCCGCGCGATGCGCCGGTGCGCGATCAGCGGGCCGAAGACATTGCCCAGCAAAACTACGGCAGCAATACCGTAGCTGCTCCAGACATATGCGGCATAGCCGCCCATTGCCCAGAAATCATCCATCGGAGAAAAGCCTTTTCACCCAGCGACTACGCCGCTCGCGCCAGAGCAGTTGCGCGCGCATGCCCCAGAGCGTGAGCCAGCCGAAGATGAGCGTGAAACCGAGCGCGGCACACAATAGCGGCACGAGCATGTCCATTTCCATGGCCGGACGGCCGAACCGCGTGACCGTCGGCCCCTGATGCAGCGTGTTCCACCACTCCACCGAGTAGTGGATGATCGGCACGTTGATCACGCCGACCAGCGCCAGCAGCGAACAGGCACGCGCCGCGGTACGCGGCGACTCGATCGCGTTATGCAGGGCAATCACGCCGAGATAGAGAAAAAGCAGGATCAGCTCGGACGTCAGGCGCGCATCCCACACCCACCAGGTGCCCCACATCGGCTTGCCCCAGATCGAGCCGGTGACCAGTGCGAGGAAGGTGAAGCTTGCGCCTACCGGGGCGGCCGCCACGAGGAATATCTCGGCCAGCTTGAGCCGCCAGACCAGTGCGACGAACCCCGCCACCGCCATGCTCGTATAACCGAACAGCGACAGCCAGGCGCTGGGTACGTGGATATACAGAATGCGAAACGCATCGCCCTGCTGATAATCGACCGGCGCTTCCACCAGGCCGCCATAGACGCCATAAGCGGCGAGCAGCACGCCGGGCACGGCAAGCGCCAGCGCGATCGACCGGCTGATGCGATAGAAATACGGCAGCGACCCGAAGCGGTGCAGCCAGAGCATGAACGCGGACTTTGCCAAAACGCCTAGCCCGTCTCGTTGCCTGAGAGTTCTGTTGTCTGTCGACGCATATGCTCAGCGCGCGATGCGCGTTCTCCTGTCTATTGTTTTCACTGCGATCCGCACAGCGCCTCGGGTTTCGACAGCGCGAGCGGCGTTGCGCTCCCTACTCGAGGCTGATTTTCAGCGCCGCCGCTATCGCGATAGGCGCCGTCGTGATACCCAGCGCCAGCAACGCCCCGAGCAGATACAGCGCGCCGGCCGCCGGCAACCCGGCGATCGCTGCCCGCATCGCCCCGGCGCCGAAAATCAGCACCGGTACATAAAGCGGGAAGATTAACAGGCTGAGCAGCAGCCCCGCACGCGGCAGGCTCAACGTCAGAGCGGTACCGATAGCACCGACCAGCCCGAGCGTGGGCGTACCCAGCAGCAGGCTGGCCATGATAACGGGTACGGCGTGCGCAGGCACCCCGAGCAGCAACACCAGCAACGGCGAAGCCATAACGAACACCAGGCCGCTCGCCAGCCAGTACGCCGCGACCTTGGCCAACGCGATCAGCGCCAGCGGCTCCGGCGACAGGACATACTGTTCCAGGGTGCCGTCCTCGTAGTCCGGCCGGAACAGGCGCTGCAGTGAAAGCAGCGCCGCAAGCAGCACCGCCATCCAGATCAGGGCCGGCGATACGGTTACGAGAATGCGCGCATCCGCTCCGGTGCCCAGCGGAAACAGGGCGACCACAAGCACGAAGAACAGCAGGTGATGTACCAGCACGCCCCGCTGACGAAACGCCAACAGCAGATCGCGCCGCAATACCGCCCAGAACACACTCAGCATGGCGTCAGTTCGATGGCACGAACCCGGGTATGGGTAAGCGTGAGCTCTTCATGGGTCGTGAACACGACGATCCCGCCACCGGCGACGTGTGCATCGATACGCGCACACAGCACCGCGCGGGATTCCACGTCGAGCGCCGACGCGGGCTCGTCCAGCAACCATAGCGGCGCCTCGCTAAGCCAGAGCCGCGCAAGCGACACGCGCCGCTTCTGCCCTGCGGAAAGTCGTTCACAGGGCCTCTCGGCGACCCGATCGAGCCCGAGCTCGGCAAGCACCTGACGGATGGCGCGCACCGAAACGCGGCGCGCCGCCAGGCGCATGAGTACGTCGAGATTCTCGGACGGCGTCAACGCGCCGTTGAGCGCGTTTTCGTGGCCGACAAAACACAGGTCGTCCTGAAGCAAAACCGGCTCGCCGTCACGCGCGGGTGTCGCGCTTTGCCAGTGCACAGTCCCTGCATGCGGCGCCTGCAGCCCAGCGAGCGTTCGCAGCAGCGTGGTCTTGCCGCAGCCATTCTCGCCGCGCACGCGCGCGGCCTCCCCGCCTCGCAGTTCGAAGTCGAGATCATGGAACAGCGCCCGCTCGCCACGGCCGCAGCTCAGATTCCGGACAAGCAGGCGCGGCTGCGTCATAGAAAGCGTTCTGGGTGGCCCAAGACCAAGTGGCTGGTGCCCGGAGCCGGACTCGAACCGGCACGTCCCGAAGGACAAGGGATTTTAAGTCCCATGCGTCTACCAATTTCGCCATCCGGGCGCGAGCGCTGGATTTTAGCAGCTATAACGTAGCGCGCGTCGGCAATCTGCGTACAAGTTAGGCAGGCAGTGTAGTTAGAACATAATTTAATTCAGGGGTTTTAGGCGCGGCCGCTGACTTTGCAGGTCGTCCAGATGCGATCTTTCAGTTGGTCGTTCATCTGGGCCGCGATCCCGAAGCCGACGGCTGTTCAAAGTCCGGCAGTCCGAGGAGCAACCCAGATGAAAACGCACAAGAATTCGCGTCTGAGCGTTCACGGTCGAATCCACCTCGGTCAGTAGGTCGGCGATGACGGCATGCTGCTTATCGAGGCAGGTCAGGCGATCGGAGTGATCTCGCGAACAGCGACAACCGGCTGCAACATTATCAGGCAAACGCTCTTCGGGATTCGCCTGGCACAGGCTTTTCCCGACGCATTTTCGTATCAGCTGATCCCAGTCGAACGCAATCGGATCATCGCATTGCGTCGAGCGCGCCCGATTTATCAAGAAATCGCCGAGACCGTCGACATGCCTATACCGGCAATGGCCTGCATTGCGAAAGGCCTGCCCGAATTGGCTGGCCGCGCTGAAGCCAACCACGCCAATTCTCCGCTAGGAACACTACGCACCGGTCGATCCAACATATCGGCACATCACTGTCTAGGCATTTGCAACACCGGACAAGAGATTTTTGGCCGCGCAACAACGGTCAGGTCGAGCGACTGATCCAGCCGGCGGTGCGAATGGGCGTACGCACGATCCGACGGGTACTTAGCTCAGAGCGCGGTCAGTCTGCGAAATTGGCTGCATGACTGCATCAGGCAAAGCCGGCACGCCGGCCTCGGTTACCAGCCACCGGTCGGCCGGCTCCGCTTGTTCACGAACGGCCGGGTGGTTAAACGTCTCGACCGCAAGCACGAGTTCTCAATCGCGCATTCGAGCCGGCATCGAGGCTACCCATCCAACTTTAGCGTTCCCGTTCCGGAACGCACATCTAGCCGGCCGGGGATGAGTCGTCCGAGGCACTTTCCTTGAGCCAGTTGCCGCGCAGAGTTGCGCGTCATTTCCCGTGGATTGCGTATCCCGTGAAATATGCAATTTGCCACCTCTATCCTCGAAAACATGCCGCGAAACATGGGTCGTTAAACAAAGTGCCGTAGACGAACTTTAGATATGGGTTAATATCTTCTACACGGGTACTAAAGGGGGGGGATAATTGCCGTGCTGACTGATTATCGGATCGTTCTGACGGTCGCGGGACTCTCTATCCTGCTCGCCGCTTGCGCTGGCTCACCGGCCCCGAACCAAACGGCCGAATCGATAGCTCCTGCACCACCGTCCGTGAATCCGTCAAACCTGCCGATACCGTCGGATCAACCGGCCGACTCATCCGCGACAAGTTCGGAGGGCGTCATCATTGGCGCAGGCGATATTGTTCAAATGAGCATGTTCGGTCAGGCCGACATGAACATCCAGGGGTTTGTGTCCGACACCGGACAGATATCACTGCCCCTGCTGGGCATTGTCAATATCGGCGATCTGACACCCAATGCGGCTCAGACCCGTATCGAGACAGCATATCGAGAAGGCGGTTATTTTCGTGATCCTCAAATCAGCCTGACGTTAGTGGAACACCGTAGCCAACAGGTCTCAGTCCTCGGTGCGGTGAATCAACCCGGACGGTTCTCGTTAACCAGTCGCACGACGCTTCTCGATGTGCTGGCCGAGGCGGGCGGCATTACGGCACGGGGCGCGCGTTCAGTCGTGCTGATTCACGCCGGTAAAGACGCCGAGATGAGAGAGCGTATTGATATCGATGCATTGGTCGCTGGCGACAGCACTGCCAGCGTCTTACGCGCCGGCGACACGGTCTACGTGCCTGAGGCGCCGCTATTCTACATCTACGGTCAGGTTCAGCGCCCTGACGCCTACGCGATCCGGCCCGGGATGACCGTCATTCAGGCTATTTCCACCGGCGGCGGCCTCACCGATCGTGGCTCCAACTCTCGTTTTGCCATTCATCGTCGTGCACCCGACGGCACGGTGAAAACGCTCGATGGGTCGCCTACCACGCGCGTACAGGCTGGTGACGTGATTTTCGTGAAGGAGCGTTTCTTTTGAGCGCCCAAGTCGATCGGCCACTGATCCCCGGCATGCAGGCCACGCCGACCGTCGGCCAGCTCTGGCGCGCGGTTCGCGCCCATTGGCGCACTGTCGCGATTACGGTGGCCTTGTTTACCGCTCTGGCAATCATGGCATCACTGTTTTCGACGAGCTATGAGGCGCGCGCGTCGCTTGTAATCGAGTTCCCAACAGTGGACCCACTCACCGGTCAGGCGCGTTCCTCGGCATTGGCCGAGAGCTATCGTGCGACGCAGATCGACCTGTTAACTAGCCAGAACGTCATGCTGGGCGTGGTCGATCAACTAGGCCTGGCAGACGACCCGCAAGCACTGGCTGATTTCGAAACCGAAGACAACGGCGAGGGGTCCTTTCGGCAGAGGCTGGCGGCTCAGCTGGGTGATGGTCTTCAGATTCGCGCCGGCGAGATCAGTCAATTGCTCGTGGTCTCTTTTCGAGGCGAGAACGCCAAACAAAGCGCCGCCATCGTCAACGCAGTGATCGACCAGTATATGAAGGCCAGCGCGAACATGGCCTCCGATCCGGCGCGCCAGCGTCTCGGTCAATACGCGGATTTTCTCGACGGTCTACGCGGCAAGGTTGACCAGGCGCAGGAGGAATTGACCGCAGCGCGTCAACGCCTTGATGTGATTGATGCAGCGGGCGCAACTACCGTCGATACTGACCGTCTGACCGATCTCGGCACACGCCTAAATGCCGCGCAGGCCCGGATGCAGAGTGCTCAGTCTGAAGTCGATCAGATCAACGCCGCACGTTCAAACCGGAAACCGGTCACCGCTCAGGCGGACATTCTCGACAGCAACGTGGTCCAGGACTTGAAGGATCGCCTAGTCGGATTTTTGGCCCAACGCGCTGACATTGCCCAATCACTAGGCCCCAATCATCCGCGTATTCGCGCCATCGATGGGCAGATCGACACCGTAAGAGCGCGCCTGAGCGCCGAGATCGATGCCTATCTCGCGGCCGCACGCCAAAGTGCAAAGGCCGCGCGCGGCGAGGTCGACGCCTTACAGAACAATTACGATGCGGCCCGGGCAGACGTCATGGACAAGCAAAGCAAGCGGGGTCAGCTGGCCAGTTACCAGCGGCGGCTCGAAAGCGCGTTACAGGTCTACGAAGCGGCGCTGTCGAACTACGACCAAGTGCTCGGCGGCAGCGAGCTTAGCCCGCAGAATGTGTCTGTAGTCACGCGTGCAACGCCGCCGACGAAAAGAGCCGGCCTGGGCCTCAAGCGCAAGTTGTTATTGAGCCTCGTGCTGGGCGGAATCGTTGGCGTCATGATCGCCCTGCTCCAGGAACTGCTCGACCGGCGCGTACGTGCGCCCGAGGATATCGAGCGCGAGCTGGCATTGCCGGTGTTCGGCGTACTCAAACGCGGAGCAACGGCATGAACATGGATCGACGACCGGCACACGCGGACATACATCGCGACGTATTCGCGTTTCATGTACCGCGAGGGCAATCTGCCGATACATTGCGCGCTGCGCTGGCACGCATCGAACTCAACGATACGCCTGTCCGGCGTTTGGCGGTGGTCGGCTGCATGGCCGGCTCAGGTCGCAGTTTCGTGGCGGCAAACCTCGCCGTCCTGCTAGCGCAGTCCGGCCAACGTACGGCATTGATCGACGCGGCACGCGAGAGACCGCGGCAACATCTGCTTTTCGGACTCTCTTCAATCGACACTGCTAGCACAGCAACCACTGTGCCAAGATTGACCGTCGTAACCGGCACTGAGACCCAGCCGTCGCTGGCCGACACACTGATCGAAGCGCCGGCACAGTTTGCCCAGGCCATGACGGAACTAGGCCGCAAATATGAATACATCTTAATCGATACGTCGGCCCATCCGAGCGATCTGGACGCGATTTCTGCCGGCAACCTCAGTGACGGCGCGTTGCTCATCGTGCAGCGAGGTATCACCCCTGTTCACAGGCTACGCACCCTGACCGATCGATTACGCGAGAGCGGCACTCGCGTATTGGGCACCTTGCTCATCGAGGAATAAGACCAGTGCCTCTTCCGGTCGAACACGATACGCGTTTCCACCGGCTGCTCGTTGTGCTGTTCTGGGTCACCCTGGCGTTCGCGCTGCTTCCCGATGGTCTCGATTGGGCCAGCAATGCGGCGTCCAATGATGCGCAGGGCGGCTCCGTGATCCGGCGTCTGCAATGGATGACACCTTTTTTGTTCTGTGCATTGGTGATCTGGCTACGCCGCGGCGTAGCCCTGCGCATTGCCCGCCAGATCGACCCATTTCTGTGGCTGTTCCTCGGCTGGGCCGTGCTCAGTGTCGGCTGGTCGGATTATCCGATGGTGACTGTTCGCAAGCTCGTGCTGCTTGTCGGCACAGGGCTGATCGCCCTGTCATTCCAGGTTGCCGCCTGGCGACCGGATCGGCTGCGCCGCCACACACGCGCCTGCCTAACGACACTGATCGTGTTTTCAATCATCGTGGTTTTCGCCCTGCCCAACATCGGACATGTCGCGGGCTACGAGAATGCCTGGACCGGCATCACCCGCAGCAAGAACCACCTTGGCATGGCTGCGAGCCTGGTAATGGTGCTGTGGATGCACGGACTGGCGATCGGCGAAGTACGCCCGCTGCCGGCCATCGGCTGGACTGCGGTGGCCGCGGTCACCCTCATCATGGCGCGCAACGCCACGGCGCTGCTTTGCGTGATGGCGGTGCTGCCGCCGATGTGGTTGATGTTGCGTCCGGTTATATCGTTGCGGGGCCTTCTGTTCGGCAGCGCGCTCGCGCTCGGCGCAGTTGTGCTCAGCATATTTTTCGTCGTGCTCATTACCCACGGCGTGCCAGGCTGGCGCGAAATCGTCGCCCCGGTCGCAAACGCCGTCGGCCGCGACGTGACCTTCACCGGGCGTCTCGAGATCTGGCGTCTAGTGTATGCGGAAGTCCTCAAGCATCCGTTGTTCGGCACCGGCTTCCAGGCGTTCTGGCTCGGTATCGGCGGCCCCGCGCCCTGGGTCACCCAGAACCTTTACGGCGTCCTCTGGCAGGCCCACAACGGCTATCTAGACTTGGCTAACGAGCTGGGCGTGCCGGGCCTGCTGCTGGGGATCGGATTTCTCGCCAATACGATCCGCCGCGGTGTGCTGCTGCTGCCGGGATGGCGGGCCGAGGCGGCCTGGGTGCTCGGCTTCATTGCTTTTCTCAGCCTTGCCAACCTGGCGGAATCCAGCCTGTTCCGCCCGATCCATTTCATGTTTCTGCTGTCTGTTCACGCCAGTCTGGCGCTCGCACGTCTGCGTGCGATCGATTCGCCGAATCAGGAAAGTTGATGCGTATGCGCAACGCCTTATTCAGCCGTAGCCTGGCAGCACGCGCCGCCCCGGCCGCAGCGCTATGCATGGCTGCTGGTTCAGCTATGGCAGAGGTCACGGCAGAGGTCGTGCTACCGCCGATCGCCGTCGCTCAAGCCAACGCCAGTGTGTTTGCGACACCCTTGGCTGTGTCCGCGCAGGCAGTTTATACGGTCAACGTCGAACCGGGCGCTCGGCCGGTGCCGATTCATAGTTTCGGCCTCTACACCGTCATACGAAAAGGCGTACGCAGCGATAACGGTAGCTGGGCGTGGCAGACTTATCGGCTCGACGTGGATACGGCTAACGACCCGTATCACACCGCCGCCTCCATCGGACTCGATCGGAGCGGCTTCGTGCACGTTGCCTATGATATGCATAATCTGCCCTGGCAATATTCGGTCTCGTCGCAGCCCGAGACGATTGATACATTCGTTTTTCGAGGCCAGCGTGTAACCGCCAAGGCGCGTTGGGGGAGCCAGAATCGGCGCGTCGAATTCCCCGCGCCTGGTACCGCGTCGATCCCGGGTACACAGGTCACATACCCCGCGTTCTTCAACGATCGCGACGGACGCCTCTACGTGACCTACCGCTATGCCGTGCGCCCAGCCCGCACGTGGTCGGAGCGACTTTTCTCGGGCGGCCTCGCACGCTATGACGAGCAGACGCGCCGTTGGAGCGCGATCGGCGGTGACGTTACCGTCGGTCGGAACGATGTCCAGCTGCCGCCGGGGCAGACTGAATATACCAGCCGACCGTTCATCAGCCAGCCCGGCTGGTGGGTCTACCAGATGCGCCTAGCATTCGACGCATCCAACGGCATGCACGTGGCTTGGCTGTGGCGGCGCGGCGACTCGGGTGTGGATCAGAATTTCGCCAGCTACGCCTATCTGCCGCCCGGCAGCGATACGGCCTATGATGCCACCGGTGAACGCTACGAGCTGCCGATCGACCTCGCGTCGGCGAGTCGCGTCGCGCCGGCGCGTATCGCGCGGCTGGCCCCGGACGGTCTGTATAGCCCGGCCCGAATCAGCGTGAGCGCCGGCGGCCACCCCGTGGTCGCGCTGCAGTCGGTGCACGGGCCGCGCTATAGAACGCGGCTCGCGGACAAGCACTGGTCCGATCCGGTTCCAGTGCCGGAACAGGCTTTTGAACAACATTACGATGACAGCGGCCACGAGTGGGCGTTTGCCTCCGGCCTCAGGGTGCTGCGCCGGTCAGTCGACACACACGGCATACCGACCGGCGACTGGCAAACGGTCTACACAGGCAACGCGAGTGATGGCACCGCACTGTGTCATACCCGGGCAATGCCCGCACCGTCCGAAAGCGGTGCCCTGTTCTATGTGCACGCCAATGTTCTGGACGACGGTCGCTGTCGCGACGATCGCGTCACAATCATTCGTCTGAGCAAAGGATAGGCCTTTCATGCGGGTACTCATGCATGCGCCGTGGCCGGCCGAATATGTGACGGAACTTGCCGCGGCATTGGCCGCGCGCGAGAACATCACGCGTCTGTGCGTCATTGTGCGTGCGGATTTTGCGTACGCCGACGCGGTAGGCGCCGCGCTCTTGGCCCGCTGTTATCCCGCAGCCCATAGCGAACGCAGTCGCTGGCAACAGCTGGCGGGGCATTTGGTCGCCCTGGCCCGTAGCGCCGCGTGTATATGGCGGGAACGTCCGGATGTCTTTCATGTCCAGGCGCTGCACCGACCAATACTTGACTGGCCGCTGCTGCTGGTCGCCCGGCTGCGCGGCGCCAGCCTGATCTGGACGGCGCATAACAGCCTGCCGCATGAGAATCGCAGCACTGATAAAGCGCTGTTCCGCCAGATCTATCGTCGTGTCGATGCCGTCATCGCCCACACCCGTCATACCGCTGACACATTAATCAGGCAATTGGACGTATCAGCCACGCGTGTTCACGTCATCGCCCATGGCCCACTCTCGCTCAGCGCCCGTCCGGCCCCGACACGCGCTGCCGCACGCGCCTCGCTCGGTATCGATGACAGCACTTTCGTGCTCCTGCTGTTCGGACGCCTACGGCCGTACAAGGGTCTGGATATGCTGGTCGCGGCACTCGACCGTCTTGCCGATCCCAATATCCAGCTTATTGTTGCCGGTGAAGACATGTTTGGCGACGCTGCCCGGGATATCAAAGGCCGTAGCGATGTAATGGCCGACCTGCGTCGCGTCGATGCCGAAGCGACTGCCCGCTATTTCGCAGCCGCCGATCTGGTGGTCCTGCCCTATCGCCGAATCGATCAATCCGGTGTGCTAATGCTGGCGCTGACTTATCAAAGCGCGGTGCTGGCGAGCGGTATCGGCGGTCTGTCGGAAGTGATCGACAACGAGCGCACGGGATTTCTGTTGAACCCAGTGGACGTCGATACGTTGGCCGCGCGTTTAACAGAGCTCAAGAGCCGCCCCGATGCGCTAGAAACAGTTCGGCGCAACGTCGCAGTCGAGGGTGACGGCGAACGTGGCTGGCCACGCCTGGCAGAGTACACCGCAGCAGTTTATTGCAGCGCAGCAACACAGGCCGGCCAACGGCGCGAACCGAGTGCCGATCAGTGACCACGGGGATGCACGCATGAACGATCGACGGCCGCTCGATAACGGGTCGGCAAGTGCGCATGTGCTGATCATTGTCGAGAATCTGCCCCTGCCCTTCGATCGCCGAGTCTGGCAACAGGCCTGTGCGCTGCGGGATGCCGGCTATGCGGTATCGATCATCTGCCCGCAGGCCGAGGGCTACGACGCGCGCTATGTCCAACTGGAAGGTATCGCCATTCACAGGCACCCACTGCCTGTGGAAGCTAAAGGCGCCTGGGCCTATCCGCTGGAATATGCCACCGCACTATTCTGGCAACTAGTGTTGACGGTGCGTATCGCCCGCAAGCGGCGCATCCAGGTCATTCATGCCTGCAATCCCCCCGATACGATCTTTCTTGTCGCCGCGCTGGCGCGACCGTTCGGTGTGCGATTCCTGTTCGATCACCACGATCTCTGCCCGGAATTGTTTGTGGCCAAATTCGGCCGTCGCGGTGTGATGTATCGGTTGATGCGGATATTGGAGCGCACGACCTTCGCATTGGCGAAAGTGTCGATTGCCACAAACGATTCGTTCAAGCGCATCGCCTGTGCTCGCGGCGGGATGGCCGAAGACGATGTATTCGTGGTGCGCAGCGGCCCGAATCTCGAGCGAATCAGACCCCTGCTTACTGACCCATCGCTACGCCGAGGCCGCGAGTATCTCGTTGGCTATGTGGGTGTCATGGGCGAACAGGAAGGCCTCGAGGATCTACTCCATATGGTGGCGAATATCGTGCATGAGCGTGGTCGCACCGATATTCAATTCTGCCTGGTTGGCTTCGGGCCGTCGCTGGCGGGGCTCCGCACGCTCGCGGACACGCTAAAAATTGGTAATTACGTGGATTTCCCCGGCCGTCTCGACGGTGACGAGCTGCTGCGCGTGCTGTCTTCTGCCGATATTTGTGTTAGCCCCGATCCGAAAAACGACATGAACGACCAGTCGACGATGAACAAGATTCTGGAATACATGGCGTTGGGCAAAGCGCTCGTGCAGTACGATCTGACCGAAGGTCGCGCGTCGGCCGGCGATGCTGCCCTGTATGCGCGTCCGGGGGATCGTGGCGATTTCGTCGACCAGATACTCACCCTCATCGATGATCGGCAGATGCGAGAAACAATGGGCGCATACGGTAAGCGTCGTATAGAGGACGTGCTCGCCTGGAACCACGAGGTGCCCAAGCTGCTTGCGGCCTACGAGCGGGTGCTGTCGTGACTGATAGCAAATTTCAGGGCGCGGCGCGGCCGTCGATTCTGGTGATCTCGCCGGTTCGCGACGAAGCTCGTTTCATCGACGCCGCGATAGACAGCATGGCCGCGCAAACGGTTCGTCCCACGGCTTGGGTGATCGTCAATGACGGTTCGACCGACCACACTGCTGCCATGGCACGAACCCGCGCCGCCGAACTCGACTTCATAACCGTCGTGGACAAGCCCGATCGCGGCCACCGCCATGTCGGCTCTGGCGTGATCGAAGCCTTCAACTTCGGGCTCTCGGCTTCACCCATCGCGGATTGGGACTACATCATCAAACTCGATGCGGATATCACCTACGGACCGCGCTATATCGAACTGATGCTGGCCGAGTTCACCCGTGAACACCGGCTCGCTGCGGTGTCGGGACGTGTCTTTAGGCCCGAGCCGGGTGGGGACGTCGAGGAACGCAAGAGCGCCGACATGGTGTGCGGGCCGTTCAAGTTTTACCGGCGGGCCGCCTTCGAAGCGATCGGCGGGTTCGAGCAGACTCTCCAGTGGGACGGTATCGATATTCACCGGGCGCGCATGACGGGTTGGCGCACCTATAATATCGCCAATCTCGAAGCACGCATCCATCACCATCGGTTAATGGGGTCATCTCAGGTCAGCATCGTGCACGGGCGGATGCGGTGGGGGCGCGGCATTCATTTCATGGGTTATCACCCGGCTTATGCGGTGGCCTCCGGTCTTTATCGGATGCGCGACTGGCCTTATGTGGTCGGTGGTCTTCTGATCATCGCCGGTTATTTCCGCGCAGCAGCTCAGGGCGCCAAGCGCTATCCAGATCCCGAATTTCGTGCGAATCTGCGCCGCTGGCAGCTTCGCCAACTTGCGGCATTACCGCGTTCAGCATTCAGCGCAGCCCGGCGTCATCTTGTCGGCGTGCGGCACTCGCCATGAAGTTCAACGGCCGCACCTTCTCGGCGCCGTTGTTCAACGGGCTGACTTACGGTGCACTAAGCACGGCGCTGTTGCTGCTGATCTCCGCTTTTTCCGATCAGGGCACCAGTGAACACGACCGCCAACTAGCGGTCATCGCGCTGATTGTGATCGGCATCGTATTCGGCCGTTACAGCCTGCTCTGGCGCTGGCATGTGGGCCGCTCTGGTTCGATCGGCACCGGCGTGATGATGAGCTGGGCGATGTGCGCGACCGGTTTCGTCTTCCTGGGTTTCATCACGCGCCAGACCGGGGAGTTCGAGCGGGGCGTAATCCTCCTTTGGCTAGCGTTGACGCCGATTCTGTTCATCTGCGCGCATCACGTCATCCGTTATCTGTTCTTCCGATATTTCCCCAGCTCGATGAAATCGAGAACCGCGGTCATCGTTTTCGTGAGTGCCGATTCGCAGCGTCTCGCCCATGTATTGAGCGATCTCGAGGTGCCGAAGTTCAGCCTGCTGGGGTATTTTGAAGATCGCAGTTCAGAACGTGTCGGTCATACCGAAAATGATGAACCGGTACTCGGCGGCACCGATGAGGTGGTGGATTACGTGAATGCTCATCGCGTGAATGTCGTTTTTATTGTGTTGCCTCTGGACGGTGCGGACCGTGCGGCCGAAATCGTGCGCCAATTGGGTAATACCACCGCCTCGATCTATTTCATGCCCGCTTCGCCCTTGTTCCGGACCGACCATCTGCAGTTCGCGGAAGTCGGTGGCGTGCCGGTGTTCTCTTTCAGCGAAACACCCTTTTTCGGCGCCGACGGTGTTCTCAAGCGGCTCATGGATATTCTTTTATCCTGCGGCGTACTGATTACGTTGGCGCCGTTATTCCTTGTAATCGCGCTCCTGATCTGGGTGACATCCGGGCGGCCCGTGATGTTCGCGCAGCAGCGTTATGGCCTGGATGGCCAGCGTATAGTTGTGCACAAGTTCCGCACCATGCACGTCGATGAATCCGACGACACCGTAGCCCAGGCCACCCGGGACGATGCGCGCGTGACGCCTATCGGACGCCTGCTGCGCCGCACCTCGATCGATGAACTGCCGCAATTCTGGAATGTGCTGCGAGGCGACATGAGCGTGGTCGGTCCGCGCCCACATGCCATCGAGCACAACGAAGCGTATCGCGGGCTGATCGAACGCTACATGCTGCGCCACAAGGTACGCCCCGGTCTGACCGGACTGGCCCAGATCAACGGCCTGCGCGGCGAAGTCCGGATGCTCGAATGCATGCAGCGGCGCGTCGAATTCGATCTCCGCTATATTCGGACCTGGTCTCCCGGACTCGATGTCTACATCATATTGCGCACCGTCGCGCTGATATTCCGCGATCGTGCGGCTTATTGAGTTCCGATATATCCTCGCTGCCACGGTCGTTGCGCTTCCCTGGAGTGCACGCTCGGGCGAGTTGCGTTTGTCACCGTATGTGGAAACGGGCGTCAGCCGCGACAGCAATCTGTACGCAGCCCGCGAGGCCTCACGCGCCGCCGATACGCGCCGTCATGCCACCATCGGCGTCGATGCCCGCTGGGGCATGTCGCGTCAGTCGCTGTCGCTGCATATCGATCTCAGTCGTATCAGCTACGCCACAAACACGCGGCTCAATCACAACGCCTATCACGGCAATTTCGTCTGGAACTATGCCGTTGGCAACGCGCTGAGAGGACAGCTGTACTACAACAGGTCGCGCGAGCTCACCGGGTTCGAGAACCGCAGCAATCGCGTCGAGGATTTCATCCAGGTCCGTAATCCGGGGTTCGAAACCGCGCTCGCTATGACGCCGCATTGGCAGGTGGGCGCCGGTGTCGATTATCTGGAACGTCGACACACGCTCGACACCGAGCGCCGCTTCAATCGCAACGAAGTCCAGTCACGCCTCACACTCCAATATATCGGCGCGCCGGGCGCCATACTGACCGCGGGCGTCGAGCGTATCGACGGCGAATACCCAGAACGCGACGTGGACGATCCACTGGCGCGACGCTTCGTTCAGCACGAGCCCTTCGGACGTCTGGACTGGCGTTTTTCCGGCCTGTCACGCGTACAGCTCCGGGCCGGCTACGCCAGCCGGAACAACCGGGGCGGCCAGTCCGAAGACTACGCCTCGCCGACCGGCCGTCTTGCTTATATCCGTGATATCTCCGCGAAGACCCAGCTCAGCGTTGCCGTATCGCAAGATATCTATTCCGCCGACAATGTCGACGCCAACGCCTTACGCAATCGCGGCGCGCGCATCGAGCTCAATTGGGAATACAGCCCGGCAATCAACGTCACCGGGCACTTGGCCTGGGATCGTCGCGACTACCAGCGGACCTCGACCGCCATTGACGGCCGTAATGACAAGGTCCGGGACTACGGGCTCGATCTGACTTGGCGGCCCCGGCGCCAACTGTCGATCATCGCCAGTGTCCAACGGGTCGTGCGTGAGTCGAACCAGCCGGAATTCGGCTATCGCGAATGGGTCGGTGGCCTGGCGGTGCGGATCACCCTTGATCCTGAGCCGCGCTGAATACGGGCGTGGACGCCTTTGATTTGCGCCCGCGCAACACATCCAGAATAGAATACAGCAGCGCGCGCTGAAAAGCCAGCGCCAAACCGGCGTACACCATAACACCCGCGGCGACCTGTGCGATCAGACGCAGTGCAGACGAATCGGCCAATAGCGTCAGTTCACCGACCCCGACAACAGCGACCGCCATGATCGACGCGTTGATCAAGGACGGCACCACCGAGCGCACAAAACCCGGGCGATCAATGCCGAGTACGGGGCGCGCAACCGCGAGATAGAAACCGCCTAGCGCGCAAGCGGACACGATCCGCGCGATGCCGATGGCCGGCCAACTCAACGGATGCAGTGCAATCAGCGCAGCAGCCATCCAGATCAGTTCCCACGTGAGGGCCAGACAGCACAGACGTGCCTCTCCACGTGCTGCTAGTGCTGTCATCAAGAAATGTGTGGTCGCACCGATGACACAGGCCAACGCCAAACCGGATGCGATGGGCCCGGCGGCCGTCCATTTCGCGCCGCCCAACAGGGCGATCAGCGTCGGCGCACAGGCCGCGAGCCCAAGAAACACCGGCATCAACACCAGCGCCGTATGCGACACCGTACTCGCCACGGCCGCGCGCAGGCGTTCCGGCGCGTGCTGCGCACGGACGAAAAACGACATCGCGATATTGTGGCTGACCGACGCTGTCGGCCCTCGCACCGGCTCAATGATACGCAGCGCCATATTCAGATAGCCCGCCCCTTCGATCCCGAACAGACGTGCCACCAAACCCTGGAAAACAGCATCGCTTGCCTTGTCCACGCAGCGAGCTACGAAAAACCAACCGGCGACGTCCGAGAGTTCGCCAAGTCGTCCGGGCGACCAGCCGGGCGCGATGCGCACAGGGCTGTCTACCACAAGCCATATCAACGTGACGAAACGCGATACCAGACGCACCGCGAGCAGAGACCACACCCCTACACCCGAGAACACCAGCAGCAGACCGACAATCGTGCCGGTCACGTCTCCGACGAGATTCGACCAGGCGATACGCGCAAACGCCTGATGGCGGCGTGCCATCGCGGTAAAGATCGCGACACCGGCGTGGGCGAGCAGAATCGGGCTGAATCCCGCGACCAGCCATGCCAGGGTCACGGTCTCGCTACCCGGCGGAAAGACTTCGGTGATCCAGCCGGCGGCCACGCCAGTCGCGGCCATCAGCGCCACCGAGCCCGCAAGGACGACCGCCAGCGCCCCCGAGAAATGAACGCGCGAGATGAGCCGCCTCTGGACCAGCGACTCCTCGAACGGGGCGGTGACGAAGATCGCGAGCAGGCTTACGATCACGATCGTCAGTGAGGCGCGTCCGAATACCATCGGCGACAGCCAATGCGCGAACACGACCGTCGTGGCCACCTTGAGCAGTATGCGGCCCAGCGCATCGGCCAAAGAAGACGACAACCACTTCAGCATGAAACCCGCTGCCTTTCGAGACGTAGACCGGCGACAATACGCATATGACACGCGATCGCGCTCTGGAAGACATCATTCTTGGCCTGCTGCCACCCGGCGTGATCGTGCGCGCGGGGCCTATCGTAGCGGCCGGGCCGCTGCCGACGATCGAAGCCCGCCTGATAACTCGCGCGGTCGAGACGCGTCGGGCCGAATTTGCCAGCGGCCGGGTGCTTGCGCGTAACGCATTGGCCGCCCTCGGCCGACCCGTGCAGGCGCTGGGCGCCACGCCCGGTGCAGGGCCGGACTGGCCCGACGGCGTAGTCGGCAGCTTGACGCACGCGCACGGCGTGGTCGCCGCGGCTGTCGCACGCAAGACAGCGCTCGCCGGACTGGGTATCGATATCGAAGGCCCACGCACGCTGAGCCTGTCGACGTGGGGCAGCGTATTCACACAGGCCGAGTGTGCGGCATTGACCGACAGCCATGCTGCCGCCCGCCTGTTTTCGGCCAAGGAAGCCGCCTACAAATGCCTCGCCGGACTCGGCCAACCGCCGGCCGAGTTCAGCGATTTCGAAATGCAGCCGCAAGTATGGGGATATCGCCTGCGGATGAGTCGCGGCGCACCGCCGGTCCCAGAAATTCTCGTCCGTCATTGTCTGGTTGGCGAACGGGGAGTCTGCACGGCCTATTGTCATGCGTCGACCGGCCAGCCGGCTTGAAGCCAGGCGATGACCGCTTCGATCAGCATCATGCGCTCGGCGTTGCGTGAAAACGTGTGATCGGCCGAGGGGATGAAATGCTCTTCGAGCCGGGTGCCCAGATCGACATCCGTGAGAGCGCGGCGTAGTTGTCCTGCGTAGTTGTAGTAGCTGTGGGTAGCGCCCGAATAGGCATAGAACAGGCGCACATTTCGATCGACCAGCGTCGACAAATCTCGCGCTAACGTATCGCGGTCGGGCATCTGAAAGAAGTCAACGCCCTCGATCACGGCGTGATCACTGTCGTCAGCGGCTGAAAATACGCGCCGAAACCAGTTCTGCCAGCGTCGCGGTGACGCCAGGCGGTGGCCTAAATAGCGCATCTTGAAGCCGGCCGTGATCGCCGCGTGGCCATCCACCTGTACCATTCCTTCAATTCCGGCATCGGCCAGCGCGACACGATGGGCATCGTCGGCCCCGCTGCACAGCCCGAAAAGCACGACGCCGCGACAGCCGGAACGGTCGCGTAACAATTCAGCCGCCGCCGCGCATTCTGCAATCAGTTCGGCCGCGCGATCAGCGGCCAACGGGCGCCGGGGCTTACGGCTCTCGCCCGTGCCCGCATAATCGAAACGCAGACTGGCAAATCCCGCGTTGGCCAACGCCCGGGCCACCGCGACGGACAACCCGCGCGGGCCCACCCGGTGCTCAAGCCCGGCGTTGAGAAAAAGCACGCCGGGCCGTTCGGAACGGTTATCGGCGTTCGGCGCGCAGAGCACGCCAACCAGATGCGACTCGTGACCAAAGACCTGCGGCGTTTCGTGCATGTCAGGCCAGCAACAGATTGAGCACATCGTGGGTAGACCGCGGCAACGCAACGCGCCGGTACTGGGCGCGTATATCGGCCCAGTCCATTGTTTCTGGCAAATCGAGGACATGCCCGCCACGCGCGGTGATCGACTCCGCCAGTGCCGGCGCCTGCTCGCCGTCGCTCAATACCAAGTGCCAATCATCGATACGAGACGCGGCGTAGGCCATCAGGTCTGCGTCTCGAATTCCGGCGACCACCGCCTCGGGCCAATGGAAACCGAGATATTCGTCGGCGCCCCGTTCTGCATGATGATGTCTACGCGGGCGATAGCGATTCATATTTCGCGTATGACTTTCGTGCATGTCGGCGATGTCGCCCAGATAAGCCTCGCCGTTGACCACCGGATCCCAGAACAGCACGCGCTGACGCTCCGAATCCCTTGCGGCGGCGGCTGCCGCGATCAGGGCGCCCGCGCGCATACCTAGAACTCGGATATGCGTCAGGGCGGTCGTCTCGCGCAACCACGCCATGGCTGCAACCGTGCTATCGATCCAGGCGGACCAGCTGGCATCGTGCTGGCGGCCATGGCTGTCGCCCGTACCGCGGTAATCGAAGCGCAGCACGTGCGCATTGCGTGCCGCCGCGGCTTCTGCGATCTGCCAGCAAGCACGATAGGCACGCATGTATTCGTGGCCGATGCCCTGGCAAATCACCAATGCGGTTTCCGGGCCCGAGGCGCCCTCGGGCGGTCGATGATACGACCCGTAGAGCGACGCGCGTTCCCCAAAGAAAAAAGGAACCATCGTCACGTCAGGAGCGCCGCGAAAAACCCATGCGCGCGATTAGGCCGCCGCGCGCATCCCTGCGCCCAGCCGGCGTACTCGCCTGATCGTCGCCGGTCGTTTCTGCTGATACCTGGGCGTCGACAAGGCGAGAATTGTGTTCGGTCTCGGACGATACGACGGCGGGCTCGGCGGCGTCCTGTAAGGCAGTCGCCAGTCGCATGGCCAGTTGCCCGAGACTATCGAGCATCATGGCGCGTACCGGCACCTCAACACCATAACGTTCACGCGCCGCAGCCACCGCGCGAACAGCAAGTAGAGAATGCCCGCCGATATCGATGAACGTGTCCTCCGGCGCCGGCGATACCGCGTGACCCAGCGCGTCCGCCCAGAGCGCGGTGACGTCAGCCAATGCCTGTGTGCCCGGCGCATCCACAACGGCTTCGGCCGCGCCGTTTTCGAACGGATCGACAAGCGTCTTGCGATCGATCTTGCCATTCGACAAGCGTGGCCATTCGTTCTGGACGACGAACTGCTGGGCCACCATGTGCAGCGGCAGGCGTTCGCGCAGATAACGCCGAAGCACGGCCGATTCAATCCCGGCATGACCGCTCGCAGGCTGCCACCAAGCCACGAGCTGATCATCGCCCTCACTCGCTGCCCGCACCGACACCACGGCCTCTTCCACCGCCGGATGCTCGGTGAGTGCGGCCTCGACTTCGCCGAGTTCAATACGAAAACCGCGGAGCTTGACCTGCGTATCGGCACGGCCGACAAACTCGATCTGCCCATCGCTGCGCCACCGGGCCATATCTCCGGTTCGATAACGCGTCGCGCCATCGCCACCTTCGGGATCCGGTACAAAGCGCTCGGCGGTCAATTCAGGGCGGCCGACATAGCCCGCCGCGACACCGGCTCCGCCGACCAGCAGCTCGCCCAACTCACCCACGGGGACGGGCCGGTCTTGCTCGTCCACGATCTGAACCCGCCATCCGGAAATCGGGGCGCCGATCGTGTCGGGCCCGTCGACGTGGCGTTCGCTCACGGTCGTGAACACCGTTGCCTCCGTCGGGCCATAACATTCCATCACGCGGGTCACACCCGGTTGGTCTGCAAGCCGTGCCACCAGTTCGCGGCGTACCGGCTCTCCGCCTGCCATGACGCTACGAACCGATGCGGGCAGTTCCACATGACGCAGCAAGGTCGAGAGCACCGAAGGCACTCCGCTGATCATGGTCGGAGGCGTCGGCAACGGGGCAACCAGGGCCAGTAGATCCTCTACCAGCACAACGGTCGCGCCGCGGTACAACGGCACAAACAACTCGAACACCGAGAAATCGAAACAGATGGAGGCAGCCGCGAGCATGCGGGCAATCTCGTCGTCTGCCAGCGCGCTTTCCGACCAGGCCAAAAGCGCCAGCACATTGCGATGGCGCACCGACACGCCCTTGGGCCGACCGGTCGAGCCCGAGGTGTAAATCACATAGGCCTCGCGCTCGATATCGACGGCAGGCTTCGGTAACTGAGCAGTTACCGCCATCGCGGTATCGAGCGTCAGCGTGGCAACATCACTTAGCGCTATCTCCGTGTCGTCGACAAGAATCAACTTAATACCGCTGTCCTCGGATATGAAAGCCAGTCGCTCGATCGGATACGCAGGATCCATCGGCACATAAGCCGCGCCGGCTTTCAGGATCCCGATCATCCCGGCGATCAACGCCGGTGTACGGCGCGCGCACAGCCCGACCCGATCGCCGGGGGATACTCCGCGCTCGTCGAGTGCTGCGGCAATGCAGTCCGATGCGCTGTCCAACCTGGCGTAATTCCAGTCGCCCGTCTCATGCGCCACTGCAACGGCGTCGTGCCTTTCTGACGCGACCTTGCGTAATCCGGCCACTAAATCCACGTCCGGATCAATAATTGACGGTGCCGAATTGAAGCGCGCGCCCGGATCGTCGCGCACGCCCGTGCGCACCGGCAATGTCGCGACTGGAATCTCGACATCATCTGCGACAGCCGACAGCACGGCCGCGTAGTCGCTCAGCCAATCCGCGATCATGTCGGCATCGAAGAGAGCCGTTGCGTAATCGCAGTCGATAACCCACCCGTCGGCGCCGATTTGTAGGTCGAAATGCAGATCAAACTGGGTCGCGGTCTTCACCGGATTATCGACCGCGCTTTCCAGGCCGGGCAGAACGGGCGGGCCATCATCCGGCGCGCAGTTGAATACGATTTCGGCCAACGGCAGACGCGATGGATCGCGCTTGGCTGCGACTTCGCGCACGATCTGGCCGTAAGTCGCCCCGGCATGATCGCTGGCTGCGCTGATCACGCGCCGCACGGTCGCAAGCAGATCGACGAACCGCGCGTCTTCGAGGGCCGTCAATCGCAGCGGCAGAGTCTGTACACAATGACCAAACAACTCGGTTTCGCCTTCGAGCACCTGACCGGCGACCGGCATGGCCACGACAATATCGTTCTGCCCGGACAGCCGCATTATGAGTGCGACAAACGCGGTGAATGTAAGCGCATACCGCGTCGTAGAACACTCAACTGCAAGGGAGGCAATCCGCGCAGCCAGTTCGTCCGCAAGCGCATGTCTTGCGGTGTGCCCCGCCGCCAGTCGGTACGCTGGGCGCGCGGCCCGTGTCGGCAGGGTCAGTGCCGGCGGTGCGGTGGCATAGAGGGCCCGCCACCAGGCCAGATCAGGTGCCACATCGCGCGCCAACAGCCGTGCGACATGCTGCGAGAAAGCCGCCGGCTCGGGCAGGTTCGCACTCTGACTTTCCACGTATGCGCCGTACAGCGTGCCCAGGTCACGGAAGAACAGCATCGACGACCAGCCGTCGCACACCAGATGATGCGAGATCACGCCGATAACATGACGGTCTGCCGCGACGCGGTGCACGGTGACGCCGAGCAGCGCTGTATCGGCATCCGTGATGTCCGGCACGCGATTGCTCATGGCCTCGATAGCCGCGTTGGCCGCTGCCTGCGGCTGCGCGTGCTCTCGTTGATCGATCCAGTCGAGCTGCACGACACGCGCGTCGGCCCGATACTGAGATTCGCCGTCCGCCGCGAAGCGCAACGACAGCGCTTCGTAGCGATCCGCTGCCGCGTGGACTGCCTCGGAGAACGCATCGTGATCCAGCGGCCCGTCCAGCGTAAGTCGCGAGACATCGTTGTAGGCGGGTGCGACCGCCGGATCCACCTGTAGCGCCAGCCAAATTTCGCGTTGCGCCTCGATCAGCGGTATGGATTCTCCGACCTCCAGGCGCGCAGAACCTGACCCGAACGGCAGTGCAGTAGGCGTTGCTGTGGCTTGGATCGTACCGGGCAGTGCGCCCGCCGTCACGAGTGCGTTCACGCCGGCTAATATCGCGTTTTCGACGATCGCGATGTCCTGCGCGGTATGTGCAATCGAGAAGAAACAGTTCTGCGCGCCATCGCGCACGTAGACGCCATGCGCGACCAGCCAAGGAAACAGCAGTGCCGCAAGTGGCTGATCGGCAGGCACATCAAACCGAAACCAGGAGGAGAAATGCAGGATTCGAAGCGGCACCCCGCGCGCTTCCATGGCCGTGTTGACACGTGCGGCGAACGCGCCCGTCGCAGTATCTAGCGCGCGTTGTGCCGCACCCGCGTCCGTCTCGATCCATTCGAGCACGACCTCCGCGGCGGACATGGCAAGTGGATGGCGTACATGCGTGCCGGCGAAAAAAGTCATCGTCGCTTCGGGCATGGAGTCGTCATCAAAGGCCCAACTGCCGCCGTCGATCGCATCCAGCCAGCGGGCGCCGCCGGCAATCGCACCGATCGGCAGGCCGCCGCCGAGGATCTTGCCGTAGGTGCACATATCCGCGCGCACCCCCCAGAGGGCATTGAGTCCGCCCGGCGCACAGCGAAAGCCTGTGATCATCTCATCGAGGATGAGTGCCGCACCGGCCTGCTCCGTGATGCGCCGCAATTCCTTGACGAAGGCCGCCGACTGTCGGTTCGGGTGGCGACTTTGTACCGGCTCCACCAGTACCGCAGCAATCTGATCGGCCTGTTCCTGCAGGATCGCGAGTGAATCGGGCGCGTCGTAGTCGAGCACCATCACGTCGTCGACCGACGCCGACGTGATCCCGGGCGCCACCGGGCGCGTGCTAAGCGTGTCGTCGGCCACGTGCGCGCGGCCGAGCACGCCGTCGAACGTCCCGTGATAATCACCCGTGAAGTACACCACTTTGTGACGGCCGGTGACGGTACGGGCACACCGTAGTGCTGCCATGACCGCTTCGGAGCCGGTGGTTGTAAAAGTAGCGCGTTCGTGTCCGGTCAAACGACATAGCCGTTCGGCCACGCGCGCGGCCGCGGGAGCCTGTGGCCCCAGTTCCATGCCGCGGTCGAGCTGCGCATGCACTGCTTTGCGAACGGCCGGATGGCCATGTCCGAGAAACGCCACACCGAGGCTCATCGTCAGGTCGACATAGTCATTGCCGTCGATATCGGTGACGTGCGCGCCGTCGCTGGCACGCATCGCGATCTGGTAGGCCAGGCCTTTCCAATCACGATGAAAACCCACGATATGCCGCGGATCCGCCAAGTGCCGGCGACCGCTCTCGGCGAGCGCGCGCGAGGACGGTGTCCGTTCGTTCAGGCGGAGGGTCAATGTGTCGATGAAGTCTCGTTGGGTCGCAGTCAACGCCCCAGCGGCGCCCGTTGCGACAGCGGTGTATGGCCCGAAGCGGCCGTTGGCGGCGGTTGTCCGCCCGCCCTGTTGCCGGTCATGCAGGCGTGCCTGCACCGCGGGCCCTGTCGGTCCGACGACCGCGGGTGCTGGGGCTTGCAGCGCGGCATAGCTTGCCGCCGGTGACGGGAGCGGCGTGGGCGCTGCCGGCAAAGACCCCGCCCCGAGCAGTGCGAGTTGCTGCTGCATCACAGCGAGCTGTTGCTCAATAAGTTGATGGGTCTGACTGCTGGCCGGCGCGGCCGACGACAGCGACGGTGATGTGTTCGCGGGCATGTCGGCCTGCGATGCGGCCGCAGACTGTGCCATCGTCGGCGGTTGTGCTTGCTCGGGTCGCTCCTGCGTCGGCGGCGCTACTGGCGCAGCCGCCGGCATTTCGTTGTCCAGATGTGCCGCCAACGCGCCCAGCGTGTCGACACGTTCTAGCAGGTCGCGAAATCTCACGCGTACGCCAAATGTGCGCGAAATTTCGGCGGCGACTTGGGTCAGGAACATCGAGTCCATGCCGAGTGCGGCGAATGTTCGCGATGCCGCGTCCCCCGATATATCGATACCTGATAGATCCTCGAACAGCACTCTCAGCTGCTCGCGCAGTTCCGGCAGACGATCGGGTACAGGCATGGCGGTCTCGGGAGGCGGGCTGGCGGACATAGCCGATTCCATGGCAGACGCGACATCGGGCGACACGCGATTCGGCGGGTCGATCCAGTAGCGCTGGCGTTCAAAGGGATAGGTCGGCAGATGCAAGCGCAGGCGCGGCGCCTGCTCGCAGCCGAACACCCCGCGCCAGTCGGGCATTACGCCCACCTGCCAGAGCGCGCCCAGTGCGCTAAGTAACGCCACGTCGGCCGGCGTGTCATCGCGCGCGCCTGGTTGGCTGGCGATGGCGACCGGCGGCGAATCGGCGGCGTGCTGCTGGCTGATGGCAGCCGTGAGTTGCCCACCGGGCCCGCATTCGAGAAAGACCGGGCGAAGGCTTTCGTGCGCGGCCTCGATGGCCGGCGCGAAACGCACGGCCTCGCGCATCTGGCGCGACCAGTAGTCAGGCGCGCTCATGTCGTCGGCTGTCAACGCGGCGCCAGTGAGCGTGGATATGATCGGGCGTTGCGCCGGCGCGCGAGACACCGCCGCCACGGCCTCTTCCAGCGCGGTCATCGCAGGCGCCATGGCGCGGCTATGAAAGGCGTGCGACGTGGCAAGCCGGGTGGTTCGGAGACCTGCCGTCAGCAAACGATCGTCGAGCGCATCGATCGCCGTGTGATCGCCGGAAACCACACATAATTCCGGCGCGTTGATCGCACTGATCTCTACGCTGTCATCCAGATGCGCTTGAACCTGTGTGGGCGCGGCGTGTATCGCCAGCATCGCACCGCTGGGCTGTGCCGCCATGAGGCGTGCGCGGGTCACAATCAGCCGACATGCGTCGGCCTCGGTAAATACGCCCGCGAGCACGGCCGCGGCAAACTCGCCAAGACTATGCCCGATCAGCGTCTGTGCCTCGATCCCCCATGCGCGCCATTGATAGGCCAGCGCCAGTTCAATCACGAGGACTGCAGGCTGGGTGATGGCGGTATCGGCCAGCCGGTCCGCTGCTACGGCCTGCGCGGCAGGTGCCGGAAAAATCAGCTCCCGCAGGTCGAGCCCAAGCGGTTCCGCTAGGTATCCGGCGAGACGATCCACTGTATCCCGGAAGACGCCGGGCACGTCATAGAGCGCGCGCCCCATCCCCGGATGCTGGGCACCCTGGCCTGGCATTACAAAAAGTATCGGCGGTGCGTCGGATTCGGTCGCGGGCCGCGTCGCAGCTCGGCGTGCGGCACGAGCCAAGGCTTCGGCAGCCTCGGCCGGCGTCGCCGCTACCAAACTGATGCGATAACGCATCTGTGCGCGCCCGACTGCCAGCGTCCACGCTACGTCAGCTAGCACTGCGTCCGGGTGCGCGTTCAGCCACTCGGCCAGCGTCGTGCAACGCGCCGCAAGTGCGGTCGGCGTCTTCGCGGACAAGATAAGCAGCTGCGGCGCCCGAGGGGGTACGCTGCTCACAGGCCGGGGCGGCGGCTCGGACACAATAATATGCGCGTTGGTGCCGCCTACGCCGAATGAGGACACGCCGGCAATACGCGGACGATCAGGCTGGGCCGGCCACGGCGTGAGCGCGCCGACGATCGTGAACGGCGTCGCTGAAAAATCGATGCGCGGATTGGGACGCCTGTAATGCAGGGTTGCGGGCAGCTGCCCTTCGCGTACCGCATGCACCACCTTGACCAGACCCGCTGCGCCAGCCGCCGAGTCGAGATGGCCGATGTTGGGTTTGACCGAACCCAGCCATACCGGCGCGCCCGTGGCACCGCCCTCGCGCCACGCCATCGCCAAACCTTCGACCTCGATCGGATCCCCGAGCGGCGTCCCAGTGCCGTGCGCTTCGATATAGCCGACCTCGTCGGGCGTCACCCCCGCGGCTTTTTGCGCGGCGTGGATCACGGCCGCCTGCCCCGCCGGGCTGGGCGCGGTGAAACTCATCTTGGATGCGCCGTCGTTGTTGATGGCGCTGCCACGGATTACCGCAAGAATGTCATCGCCATCGGCGATTGCATCGTCATAGCATTTGAGAACGAACGCTCCCAAGCCACTGGAGAACACCGTGCCGCAGGCATCTGCATCAAACGTTCTTACATGGCCGTCTTGGGACGCCATGCCGCCTTCTTGGGCGAAATACCCGAGCTCTTGGGGCAAGCCGATGGAGACGCCGCCTGCAATCGCCAGCCGTGATTCGCCTGCAAGCAGACTCAGGCAGGCCTGATGCACCGCGACGAGGCTCGTGGAACATGCCGTCTGAACGTTGATTGCCGGGCCGGTGAGGCCAAACTTGTAGGCTGTTCGGGTCGGCAGATAGTCCTTGTCGTTCGAGACCATGGCGGCGAAACTTTCGACGCCACGCAAGCGTACTTGATCGTCGATCTGGGCGCGATCGTGCAATATATTGTAGAGAAGATAAGGCTCCAAGTAGCCTGCGCCGGCGAACACACCCACGTCCGCACCCTGGCGTGCAGGGTCCACGCCGGCCTGTTCGAGCGCCGACCAGGCGGTTTCCAGCCATAGCCGCTGCTGCGGATCGAGCAATGCCGCCTCCCGCGGCGTAAAGCCAAAGAACGACGCGTCGAAATACTCGATATCATCAAGTATACCGCGGGCGGCCACAAAATCCGGGTGCGCCATGAGCGTGTCGATATCGAGCTCGTGGGCGCGCAATGCATCTGCATCAAAATGGGTGATGGATTCGACACCCGCGACCAGATTGACCCAAAAAGCAGACACATCGCCCGCGCCCGGAAAACGCCCGGCCATGCCGATGATCGCGATCCGTCGATCTTGGGCCTGGCGACGTCTTTCGCGCCGGTCGTCCGTTTCCGCTGAAGCGGGTGAAGAACTATCGGCTCGGCCGTCCAGCCGCTCAGCCAATTTCCGAATCGTGGCGTATTGAAAGAGCTCTGCGATCGAGGGCGCGTCGCCAAAATACTCAGCGATTTGCCCGCGTGCGGTCACCAGCGACAACGAGTCCCCGCCGATATCGAAGAAACTGTCGTCGATTCCCGGACGGACTGCGCCAGTCACCTGAGTCCAGATTGTTGCGAGGGTCTTTTCGGTTTCGCTACGGGGGGCAACGAAGCGCAGGCTACCGGCCAGCTCGCCCGCAGAATCCGGCAACGGCAAACTTCGCCGATCAATTTTGCCGTTCGCTGTGAGCGGAAATGTGTCAACCGGCATATACACGCTCGGACACATGATCGCCGGCAGCCGCTCGCTCGCGTGCGCGCGCAGGGCATACTCGTCGAACGCACTGTTCAGGCGCAAGTAGATGACCAGCCGCGGCGGTTCGTGGCCCACGAGTTTCACGACCGCCTGCTCGACGCTCGCATGCGCCGTCATGGCGGTCTCGATCTCGCCGGGTTCGATCCGATGGCCGCGCAATTTGATCTGGTCATCGCTACGCCCGAGACACATCAGCCGGCCACCGCCATCCGATCCAGCCTGCCAACGCGCCAGATCGCCGGTGCGATAAGTGCGCTCCGGCGCAACCCCGTGGCCCGGCGACCAATCAATGAATGCCGCCGCGGTACGCTCGGCGTCGTTCAGATAACCGGCGGCGACACCGGCGCCCGAGATATAGAGTTCCCCCACCACGCCGGGTGCCACGAGCGCGCCGTCCGAATCGACCACATAGCAGCGAGTGTTGGCAATGGGTGTTCCGATCCCGATATCGTCGCTCGCAACGATCTGCTCGCACGTGGACCAGACCGTGGTTTCGGTCGGACCGTACATGTTCCACAAAGCAAAGCCGTCCGCTGCCGAGCCGAGCAGATCGGCTGCCAGCGCTGCGTCCAGCGGCTCACCGCCGACTAATCCGACGAAACCCGCAGGCGGACTCCAGCCCGCCATACGCAATAGCCGCCAGGTGGACGGGGTGGCCTGCAAATGATCGACGCCGGCCGAGTCGATCAGGCGCGCGAGACGCATACCATCGACTACGTCGTCGTCTTGGGCAATCACCGCGCGAGCGCCCGTCATGAGCGGGCCAAACAGCTCGAGTACGGCGATGTCGAAAGACAGCGTGGTGACGGCGAGCCAGCGGTCTGCCTTGCCGATACCCGGGCGCTGCACCATGCCGTGCAGAAAATTCATCACGTTGGCGTGTGTCAGGACCACGCCCTTGGGCAGCCCGCTCGACCCCGACGTGAAAATCACATAGGCCGCATCACTGGCGGATACGACAGCCCGCTCTGGCCGGGCAAAGTGCTCTGCATCATCGGTAGAGCTGACCGCTCCGTCCAACTCGACTATCGATGGCGCGTTGTCAGGCAGCCGGTCCACGACCGAACGCATTGCGATGACACACACCGGTTTGGCCACCTCGAACACACGCGCCAACCGGGATACAGGATGTGTCGGATCACAAGGCACGTAGGCCGCACCCACACGCTGCACCGCAAGTGCTGCGATAACCAGTTGCTCCGAACGCGGCAGCACGATGGCGACACGGTCACGTGGGTGAACCGAGGCCGCGGCCAGACGCGCAGCCAATCGGTCGATGGCCGCATCGAGTCCCGCATAACTCAGTTCGCGACCACTGCAGCACAAGGCGACGGCATCGGGCTGCGCTTGTGCGTGTGCAGCCACGACCTCGTCAATCATGCGCGCTTGCGGCGACGGCGTGGGTTGCGGCTGCCATCGTTCGACAAGCCGCACGCGATCAGCCGGCGCCAGCCATTCGAGCGCACTTAGCGGCACATCCGCGCCCTGGCAACTCACCGATTCAGCGAGCGCGACGAGACGGTCTACCAGCGTGTTGGCTGTCGACTCGTCGAACCGCTGCGGATCGTATTCCATTTCCAGCATCATCTGATCGCCGCCGTAAGCAAACAGCGTCAGCGGATAACCGGTATGGCCACGAAAATGAAAGTCCCAGGCGTGGCCGCGTTTGTGAGGGGTCAAGGCGGCATCGACCGTTCGATGCTCGTAGAGAACAAGCGAATCCAGCAATCCCCGGCCAGTGGCAGCCGCGCGCTGAATTTCCAGCAAGCCGAGATGCTGATGCGGATGCGTGCGCCGCTGGTCTTGGCGCCGCGCGTGCAGGAATGTTCTTAAGGACATCTCGGGCGAGACCTTCACGCGACACGGCGTTGTGGTGATAAAAAGCCCCCGCACACTCCCCGCATCACGCACGCCACCCGTACGGCCCGTGCGGGTCACACCGAACACCACATCGGCCTCGCCGGTATGCCGCCAGAGCAAAATGGCCCATAGCCCCTCGACCAGCGCCGACCCGCCAATACCCCGTTCGTCTGCCAGTTGCGCGAGTTGCGCGCTCACGTTGGGCGCCATCCGGCGTATCACCCGCGCCGTCCCGGGCGCTGAAAACTGCTCAGCGCTGCCGGCAGCAAATGCGCCCGGCAACGGCGGCATACGATTCACGCCACGCAGATATTCGCTCCAGAACTGGCGATCAGGCTCTGCATCGCGCGCTTGGTGCCATTCGGAAAACTCACGCGGCGATCGCGGCGGCGCCAGCTCGGGCGCACTATGGCCGGTCGCAAACGCTTCGTAATGCTCGAAGAACTCATCGACCAGCAGAACGAATCCGCGGCTGTCCATCAGCACATGATGAAATGACCAAACCACGCACCATTGCCGGTTGCCAAGTTCCAAACCCGCGAACCGAAACGCCGGCGCTACAGATAAATCTATAGGTGACTCAAAGTCGGCTTCGACGAAGGCATCGACTTCGGCCTGCGACCAATTTCTCGCGTCATGCCATTGCAGTGGCAACTCGACGCTGTCCTGTACGAGCTGACGTGCGCTGCCGCGAGCTCGGTAGATGAAACGTGTCCGGAGCGCCTCGTGGCGGACGATTAACGACTTCCATGCGGCTGCAAAAGCCGATTGGTCAAGGGGCTCGTCGACCCGAATGACGAACTGCGCGACATTGACTGGGGAATCCGGTGCCGCGTGCGCCTGGAGAATCATTCCCTCCTGCGCGGGCGTCGGCGCGTATTCCGCTATAACCCTCGAGCCGCTCACGACCGTGCCCGCATCAGCTGGGTAGCCCAGAGTCGCAACGCGAAAGCTATCCGCGCGTCATACGCGATGTGGGTCATCGTCATCCATCAGCCCCCCTACGTGCCGATAAGGCATTATCTGCCAAAAACACGTTTGGGTGAAATACCAACCGAGGGAGTCGAATCGTCTTTGGTATTGTTCCATCGACGCCGTGCTCAAGATGCAAGATCAGGCCAATATCGCCGACCAGTAAAAAGTCGAAGCATTGGCGGCGAGCACAGCACGCTCAATTGAAGCTTTGATTACAGAGTTTAAGTCGTCAGACTGGCAGAAGCGCACTTGGCGAGAGGTGATGGTCACGCCGATCGATTGGATAGGGGATAGGCGTTTCTATCGAGGCATTTGAGCCGTTAAGGACAGTGTAAACAAATCTATAAAGCGTGCCATAAAAGACTCGGCGTGGCGCGTATTAAATTTAACACCCTCGTCGAAAGAGTGATACGCGCGTCTTCACCCGATTTTTGAATTGCTACGACTTACTTCACACCGTTTGTAGCATTCCCCGAGAGAGGCTGTCGCGGCATGCTATATATCCGCTGAGATGACTTTCAGCGCTTTGACTCGCCGCAGACGCGACTTTGCAGATCACGTCCTACCAGTACGTTAAACGTGCCATCGCTCTTGCGGCGCGAACGCAAATCAAATGGAGGCCAGGCCCGGAATCGAACCGAGGTACGCGGCTTTGCAGGCCGCTGCATCACCACTCTGCCACCTGGCCGGTCGCATACATCCGAAGAACCGGATGCCGATAAAGAAAAACCCCGACCGCCGGGCCGAGGTTTTTCGGCAATGTCTATTTGGAGCGGGAAACGAGATTCGAACTCGCGACCCCAACCTTGGCAAGGTTGTGCTCTACCACTGAGCTATTCCCGCGCCGTTGAGAGTGCGTATTCTAGGGCTAAACGAACGGGTGTCAACCCATATCGTGCAACGTTTTCGACAGGTCAGCGTTCCATGCTGAGCCGGGGCCACGCCTGGCGCAGATAGACGCCCATCGACCACAGCGTGAGCGCGGCGGCGATGACCAGCAGCACGACGCCGAGCAGATAGATTCCCGTGCGCTGCACGAGATCGAACAGCATCAGCGAAATGGCGGTCATCTGGATCGCGGTCTTGTACTTGCCGAGCGAGCCAACAGCGACGACACCGCGCTCGCCCAGCTCCGCCATCCACTCCCGAAGCGCCGATACGGTGAGCTCGCGCCCGACGATGATCGTGGCCGGCAGCGCAATGTAGTAATGCGGGTCGCGGTAGACGAGCATCACCAGCACCGCACAGACGATGAGCTTGTCGGCGACCGGGTCGAGAAAGGCGCCGAACGCCGAAGTCTGATTCCAGCGTCGGGCGAGATGGCCATCGAGCCAGTCGGTGGCGAGCGCGATGCCGAACAGCACCGCCGCCAGGATGTTGGCGCTGGGCAACGGCACGAACATCAGACCCACCACGAATGGGATGAGAATCAGACGAAACAGGGTCAGCCAGATGGGCAGGTTCAAGCGGGTCTCCTCGCGGTCCGGCTCGGATCGGATGGCACCGTCTTCAGGCCGTGTTATGAAAATAATCGTAAATCCGTTGTGCCATGGTCGCACTGATCCCTTCCACCCGGGCAAGTTCGGCCACGCCGGCACGGGCGATCTGCTTTGGGCCACCAAAGGTTTGCAGCAGTTTCTTGCGCCGTTTCGGGCCGAGTCCGTCGACCCCGTCGAGCATCGAACCCTGGCGCGCCTTGCCGCGCTGACCGCGATGGCCGGCGATGGCGAAACGGTGCGCCTCGTCGCGTATCTGCTGGATGAGATGCAGGCCCGGCGAGTCTGCCGGAAGTATAAGTGGCGACTTCTCGGCCGGCAAAAAGATCTGCTCCAGCCCCGGTTTGCGGGTTGAGCCCTTGGCGACGCCGATGACCTGCACACCCGTCACGCCCAGTTCGTCGAGCGCTTCGACCGCCACCGCGAGCTGGCCCTTGCCGCCGTCGATGAGCAACAGATCGGGCATGTTTTCCTCGCCCGCCTGCACGCGCTTGAAACGGCGTGTGAGCGCCTGACGCATGGCCGCGTAGTCGTCGCCGGGCTCGATGCCGTCGATATTGAAGCGCCGATACTTCGACTTGTTGGGCGCGCCGGCCTCGAACACCACGCAGGACGCCACCGTGCGTTCGCCGGAGGTGTGGCTGATATCGAAACAGGCCATGTGCATGGGCGGCGCCGACAGGCCCAGCCCCTGCGCAAGCGACGATAGCCGTTTCTCCACCCCGGCACGGCTGGCCAGCTGCGCGGAAAGCGTCTGCGCCAGCGTGGCGCGCGTGTTGTCGAGCCAGCGTTTACGCTCGGCGCGCACGTTGGTCTTGAAGGCGACCTTGCGTTGCGCGCGACGGCCCAGGCTTTCCGCGAGCCACTTGTCGTCGGCCGGCAGCGGGTCGACGAGCAGCTCCGGCGGCGGCCGGCGTTCGAGATAGTACTGGCTCATGAACGCGGCGGTGAGATCGCCCACATCGGTTCCCGGCGGCGCATGCGGAAAGAAGCTCCGGTGTCCGAGATTGATGCCGCCGCGCACCGTGACCACCACCACGGCGCCGATTCCGCCATCGATTGCGGCACAGACGATGTCGAAATCGCCCTGCCCGCCGACCTTCTGGCTCTGAGACTGCAGCCGACGCAGCGCCGCGATCTTCTCGCGCAGTCGCGCCGCGGTCTCGAAATCCAGCGCCTTGGCCGCCGCCTCCATCTCGCCGACCAGCCGGTCGATGAGCTTCTCGTTGCGGCCTTCGAGCAGTTCCACCGCATCCTTCACGTCGCGCGCATAGTCCACCTTGCTGATGAAGCCGACACAGGGCGCCGTGCATCGCTTGATCTGGTACTGCAGGCAGGGCCGCGAGCGGTTCTCGAAAAAGCTGTCGCGACAGTTGCGCAGCTTGAACAGACGCATGAGCGTGTCCTGCGTCTGCTTGACCGCGCCGGAACTGGGGAACGGGCCGAAATAATGCCCTTTCCGCTTCTGAGCGCCGCGGTGATACACCACCCGCGGGTAGTCGTTATCGCCGGTGATCATGAGGTAGGGATAACTCTTGTCATCCCGCAGGTAGACGTTGTAACGCGGCCGGTGGCGCTTGATCAGCGTGGATTCGAGCAGCAGCGCCTCGTCTTCCGTATGCGTGATCGTGACCTCGATATCGGCCACCTGGTCGAGCATGGCCTCGGTCTTGGCGTTGCCCGACGCGCGCAGGAAATAGCTGGACACCCGCTTCTTCAGGTTCTTGGCCTTGCCGACATAGAGCACGTCGCCCTTGGCGTCGTACATGCGGTACACGCCGGGCGCCTGAGTCAGCTGACGCAAGTAGGTACGGGGATCGAAACCGGTATCGCTCATGCGCTCATGATGGCGACAAAGTCGGTTCAGGCAAGCCGATCGCGCGCGGCCGAGAACACATCGGCGAACATGGCAGCGGTCAGTCGCCGCGTGTTCGTGTTGTACCGGCTGCAGTGATAGGAATCGATCAACGTCTGGCGCGCATTCAGCGCGTGCGCCGCGCCATGCGCGAATACATGGGCCTTCTGGCGCAGGCCAAAGGCACGAACGACGGCCTTGTGCGCCACGCCGCCGAGGGCGACCAGTACCGCCGGCGTCTCGAGCTCCGTGGCCAGAAAGCGGTTGCAGGCGTTCACTTCCGCCGCGACAGGCTTGTTCTGCGGCGGCAGGCATTTGACCACGTTCGTGATCCGGCAATCGATCAACCGAAGCCCGTCTTCGGCCGATTCCGAGACCGGCGACGAGGCAAACCCAAAGTCATGCAGCGTCTGGTAAAGCAGCCCGCCCGCGTGGTCGCCCGTGAACGGCCGCCCGGTCGCGTTTGCCCCATGCATGCCCGGCGCGAGCCCCACAACCAGCAGCCGCGCGTCGGCGGGGCCGAATGCGGGCACGGGCGCCGCGTGATAATCGGGATGGTCAACCCGCACCTGCCGACGCAGCGCGACGAGACGCGCGCAAAGCGCGCAGTCCGTGGGCGGCTGGATCACGGCTTCATGCCATCTCTGACTTTAAATTTGTTTCGCAAATATCTGATAAATAAATTTATAAGTGATTCTTGGGCTAGCGGCCTCGCAATAGAAAGCCCCGAGCGATCGGGATCGCTCGGGGCGCGGAGACCTATCGCGGTGGCGGGCTAGAGTTCCAGTTCGGAAGCGCTCACCACCACACCGTCGAGATCGGCATAGATCCAGTCGCCGGGCATGAACGATACGCCCGCGAAGCGCACTGGGACGTCCCGCTCGCCCTGGTTTTTCTTGTTCGACTTCTTCGGATGCGTGTTCAGTGCTTTGACGGCCACACCCATCTGCGAGATCTCGGCAGAATCGCGAATGCAGCCATACACGAGGATGCCGGCCCAGTCGTTGTCGATCGCGAGCTGGGCAAGATTGTCGCCCAACAGCGCGCAACGATCGGAGGCGCCGCCGTCGACGACCAGCACCCGGCCTTCGCCCGGCTCTTCGAGCGCCTGGCGGACCAGCGAGTTGTCCTCGAAGCACTTCACAGTGCTGATCGGCCCGGCGAAATCGAGGGTGCCGCCGAAATCGGTGAAGATCGGTTCGGCGATCTGCAGTTTGTCGCTGAATTCGTCACAGAGGTCGGTTACGGGCGTGGTCATGGCTTGTCCTTTCTCGAAAGTTGATGAGCGTTATACAGCGGGGTTGCCAAGCGCGCGGCGACCGAATACACCAGCCAGCGCACCGAAGGCGAGCAGCAGGAAATAGATGCCGGTCCATGCGGGCAGGCTGATGCCCAGGAAGGCGCCCTTGACTTCCGCACAGCTGGCGTCGCCGCGCAATACGGTGGACAGCACCTCCGTCAACGGCATCACGTCGACCAGATAGTCGAGGCCGGGCCCGCAGGCCGGCACCTGATCGGCCGGCAGATGCATCAACCACACGTGGCGCGCGGCAATCGCCGCACCGATGACCGCGCTGAGTGCGGCAAGCGCCGAATACACGCGGCGCCCGGCCACATCGGGGCCGTGCACGACGCCGATCAGGCAAAACAGCCCGACCCCGGCCATCGCGACACGCTGGAATATGCACAGCGGGCACGGATCCAAGCCCTGGCCATACTGCAGATAATAGGCAAACGCCAAGGCGCCCGCGGACGCGAGAAAGCCCGCGAGAAAATAGCTGCGTGTGGTCATGGCGCGATCATCCCATAGCGCCCCAAGCCGAACAATGCGCGGCGAACGCCGATGACGTCACGGAGCCGCGGCGACGCGCTCATTCAGTCGCGCCGACGCACCACGCCATCGTCGAGCATCTGCTGAAAGTGCTCGACCACGGTTTCGCGCGCCGGACGAAAGTCCATGTCGAGGTCCCGTCGGGTATAGCTGTTATCGAAGGCCAGCGGATATCCGACATTGCGCGCCACGAACTTGCGCGCCAGCCCCTGGAACGGCCCAACCAGCCATAGCAGCGTCTTCGGCAGTTCACGGCGGGGAAACGGGTAGCGATCGCCGAAGGCGCCCCGCAGGGCGGCGCCCATATCGAGCATGCTGAGCGTTTCGCTACAGGTGATGTGACGGCCGCTCGCCTCGGGCTCGCTGGCCGCCTTGATATGCGCACGGGCCACATCGCGCACGTCGACGATGCCGAAATACAGCTCCGGGGCGCCCATCTTGAGCGTGCCGTCGGCGAACTGTTTCATCGTCGCCAGACTCGTGGATGCACTGGCCTGGGTCAGCGACGGCCCAAGCACAAAGCCGGGGTTGATCGTGACCAGCTGCCAGCGCGCCTGTTGTTCGTTGATCTCCCACGCCCGGCGTTCTGCGCACACCTTGGAGTAATTGTAGGGCTGGTGTTCAACGCTGCTGGTGGTGTTCCAGTGCGCTTCGGTGAAGGCATCGACGCCCTCGTCGGCCATGTCCGCCGCGTCGCCGTAGATGGCCACAACGCTCGAGGTGAGCACCACACGCTTGACGCTTTCGACGCGGTTCACGGCGTTGAGCACGTTCTCGGTGCCCTTCAACGCCGGGTCGACCAGCTCTGCCTGCGGATCGTCGATACCGGAGATGACAAATGGCGAAGCCGTATGAAACACCACCTCGCAGCCCTGCATCGGCGCGTCGAAGGCGTTTTCATCGAACAGGTCGGCGGCATGCAGCGTCAGCGTGCCGGGTGCGTCGGCCGCGATCGCTTCGAGATGTCCGACCTTTTTCTTGTTCGCCGGATCGCGAACCGTCGCATGGACATCGACGCCGTCCTCGAGAAGATATTTCACCAGCCAGGAAGCGACATAACCGTTGCCACCGGTCACCAGAACCGGCTTGCTCTTGTCCAATGTCATACGAACGCCGTCGAAAGAATTTGTACGCATACTATACAAAAGTCGTATGCCGCCGCGGGTTCAGCGGCGCGCGGCCTGTTCCACGCGGCTTTCCAGCAGTTTCATGACGGCCCACTCCTGCCGGCCGGTCAGGTCCCCTTCGGCCAGCTCGGCCTCGATCAGCGTCTGGAAATGGCTCAGCGTGCGCCCGTCTAGATAACTTTCGATCACGCGCGGATCGATATAGCTCGCCCGCGCAATGCTCGGCGTATTGCCCAGACGCTCGGCCACCCGCTCGACCACATCGCGCACGTTCTTTTCGCTCACCTTCTCGTCATCGCCGGGGCCGATCTCGTCCAGCGCCAGTGCGGCCAGCGACGTGCCCGCCCAGGTGCGAAAATCCTTGGCGCTGTAGGCATCGCCCATGATTTCGTGGATGTAGTCGTTGAGGTCGCGGCTGTCGACGTCGACACGACGCCCGCGCTCGTCGTAGTACTTGAATATCTCGTAGCCGGGCCGGTCGTCGAGCTCGGCGACAATTCGCGCGAGTCGTTCATCCTCGACGACCCGGTGCTGAGCCTGCCCGCTTTTACCGTTGTAATCGAAGATCAGGGCATCGCCTTCGATGGTGAGATGCTTCGAGCGCATGGTCGTCAGCCCGTACGCGTCGTTTTCACGCGCGTAGTGCTCGCTGCCGGGCCGGAAGTAGGCACCGTCGATCAGCCGAACCATGCAAGCCAGCACTTTCTCCCGGCACATCGTCTTGTGGCGCAGATGCTGGCCAGTGGCGCGTCGCATGGTCGACAGCTGCCGCGCGAACGCGAGTATGCGGTCGAACTTGGCCTGCTCGCGCGCCTCGCGCCAGGCGGCGTTGTAGACATACTGCTTGCGCCCCGCCGCGTCGCGCCCTGTCGCATGCACGCGGGCGTGCGGATCGAGCGAGATTTCCACGTCCCGCCAGGCCGGCGGCACCGCCAAAGACTGGATCCACGCGCGACGCTTTTGGTCGCGCAGCGTACGCCCGTCGGCATAGCGGTAAGTGAAGCCCTTGCCGTGACGGTGGCGCGTGACAACGGGCGCGCCTTCGGTCTGTTCGTCTTCGTTCTGGGCCATGACTGTCCGTTCGGTGCGTGTTGCCGCGGGTGAGATCAGCGCGCTTACGTGGCGCGTGGTGGTTGCGATGCGCGAGCGGGGACGGCGCGAGAGCATTGCCCAGCCTTGCGCCGCCGGCAATCCGGATATTTGCGCAGCCGGCCGCGCGCCGCATCCAATACCCGGTGCTTCTGCTAGGGTTCTAGCGAGGATTCGGCACGAGGGACATATGCACCGACTCATCACCCGCGCGCTGCTTGCGGGCTGTCTTGGGCTGCTTGCGGCAGCCTGTTCGCAGAACGGCGCGGACAACGGCGATGCCGGCCAGATCGAGCATATTCGCGAGACGGGCACCCTGCGCGTGGTCACCCGCAACGCACCGACCAGCTACTACCTGAACCGCCACAAGCAGGCTGCGGGCCCCGAACAGGCGCTGACCAGCGCGTTTGCCGCGCACCTGGGCGTCGACGTTCAATACATCGTCAAGGACTCGATTCGCGGCGTGCTCGCCGCGCTCGAAGCCGGCAAGGCCGATATGGCCGCCGCGGGCCTGACCGTAACCGAATCACGGCAGACGCGTTTTCGTTTCGCGGCGCCCTACCGGCAGGTACGCCAGCAGGTGGTCTGCAACAAAAAGAGCGCCCGGCCCGAGAACGTGGCCGAACTCGACGGTGTGTCGCTAACCGTGATCGCGGACAGCAGCTACGCGGAGCGTCTGCAGGCCCTCAAGACCGAGCATCCGGACCTGACCTGGCAGGAAGACGAAAAGCGCGGTACCGAACAACTGCTGCATCGTGTGTGGGAGAACAAGCTCGACTGCACGGTGGCGGACACCAACATCGTCGATATCAACCGGCGCTATTATCCGCAGCTCGAAGTCATGTTCGATCTGCACGAGACCGAATCCCTGGCCTGGGCCCTGCCGAAAGGCGCTGAAGCGCTGGCAACACAGGCGTCCGACTGGCTGACAAGCAAGGCCGGAGAACAGGCACGCGCTGCAATCGAACGCCGCTACTACGCCTATCTGCCCGAGTTCGATTTCGTCGATCGCCGCGCGCTGGTGCGGCGAATCGATAGTGTCCTGCCCCGCTACGGCCCTCTGTTCGAGCGCGCCGGCGAGCAGCATGCCCTGCCGCCGCTGTTGCTGGCCGCCCAGGCGTACCAGGAATCGAAATGGGACCCGAAGGCAAAAAGCCCGACCGGTGTTCGTGGGCTGATGATGCTCACCCGTCGGACCGCCAAGGCCATGGGCGTGGACAATCGGCTCGATCCGGCCCAGAGCGTGCGCGGCGGCGCGAAGTATCTGGATCGGATGCGTGCACGCATCGACGACGCGGTCCCGATGCCGGACCGGCTGTTCATGGCCCTCGCTGCCTACAACATCGGCCTGGCGCATCTGCGTGACGCACAAAAACTGGCCAAGCGACTCGGCAAGAACGCGAAATCTTGGGCCGATCTCAAGAGCGTGCTGCCGTTACTGGCCGACAAGCGCTACTACCCGTCGCTGAAATACGGCTATGCCCGCGGTACCGAGCCGGTGCGTTATATCCACCGTATCCGCGACTACGAAGACGTGATCCGTCGCCACGCCGAGTAGCCCCGCTAGTTGGCGATATCGAGAAACGACCGCAATTCGGCGTAGAGCGCGTCGGGCGCTTCCTCGGGCACGAAATGGCCACAGTCCAGCGCGCGGCCTTCCACCCGCTGCGCATAGTCGCGCCAGACCGAAAGCACGTCGTAAGTCTTGTGCACAAAACCGTGCGCGCCCCAGAGCACGAGCAACGGGCATTCGATACGCTGACCCTGTGCACGATCGGCGCGGTCGTGGGCCAGATCGATGCCGGCGGCCGCGCGGTAGTCTTCACAGGTTGCGTGGATACAGGCCGGATCGCGAAAACACCGTTCGTATTCGGCCACCGCAGCCGGGTCGAAACATGCGTTCGGCGCGGCCCAGCGGGCCAGTTTCTCGTTGAGGAAATACGCCGGGTCGGCGCCGATCATGCGCTCCGGCAGGCCGTCCGGCTGGATCAGAAAGAACCAGTGGTAGTAGCCATTGGCGAAATGCCGGTCCGCGGTTTCGAACATATGCAGCGTGGGCGCGATATCCAGCACGCAAAGCCGCGAAAGTGCATGCGGATAATCGAGCGCCAGCCGGTGGCCGACCCGTGCACCGCGATCGTGGCCGACCATATCGAAACGGGCATGACCGAAATGACGCATAAGCGCCACGCAGTCGCGCGCCATCGCGCGTTTGCTGTACGCGGCGTGATCCGCACCGCCCGGCGGCTTGTCGCTGTCGCCATAACCGCGCAGGTCCGGACAGATCACGTGGAAATGCTGCGCGAGACGCCCCGCCAGTCGATGCCACATCACGTGCGTCTGGGGGTACCCGTGCAGCAGCAAAACAGGCGGCCCACTACCCCCGTGCGCCACGTGCAACGTCACCTCGCCCGTATCGACACTGGTGCTGTCGAAGTCGTCCGGCATCGGCATCGGTCACTCCCTATCGGTCAACACGGCGGCGTGTAGCCTGCAGTCAGCGCGTTCTGTCTTCGCCGCGGCTCAATCCAGCTCGGACGCGAGTTTGAGGACCTGGTCGCCGTCATCCTGCTCGATCAGGTAGGCCGGGTTGTTATCGCTGCCTTCGCGCACGATCTCGGACCCCTTGAGCGTCTTGCTCACCCGTGTCTTGTAGATCTGCGTGATTCGGCCCTCGGCCGTGCCCTGCCCCCAGTTCCAGCGAACTGTGTCGCCTATCGAACGCGCCATGCGTGAATCCTGTTGTCGTGAAAGAAGAACAGCTTACGTCGGGTTCCAGCCATCGGTTGCCCGGCAGCTCAATCGTTGCTGCGCAACTTGAACCACTTCAATGCACCGGGCGCCATCCCGCGAAACTTGGGATGCGCCGAAAGCGGCGCCACCAGCAGCCCGTCCGGCAGGCACAGATCACGCACGGCATGGTAAAGCTCGGACCGGCTCAGCCGCGTGTGTACGGCAAACAGGTCGTCACGCAGCCGCACCGCATCGAAGTTTGCCTGCAGCGCCCGCTCATCGGCGCTATCGGCGAACACGAGAAAGAAGCGCAGGGGATCTTGCGACACGGTCATCCTTATTTGTCCGGCAAGGCCAACCAGTGCATCCAGGGCGTATCCCGGCCCGGCCAGGCGACATGCGTGAAGCACCAGCGATCGGCAATCCAGGAATGCAGCGCATCGTCGAGCCGGGATTCCAGCCCCGTGGCCAGTTCGCTGTCGCGCACCCAGAAGAACACCTGCGCGTCGTAGCCCTGCTTTGGCGACGGCTCGACGTAGGCACAGCCGAGGCAGCGGGTCTCGTCCGGCGTTATGACCGTATACGCGAAGGACTGGCGGATCTGGAACTCCTTCTGATGCCATCCCAGATCGATCAGGTCTTGCTCCAGCGACAGATCCGGCGCCGGCCAGCCGTGGCCGGGGCCGAAAAGATCCAGCAGCCGCGCCTGGCTGGTCATCACGGCGTCGTAGTCCTTGACCACGTCGTTGATCGTCAGCGGGCGCAACATGAAGCCATCGCCCGCGAGGCGTTCCGGTACGTCGAAATCATCGGGGACGAAAGCGGTCATGGCATTGTCTGTGTAGCGTGAAGAAATCGGCGCGCCGTCAACTGCCGGGCGCGGTCGTGGCGTGCGGCGACTGCGCGGCGATCGCCGCCAGGCATTCACGGATACGCGTGGGCGTCGGCTCCTGATTGGCGCGCACCATCACGATCAACCCGGTGCCGTGGACGCGGGTCTCCGAAGGGGGATTGCAGACGACTTCGCCGGCGTCATCCGTATAAGCCAACGCGGTGCCAAGGTCAGCCTGGATAAGCCCGGCCACCAGATCCGCCCAGCGGAGCCCGTCCACCGGCAGGTCGTAGCGCTGGGAATGATCGCCGTGATGGGTGAATAGATTCTCCATCATCGTTTCCACGCCCGGCGATACGATGGCACGCACGATCAACTCCGGATAGGCGCGAATCGGGCGGATCACGGAATGCGCGCCCAGGTCGCGCAGGCGCTGCCGGTTGGCATCGTTCACGCACTCGACCACCACATGCGTGCGACTTCGGTCGACGTGCTGCATCAGCCGGTGGGTGGTGTCGAACGTCAGGCTGTCGGCGTGGCGATCGTAGTGGTCGTGCGCGAGCACGACCACATGACGCGCGCGCTCGGGTTCGACGCGTGCCAGATCGTCGGCGTTGTCGGCCTCGCCGTGGCGATGCAGCGCGCCGTGAGCACGAAGATCGTCGGGCAGGCCGTGCGGGAAGCCCGTGGTCAGAAACTGGATCGGCACATCGGCAAAAGCCGGTGTTTCACGAATCTGGCGCACGAGGATCTCGCAGTAGTGCGCGCCGTTGAACTTCGGCGTGTTGATGACGAGCAGGTGGTCTTGCATGTCCCAGTCCCATTTGCCTTCAATCATGCGCTGGCGGCGCTGCAGGCGATAGTCGATATAGTCGCTGGCCAGTTGGGCGAGCACGGTGATGCCGATCGCATACATCAGCACGGTGGTCGCGATCCGACCACCGACCGTCGCCGCCGAGAAATCGCCATAGCCCACGGTCGTGAGCGTGGTCAGCGTGAGCCAGATGGCGTCCGACACACCGATGTCTTCGAACCAGAGCACGGCCAGCGTATGCGCGATCGCCACGCCCAGCAGCACGAGCAGCAGCCGTCGCACGCGCGCGCCGATATCGAAATACAGTTCGCGGGCGATACGCTGGTGCGAGCGTCGCCGCAGGCGTTTGAAACGGATCTGGAACATGGCGAAACGCGCGGGCCGAACAGCGGCCCGCGGCGGTGATTCATTCGACAGACAATGCCCTCACGATACCTGCTGTCCGGGTCAATGCGAACGCCCAACCCGGCCTTTCGAGACGACGGCAGCAGCCCCTTGCTGACAGCAACACAGCCTCAGCCGATATTTACAAGCGCGGTCAAACCCCAGAGTGCGAGCATGCCGGTCGCGATCGTGTAAAAGATGCTGCGCGTGCGCCAGGCCACCACCGCAGCCACCAGCGCCGCGATCAGGCGGAGGTTGTCGGGCGACAGATCGACCGCGCCGTTCTGCACGACGACCGCCGGCCCGATGATCGCCGACAGTACGGCCGCCGGCACGAAGCGCAATGCACGGCGCACACCGGAAGGCATTTCCAGCGAGTCGATCATCGCAATGAACGACCAGCGCAACACGAACGTCAGCAGGCCGGCCGCGGCTATGGTGAACCAGAGCATTGTCGTGCCCAGCGGCTCCGCGTTCATGTCGACGCCTTATCGCCCGCGAGGGTCGAAACGAGCATACCGGTCGCGATACCGGCGAGTGCGCCGAGAATCAGCCCGAGATTCCATGGCAGCGCATGGCCCGCCACCGCGAGCGCGCCGCCGACCAGGGCCGCCGCGCCCGTCGCCCTGTCGGTGATCGACGGCACGACCATTGCCATGAACGTCAGCGGTATGCCGAACTCCAATCCCCACGACTCCGGCAGGCGTGACCCGGCTACCGCGCCGACCACGGTCGCGACCTGCCAGCATAGCCACAGCGGCAGCGCCACGCCGAGATAGAACGCGATCCGGCGCGCAAGCGCTGGACGGTCCGAAAAGCCATAAAGACCCAGCACATAGGCTTGATCGGTGAGCAGATACCCGAGCATGGCCTTGGTACGCGCTCGCGCGCCGCGAAAATGCGGCGCGATCGAGGCGCTGTACATGGTGAAACGCAAGTTGATGAAAAACACCGTGATCAGGATGATCAGTAGCGGCGCGCCGTCGTGTATCAACTGGATCGCGGCGAGCTGGGACGCGCCCGCGAATATCAGCACGGACAGCCCGCTCGCCGCGAGCGGCGACAGCCCCAGCCGAACGGCGACCACCCCGGCAATCAGCGCGAACGGCAGCACGCCGATCAGCACCGGTGCCACCGCACGCGCGCCGGAGAGAAAGTCGTCCCGCAGCCCCGTCTGCCCGCCCATGTTCGTGCTCGCCGCCTACCCGAAATGTCACGGCGCCGTCGCCGCCGAAACGCGATATTGCACGATACAGACAAGGCCTGAAACCGTTGCCCGCCCATAGGCTGGAACCGGCACGCGACACCCGAGCGGCGGCGAACGGCTATCGCGTCGGCGATCGCATGGCGGGTTGGCTCGCATAAATCACGTAGCAGAGCGCGAGCGCCGCGATATTGGTCGTCACCGGGTTGAACGCCTGCACGAACAGACCGGGCGCGAAAAGCATGGCGTCCGCCAGCAGAGCGACCAGTAGCGCGCCAGCGACGCCAACCGGCCAGAGAACGCGTGGGCGCATCGCGATGGCCAGCGCGATCGCGATCTCGAACACGCCCGCCACCGCCGCAAACAGCGCAGGCGGCAACGGCAGGTGATGCGCATTCACCCAGGCGACCTCGACCGGGCTCAGCCAGAGAATCTTCGGCACGAGCCCGTGAAAAGCGAACACGAAAGCCAGCGCGTAACGGCAGACACGATTGATACGCGCCAGCTCAGTCGTCATCGGCAATCGTGTCGTCCAGAAACCGCCGCTCGTGATCCGGGCTCGGCAGCACGCACTGATCGTAGCGACCGAAGATCGTGTAGCGGTTTAGCGCGATTCGGTCATAGCACCAGTCGCGCACCACGCGCGGGCATAGTCGTGCCACTGCGAGCAGTTTCCACGGCCAACCGAGCTGAACGACGATTCGCAGGAAGGCGTCGCTTTTCTCGAACGCCCGGTCACCCTCGACATAGAGCATGGTGTCGAAGGTCGTCGTAGACATATCGAGATGCGCGAGAATGCGCTGGCCCGCCGGCGACTGCACTGACGCCAGCCGAAACAGGCGCCCATGATCATGGCGAATGATGAATCGGCTCCACGCGTTACACAGCTTGCACACGCCGTCGAACAGAATCACGCGCTCGCCCTCGGCCACCGGGGCTGAAGATTTCTGCCTGCTCATGCTGCACCCAAGCGCTTGGCCACACAGCGCACCGCTACAACCCCAGTTCAGACAACCCGGGGTGATCATCGGGTCGCCGACCGATCAGCCAGTAAAACTTGCGCTCGTCTGCGCTGATCGGCAAATCGTTGATGCTGGCGATATACCGACTCATGGGCACCACGTTGCGGATGTTCGAATTCTCGTCGCCATAAGCTGGAAGCCGGGAACACGCATCACGGCCACGCCGTTAGTCGTGAAACCAGGCGATGCGAAATCGGCGGATTAGCCCTATTCAACCGGGCAATGCGCCCCGGAATGCACCCAGGCAGCAAACAGCTTGCCGAACTTCTCCTGCGTTCCGGGCACGGGCTGGCGGTCGCCGCCTGGGTTCCAGCCCCAGCCGACGAGGCTGTCTTCGGCCATGTGATGGATAAGCTCGTCCATATCCATGCCGCCGTTGCGGTCCTGGTCCTTGATCTGGGTGCAGATCTCGGCGAGTGACTTGCCGTACCAGGCCATGGATTTCGGCGCGAGATGCCATTTCGGGTTGCCGGGCACGCCGTTGCCGACCGGATCGACATTCTGGGGCTGGTGGCAGGTGCCGCAGACCATGCCGGGGGCGCCGTGGTTGTCCGGCCCGCGGACGACCGGCGGTTCGTGCGGGCGCATGTCCAGGCCCTGGCGCGGGGTGTCGGAAACCGGGTGGCAGTTCACGCAGCGCGGATGCTGGATGACCTTGCCGGCCTCCTTGAACATGGCACGCGAGCGCTCGGTTTCATCCTCGATCTGGCTGAAGGCTTCGGGGCCTTTCAGGGTCTGGTTGCTGGGCAGTTCGGTGGCGTGGGCGCTGGCCATGAGGCCGAGGCCCAGAACGACGGCGAGACAGGCAATACTTAATGTTTTCACGGTGGCCGGCATCCTTTAGGAAATGGTCACGAAAGGCAGATCGCGCACGGTGTCGCCGGTGAGGCGGCGCCAGGCGTTGGCAAGCGCGGGGGCAATCGGCGGCACGCCGGGTTCGCCCACGCCGGTCGGGTCGGCATCGGATTGCACGATGGTGACCTCGACCTCCGGCATTTCGTGAATACGCAGCGAGCGGTAGCGGTCGAAGTTGGCCTGCGCGACCGTGCCGCCCTCTTCCAGCGTGATCTCGTTATAGAGCGCGGCATTCAGGCCGTAGCCGATACCGCCTTCCATCTGGGCGGTGATGACGTTGGGGTTGACGGCCACGCCGCAGTCCACTGCGCACCAAACCTTGTTCACCTTGGGGCGGCCGTCTTGGTCGCGCGAGACTTCCACGATCTGGGCGACATAGCTGCCAAACGACTTGTGCACGGCCACGCCGCGGGCACGATCGGAAGACGACGGTTCGAGCCCGCCGGCCAGATCGGCTACGGCCTTGAGCACGCCGGCATGGCGCGGATGTTCGCCGAGCATGGCGAGCCGGCCTTCGACGGGGTCCTTCTCGGCGAGTTCGAGCAGTTCGTCGACGAAGGTTTCTGTCGAGTACGCAGTATGCGTATGGCCAACTGAGCGCCACCAAAGAATCGGCACGCCGGCTTCACCATCGTGCAGCGAAACACGGAAGTTGTCGATCGCATACGGCAGGTCTTCTGCGCCTTCCACCGAGGACGGATCGATACCGTCCTTGATCATCGCCGCGAAGGCGCTGCCGCCGAAGATGGACTGGCCGACGATGGTCTGGTCCCAGCCGACGATATTGCCGTCGGCATCCACGCCGCCGGTCAGGCGATGCACGTTGAGCGGGCGATACCAGCCGCCCTGGATATCGTCCTCGCGCGACCAGACCAGCTTGAGCGGGCGCGATTTCGTATGCGCCTTGGCCACATGCGCGGCTTCCGCGGCCAGCGGACTGCCCGGCTGGGCACGCCGGCCGAAGCTGCCGCCGGCGAACATGGTGTGAATGGTCACCTGGGCGGGTTCGATACCGAAGACCTCGGCGATCGCGCCCTGGTCGCCGGTCTGAAGCTGCGAGCCGAACCAGGTTTCTACACTGCCTTCCCCGGCATGGATTACGCAGTCGAGCGTTTCCATCGGCGCATGGGCGAGATAGGGGAAGCTGTATTCCGCGGTCAGCGTCTTTGTGGCCGTGCCCACCTGTTCCGGTTTGCCTCGCGAGGCCGCGGTCTTGCCTGGCTTCTGGGCGCGCTGCCGGTAGTGCTCGGTGATCTGGCGGCTCGAACGGGTTTCGGCCTTGGCCGTGTTCCATTCGATTTCCAGCGCGCGCCGGCCCTGCAGCGCGGCCCAAGTGTCCTCGGCATAGACCGCCACGCCGGTGGGAATCTGCTGGATATCGACCACGCCCGGGGTTTTCATTGCCGCGGCCTTGTTCACCGAGGCCACCGTGGCGCCGAACTGCGGCGGGTGGGCGACCATGACGGTGAGCATGTCGTCGAAGTGCAGGTCCTGGGTGAACAGGGCCCGGCCATCGGTCTTGATGTTAGTGTCCAGCTTGGGCACGTCGGTGCCGATCAGCTTGAATTCGCTGGCCTTCTTGAGCGCCACATCCTCGGGCGGATCGTACTGGGCGGCGGCCTGGGCGAATTCGCCGAATTTGCCGGACTGGCTGCTGCCGGCATGCGAGATCACCCCTTTTTCCACTGCGATCTCGTTTTCCGGTACCGACCACTGTTCCGCCGCGGCGCGTACCAGCAGCGCGCGGGCGGTCGCGCCCGCCTTGCGCATCTGGTTGTAGGAATTGGCGATCGCCGTGGAACCGCCGGTGCCCTGCATGCCGAAGGCGAAGTTCTTGTACAGCTCGGAGTCGGCCGGCGCGCTTGCGGCGCGCATCTGCGACCAGTCCGCATCCAGTTCTTCGGCCACCAGCGTGGACAGGCCGGTGAACGGCCCCTGGCCGAACTCGATGTGCTTGATGAGTACGGTGACGGTGTTGTCCGGCGCGATGCGCACAAAGGCGTTGGGGGCGAAATCGGCGTTTTCGCTCCCCAGAAGCGCGGAATTCGCCGCACCCAGGTCGGCCTCGGCGGCACGCCCGCGTCCCGGCAGCGCCATGGCGATGACCAGGCCCGCACTGCCCCAGGCGGCGTTGCGCAGAAAGGCGCGCCGGCTCAGCGATGTGGTGGTTATGCTCATGGTTACGCCTCCAGCGTGTCGGCGGCGTCGTGCACGGCCTGGCGGATGCGCACATAGGTCGCACAGCGGCAGATGTTGCCGGCCAGGGCGTTGTCGATATCGGTATCGCTGGGCGCAGGTTTTTCCTTGAGCAGCGCGACGGCGGTCATCACCTGGCCGGACTGGCAGAAGCCGCATTGGGGCACGTCGATCGCACGCCAGGCGTTCTGGATCGCTTCGTACTCGGCGCCGTCCATGCCTTCGATGGTGGTGATGTCGTGATCGACGGCGAATTTCAGCGGGGTCACACAGGAGCGCTGCGGCTTGCCGTCCACCATCACCGTGCAGGCGCCGCACTGGGCCACGCCGCAGCCATACTTGGTGCCGGTGAGCTTGAGCCGATCCCGGATCGCCCAGAGCAAAGGCATGTCCTCCGGCGCGTCGATATCGTGGCTCGACCCGTTGACGGTAATCTTCATGTGCCGCGGTCCCCCGTTTGCTTGTATGAGGCAAATTTACCGCTTCAAGTCGCGAGCGCAACCCCGCGAAATGCAGATTATCGGTATCGCGACCGGCTATCATTTGCATCGAATTCTCAACAACTTGCATTGCTCACTCGATTACCCTGTGCGGCTCGCCCAGCATTCACGAACGTCGATACCGCCGATGTCTCAACAGCCCATACCACCCCAGCCGGCGCCCGACACGCCGCGTATTCGCGCGTTACCCATCGTGGACAATGGCGAACCCCTGGTGCCCGCCAGCCTGGCCCCCGAACAGGTGCTCGCCCGCCCGCGCTATCACGTCGAAGGTCTGCCGGGTGCTTTGCCGGAGTGCTTCGTGAGGGAAGGCGTATGGACGCGCCTGTTGGCCGCGGCCGCGGCGCTGCCCGCGGGTCATCGGCTGGTGCTGTTCGATACCTGGCGACCGGTCGGGCTGCAACGCTGGTTGTTCGAACGCTTCGTGGCGGAATGCGAAGAACAAGACCCGGGGGCCGGACTCGAACAGGCCGAGTCGTTCGTTTCGCGCCCCATGGCGGATAGCCAGATCAACCCGCCCTATCACCTCACCGGCGGCGCGGTGGATCTGTCGATCGTCGACTCGCGCGGGCGGTTACTCGACATGGGTACCGATTTCGACACCATGACCGCGGCATCGCATACGCGAGCGTTCGAAGACGCTGCCGGTACAAGGGAGCGCACGATCCGCGACAACCGGCGTTTGCTCTATCACGCCATGATCGACGCCGGCTTCGTGAACCTGCCGAGCGAATGGTGGCACTACGACTACGGTGACCAGCTGTGGGCCTGGATGCGGGACGAACCGCAGGCGATCTATGGCGCGGCGCGACCGACGTTTCGATGGGGCGCGGTGCCGTGAAACGCGGCGGATAGCCATAGCCTGGGCGTTGCCGACGAAGCCCGGCGCGGCGACGCTAGCGCGCGAGCGCCGCTAACGTTCGTCTACGACACGTGTGCGGCGATGACGTCCACGAAAGCGCGCCCGTAGGCGTCGCGCTTCTTTTCACCGATGCCGGGCACGTCCGCGAGTTCGCGCACTTCGGTCGGCCGTCGCGCCAGCATCTCGCGCAGCGTCGCATCGTGAAAGATCACGTACGGGGGCACGTCCTGTTCTTTCGCGAGATCGAGGCGCAGCGCCCGTAACGCCTCCCAGAGCGGTTCGTCCTCGAGCTCGATCGGCGGCAGTTCCTTTTTCAGCCGGCTGCGGCTGCGGCTACGCTTGGCGCTGCGGTCCACCCGCAGCTCGAGCGTCTCCCGGCCCTTGAGCAAATCGCGACAGGCGCCCCCGAGCGCGAGCCCGCCATAGGCCTGGTCCACCCGCACGTAACCGAGCGCGATCAGCTGCCGCAGCACCGAACGCCACTGCTTGGTTTCGGTCTCGGCGCCAACGCCGAACGTCGAGAGCCGGTCGTGGCCGAGTTCTTTTGCGCGTTCGCTGTCGCCGCCGCGCAGATGGCTGATTACATAGCCGGTGCCGAACCGCTGCCCGGTGCGATAGATCGCGGATAGCGCCATGCGCGCGTTGCGTGTCGCATCGTAGGTTTCGGGCGGGTTGAGACAGGTGTCGCAGTTGCCGCAGGCCGCGTCGCACTGCTCGCCGAAATAGCCGAGCAGGCTCACCCGGCGGCAACTGGCCAGCTCGCAGTACGCCAACATGGCATCGAGCTTGCTGCGCTCGACGCGCTTGCGCTCCTCGGGCGCATTGCCCTGCTCGATCATGCGCGTGCGCTGGACCACATCGTTGAGCCCGTACAGCATCCAGGCCGTGGCGGGCGCGCCGTCACGGCCGGCGCGGCCGGTCTCCTGGTAATAGGCTTCCATGCTTGCCGGCAGATCGACATGGGCGACGAAGCGGACATCAGGCTTGTCGATGCCCATGCCGAAGGCGACCGTCGCACACACGATCACCCCCTCTTCGCGCAGAAAGCGCGCCTGGTGGGTCTGGCGCAGCGCCGCGGGCAAGCCGGCGTGATACGCAAGCGCGGTCTTGCCGCGCGCATTCAGCCATTCGGCTGTTTCCTCGGTCTTGCGTCGCGACAGGCAGTAGACGATGCCCGCATCGCCGTCGTGCTCGCGCTCGATGAAATCGAGCAGTTGCTGGCGCGCGCTGCCGCGCTCGGCGACGCGATACTGGATGTTGGGCCGGTCGAAGCTGTGGAGATAGATCGCGGCCCGTTCCAGGCGCAGGCGTTCGACAATCTCGTCGCGCGTGGGCAGATCGGCCGTGGCCGTGAGCGCGACACGCGGGATGTCCGGGAAGCGGTCCGCAAGCGCGGCCAGCTGGCGATACTCGGGCCTGAAGTCGTGTCCCCACTGGGATACGCAATGCGCTTCGTCGATCGCGAACAGCGAGACATGGCAGTCCGCGACGAGGTCGAGCATGCGCGGCTGCATGAGCCGCTCCGGCGCGACGTATACGAGATCGATGGTGCCGGCACGCATGGCCTGCTCGATATCCACCTGGCGGCCGAATTCGAGCGTCGAGTTCAGATACGCTGCGCGCACGCCGAGCTGCTCGAGCGCGGCCACCTGGTCCGCCATGAGCGCGATGAGTGGCGAAACCACGATGGCCACACCGCTGCGCACCAGCGCCGGAATCTGGTAGCACAGCGACTTGCCGCCGCCGGTGGGCATGAGCACCAGGGCATCCTGGCCGGCACAGACGGCATCGATGATTTCGGCCTGACGCCCCCGGAAAGCGTCGAAGCCGAACACCGATTGCAGTACGGCGGTCGGCGTGCGCGCCTCGTCCTGCATGCTAGCCCAGCAGCTCGAGCGCAGCCGGCGCGAGCGGGATGACGTAGAACAGCACCGCGAAGAAATGGAACACGCTGCCGCCGATCACGAACAGATGCCAGATCGCATGGTTATAGGGCATGCGATTCCAGACATAGAACAGCACGCCGACCGTGTAGGAGATGCCGCCGGCCAGCAGCAGCCACACGCCGCCCATGGCGACATTCTCGATCACCGGGCCGATGACCAGCACAACGGTCCAGCCCATGGCCACATAGAAGGCGGTCGACAGATACTTCACGTCGTTGAGCCGCGTGAGCTTGATCAACACGCCGCCGATCGCGAGCGACCATATCAGGGCGAACAGGCTCCAACCCCAGACACCACGCAGGTTGACCAGCGTGAAAGGCGTATAGGTGCCGGCGATCAATACGTAGATCGCCAAGTGATCGAAGACCTTGAGCACGCTCTTCGCGCGCGGCGGCGCGATGGCGTGATACAGCGTGGACGACAGATGGCTGAGAATCAGGCTGGTGCCGAAAATGCTCACGCTGATCACGTGCCAGACATCGCCATGCAGCGCGGCGTAGACGACGAGAAGCACCAGCCCCGCGATCGAAAGCGCGGTGCCGATGCCCGAGGTGATCGCGTTGGCGATCTCTTCGCCGAGGGTGTAGCCGGAGCTGTTCACGCGCGGCTGGTTCGGTGTGCTGGCGGTCGTTGTCATGGCGCGCATTCTGCCATGCGCCGGGCTCATTTGCCGGTGCAATGGCGTCGATAGGCAACGCACCGAACCCGGCCCGCAGGCCGTAGCCGCGCCCCGAACGAAAAACGGGCGCCCCCGAAGGAGGCGCCCGTCTGTCTCAGGCTAGCGAGCGAGCGCTACTGATTGGCCGCACGTGCCATGCGCGGGGCCTCGCGATTGTCGGCGACCTCGTCCTTGTAATAGTCCTCGGCCGAGAAGGTATCGACCTGGATCGCCTCCATGCGGGCGGCTTCGGCGCGACGAATCTTGTCGCCCTCGTCCTGCGTGATCACACCGGCTTCGACCGCCGGGTCGATCGCCGCGACCAGATCCGTGGCCTCGACCTGTTTCTTGTGCATGGCCTTGCGAACCTTGAAGGTCGCGGTCTGTGCATCGCTGACCAGTCGCCAGGCATGGATCAGGCGACCCATGCCGGGTTCATCGTCACGCGGCGTACCCAGCCCGCCGGCAACGCGCGCATACTGCTCGCCCGGCTTCTGGATGCTGGCGGCGACCGCCCGATCCATGGCGTCCTTGGGCCCGGTGGACAGCGGGTTGATACGCAGCCAGAACCGGCCCGGGTAGCGCAGGAACCAGCCAATCACCGGCACATCGAAGTTCGCGTAGATGCCTTCGAATGCCTGCTGGATCTGCTGCAGGCTATAACGCAGCGCCCAGTGCACCAGCGGCAGGTCTTCCTTGCGGCGACCTTCGGCATCGAAACGCCGCAACGTGGTCACGCCGAACAGCATCCACGACAACGCGTCCGCAAAACGCCCCGACAGCTTGCCGCGCTGCTTGAGCTTGCCGCCGATCAGGAACATCGCCAGATCGGTCATGAAGGCAAAGCGGCTGGCGGCCCAGCCGAGCTTGCGGAAGTACTGCGCGGTTTCATCGTTGACCGGTGTGCGCACCGTCCAGCCGCGCGTGATCCCGCGCACGATCCCGCGGAAGAAGTTGGTTGTCGAATGCCGCATCCATCCGAGGATGGCCTTGCGGAACGCCGGCACATCGTCCGCCTGGATGGCGTTGAGCGTATCCAGCGCATGCGGATGACAGCGCACCGCGCCCTGCCCGAAGATCATCAGCGTACGGGTCAGGATATTCGCGCCCTCGACGGTGATACCGACCGGCGCACCGACATACCCGCCGCCGAGGATGTTGTTCGGCCCCTGCATGACGCCGGCCCCGGCCATGACATCCATGCCGTCCGTGACCAGCTGCTGGCCCACTTCCGTGGTCTGCTGCTTGAGGATCGCCGAAATGACCGGCGGGTGGTTGCCGTTATCGACACCAGCACAGACATAGATACGTGCCGATTCCATGGCATAAGTCAGCGCCGCGATGCGCGCCACGCGGGTTTCCACGCCTTCCATGAGGCCGACCGGAATTCCGAACTGCTCGCGCACCATGCTGTACGGGCCGGTTGCCGCCGCGCTGACCTTGGCCAGCGCCACGCCGCCGGCGGGCAGCGAAACCGCGCGGCCACCGCCGAGCTGCTCCATGAGCATGCGCCAGCCCTGGCCCGCGCCGTCGCGGCCGCCAACGATATTGTCGACCGGGGCAATAACGTCCTTGCCATAGATCGGGCCGTTGTCGAACGGCCCGATCGGCAGATGATGATCGCCCAGTTCCAACCCTTCCGTGCCCTTCTCGAGCATCACGACGCTGATACCGGGGAACTCGCCCTTGCCGAGCAGGTTGTCCGGGTCGTGAAGCGAACAGGCAAGGCTCACGATGTTCGCGACCGGCGCGAGCGTGATGTAGCGCTTGGAGAAATTGAGCCGGATCTTGGCCTCGCCGTCCGTATCCTTGAAGACCACGCCTTCGGCCTTGATCGACGCGGCGTCCGAACCGGCGGTCGGCTCGGTCAGGCCAAAGCAAGGCACGAGCTCGCCGCTGGCGAGCCGCGGCAGATACTTGTCCTTCTGCGCATCCGTGCCGTATTCGATCAGCAGCTCGGCGGCACCCAGCGTGTTGGGGATGACCACCAGCGTGCCGATCGGGCCGAGGTTCGAGGTCTTCATCATTACCGCGCTGCGACCCAGCACGGAAAAGCCCGAGCCGCCGTACTCCTTCGGGATAATCAGCCCGAAGAAGCCCTTCTCGCGCAGGAACTGCCAGATATCGTCCGGAATGCGGCGCGTTTCGCGCAGCTTCCAGCTGTCGACCTTGTGCAGCAGTTCTTCGACCGGCCCATCCAGAAACGCCTGCTCTTCGGCGGGTAGCGCCGGATAGGCTTCTGCCATGATGCGGCGAAAATCCGGATTACCGCTGAAGAATTCGCCGTCCACCCAAACCGATCCGGCTTCGAGCGCGTGACGCTCGGTATCCGAGATCTTGGGCAACAGCTTGGCGTCGTTGATTTTTTTGAGAAGCGTGGCAAACATGGCGTCTCCGGGGTATTCCCAACAAGATGAACGATCTAGCGGCCGTGCGCGGCCATCGGTCTTGACTCGTGTCTGGTTCGACTATACCCCGCCACGGTGCACTGCACAAAGATAATTGAAATTATCTTTTGCACCGATGACCCTGTGCGTACGCGATATGACCCGTGCGATTTAAAGTTGCACACAATTATCTCAAGCAGTTACACAAACTTGGGCGCACTCGTTCAGGTTGCTAGAGTTACCCGTCACACGCCGCGTAATGGGGATTACTGTTGATTGACCGGTATCCGAGAACGACAAGCGAACGCGAACGCACCCTGGCCCGTCTGGACCCGGCAACACGCCAGCGCATCGAAGCCGCCGCGCTCGATCTCTTTTCGGAGCGCGAGTTTCACCGGGTCAAACTGATCAACATCGCGCGCGAAGCCCGCATCAGTCTGCAGACGCTGTACAAGTACTACGGCAGCAAGGAAGCCGTGCTGTTCGCCAGCCTCGATACCTGGCTCGGCGACCTGGCCACGCGGATGATCGATCACCTGCAGGGCATCGAGAATTTCGAGGATCGCCTGCGCAAGGTGTTCTGGGTGCTGCTGGATTACTTCGAACGCAATCCCAAGGTCGCGCAGATCATCCTGAGCTCGGTGTACCTGAGCACGTGGCGCGATGACGACACTTTCCGCCAGCCGGCACTGATGTCGGTGTTTCTCGGCGTGATTCAGGATGGGCGCGAGCGCGGCATTCTTACCGACGAAGTCGACGAGATCGAGATTTCCGACTTCATCTGGGGTGTGGCCAACCGCACGGTGGCCATGTGGTTGCTGCGCGGTCGCAAAAAGCCGCTGACGGCGAACGCCCCCGCCCTGTTCAACATGGTGTGGCGCGCGATTGCCAGCGAGCAGGTGCTCACCGAGCAGCTGCTCGGCCGCTCGATGCCCGAAAACACCGCGGCAACTGGCTGAGAACGCTTCGCCGCGCGGCGCTATAGCGTGTGGGTGGCGCGCGGGCTTTCGAGCATGCCCGCCAGCAGCGTTTCCAGACGCCGCTGGGTCGCGCCGTTGTCCTGGTTCGAGAACTGAATGCCGATGCCCGAGGGGCGCTGGACGCCGCCGCCGCGGGGCGTCACCCAGATCACCTTGCCGGCGACCGGCATGCGTTCGTTCTGCTCGACGAGATGCATGAGCAGGAAAACGTCGCTGCCCATGTCGTAGCGTGCGTTGCCGAGCGTGGCCTGCGTCACGAAAAGCCCGCCATTGGTCACGAACGGCATGTAGGCGACGAACAGCTCGTCCCGATCCTTGATGTCCAGGCGCACGATGCCGGACTGACTGGCAACATTGGGTTCGGTCATCATGAAGTTCGCCTCCGCTTGAGACAGTTTTTCAGGCTCAGGAACAACGACTCTATCACCAGCTGCCAGTCGGCGTTAGTACGCGCCAGCCGGGCTGTATCGGCCACCCGCGCGCACCAGGGCTGAAACACGAACGGATCGAGCCGGATCGCGATACGCGCGAGCGCCTCGGGCAGGTCGCGGCGGCTTGGAGTGCCCGCCCCGGGATCGGTGCCTGCTTGTGCGGCCTCCAGGGCCGCGGCCAGCATCGCGCCCGCCCGGCGGTAGAGCCAATCCATGAACAGATCCCGGGGCTGACCGGCCAGACGTTCGGATATCAGGGCGATGTCCTCGCGCCCGCGAATGGCGTTGGCGAGATCGTCGTCCCAGGCGGACACGAGGCTTGCGTAATCGCGCGACGCCCGCTCGATGACGCCGAACGGTGCGCGCAGGCTGTCGGCATCGAGTTCGGCCGCATCGACGCCCGCCGCGTCGAGCCACGATGCCGCTGTCTCCGGGTCCGGCGGCGGCACGCGCCAGAGCTGACAGCGACTGCGTACCGTGGCCATAAGCGCCGATACCCGATCGGTAACCAGCACGATATGACAATCTCGGGGCGGCTCTTCCAGCGTCTTGAGCAGGCTGTTCGCCGCGCTGGGCGACAGATCCTCGGCAGGCTCGATCCAGCCGATGCGGCCCGTCGCGTATTGCGGCGTAAGGTGCAGACGCTCGGAGAAGGCGCGCACCTGATCCACCTTGATCAGCTTGCCCCGCTCTTCGGGAACGAGACGCGATATGTCGGGATGGGTATCGGCCAGGCGCTGACGACAGGTCGCACACTGATCGCAGGCATCTCCGTTCTCGAGGCGCTCGCGGCACAAAAGGGCCGCGACGATGCGTGCGGCGAAGCGGCGTTTGCCCACGCCGGGCGGGCCGCACACCAGCAATCCGTGGGCGACGCGATCGCTTTCGATCGCCTGCCCGAAATGCCCCCACAGCGGCGCATGCCACGGCGGTGCGCGGCGCGATGCCTCGGCCGCGTCGGTCATGGCCAGTCCGCAAGGGCGGCTTCGATCTGGCGGCGTACTGCCGCCGGCGAAGCCTCGGCGTCGATCACGCGATAGCGCGCCGGCGCGGCCTGTGCACGCGCGAGATATGCAGCACGCACGCGTTCATGAAAGGCAACCGTTTCGCGGTCGAAACGATTGCCGTCCCCGCGCTTGCCGGCACGGGCAAGCCCTGCTTCGACCGGAATGTCGAAAACCAGCACGCCATCCGGCCGACGCTCGCCCTGCACCAGCCGCTCGAGCGTGGCGACCGCCGCGTCGCCGAGTCCGCGCGCAGCACCCTGGTAGGCATAGCTGGCATCGGTAAACCGGTCGGTCACCACCCACGCGCCGCGTGCGAGCGCCGGCTCGATCACCTGCGACAGATGCGCGGCGCGGGCGGCGAACATCAGCAGCAGTTCGCTCATGGCCGGCATGGGGTGATCGTATTCGTTCATCAATACGCCGCGAACCGCTTCGCCGAGACGCGTGCCGCCCGGTTCACGCGAGGTGACGACATCCAGCCCGCGGCCGCGCAATATCGCGGCCACCGTCTCGATCTGGGTGCTCTTGCCGGCGCCCTCGCCGCCCTCGAGCGCGATCAGGCGTGGCGCGTCTGTGACCGATTCCGTCATCACGACCCACGCTGATACTTGTCGACCGCGCGATTGTGTTCGGATAGTGAATCCGAAAACACATGGCTGCCATCGCCCCGGGAAACGAAATACAGGGCATCGCCCGGGGCAGGATCGAGGGCGGCCTTGATCGCCGCGCGTGAAGGCATGGCAATCGGCGTCGGCGGCAGCCCGGTGCGGGTATAGGTGTTGTAGGGCGTATCGCGCCGCAGGTCCGAACGACGGATGTTGCCATCGTAGTCCTCGATGCCGTAAATCACGGTTGGGTCGGTCTGCAGACGCATGCCTTTTTCAAGCCGACGCGTGAACACGCCCGCGATGCGCCCCCGCTCTTCCGGGACGGCGGTTTCCTTCTCGATGATGGAGGCCAGAATCAGGGCTTCATAAGGCGTTTCCACCACCGTGTTTTCCGAGCGGTTCTCCCAGGCCTCGTCCAGAAATGTCTGCATGGCGTCGTACGCGCGCTTGAGGAACGCGATATCGGTCATGCCACGCGGGAACAGATACGTATCGGGCATGAAGCGGCCTTCGGCCTGCTCGTCCGGATGGCCGATCGCGGCCATCACCTCGGCCTCGCTCTTGCCGGTGAGCTTCTGGTCGAGCGCATCGTTGGATTCGATCAACTGCCGTATTTCGCTGAAGCGCCGGCCTTCCACGAGCGTGATGCGGTATTGACGCGTCTTGCCGGAAACCAGCAGTTCGAGCAGATGTGCCGGCGTCTGGCGTGCGGGTACCGCGTATTCGCCGGCCTTGATGCGATTGGCCACGCCCTGATAACGCGCATACAACGACAGATAGCGCGCGTCGCGCGCATTCACGATCACGCCCTCCTCGACCAGGCGTGCGGCAATCGCGTTGAAGCTCATGCCGGATTCGACGGTGACCAGCTGTCCCGACGTATTATGCAGCGGCGACGTGAAGAACCGTCCCGCATCTAGGCCGAGCGCCGCGCCAGCGAGCAGCCCGACGGCAACGAATATCCAAATCACTCGCTTGATCACCGGCACCTGCCTGTTCATTCGTCGCGCCCGGCGTATTGCCCGCGCGATGTGGTTCCGTTATTCGATAATGCCGCGCGCCCACACGGCGGCTCGCTCACTGTACGTCAGCGCCCTGCCGTCGAGCGCGTTCACGGGGGCCACCCCGCCGACGCTGTTGCACGCCAGCGCTGCACCGAACTGCCCCAGCTCGTCGGGCCGGATATCGCGTTCGTGCAACGTGATACCGGACCGGCCCAGAGCGCGGATCAGTCGCTGGCGTGTGGCCCCGATGATACCGGCTCGGGTGATGGCCGGGGTATGCCACGCGTCGTTCGCGTCCACGAAAAACAGATTGCGCATGGTGGTCGCGACCACGAAACCTTCGCTGTCGGCCATCCAGGCATCGGCGTCGCCGCGCTCGTCACAGGCCGCTCGTGCCAGCACCTGCTCCAGGCGGTTGAGATGTTTCACCCCGGCGAGGCGCGGCTGGCAGGCCAGCGCGATCGGCGAGCGGCGCAATGTCAGTGCCGCAGGCTCACCGTGCGCGTGTGCGGGCAGGTCATGCGCGGACACGATACGCCGCGCGCTGTCGTGCGGCGGCGCGTAACCGCGGCCGCCACTGCCGCGGCTGATGATGATCTTCAGTATGCCGTCCTGTTCGTTTGGAAACAGAGCACGAAGATCGCGCTCGAGCACGCTTTGATCTGGCGCCGGGAGCGACAAGGCCGCGCAGTCGTGGGCCAGCCGGGCCTGATGCTCGTCCCAGGCCAGCGGGCGGCCGCGCGCAATCCGCACGGTACGGAATATGCCGTCGCCGTAGGCAAGGCCGCGATCGTCCGCAGGTATCGCGCCGCGCGGCTCGCCGTCGACCAGAACCTCGCTAGCCATACGGCATTCCCGCGCTGTCGACGAAACTTCGCAATACGCCGCGAGCCTTTACGCGGGTTTCCTCAAGTTCTTTCTGCGGATCCGAATCGGCCACGATTCCCGCGCCGGTGCGCAATGTCAGCTGCCGGCCGCGCTGCGTGAGCGAGCGAATGACGATATTCGTGTCCAGGCGGCCGCAGCGGCTCAGATACCCGATGCTGCCGGTATACGGTCCGCGACCCTCGCCTTCCAGTTCCGCGATGATCTCCATGCAGCGCACTTTCGGACACCCAGTGATGGTGCCGCCGGGAAACACCGCGCGCAGCGCCCTTCCGGCCCCGACATCCGCCGCCAGCTCGCCCCGGATGTTGGACACGATGTGATGGACGTGGGCATAGGATTCGGCGACCATGAGTTCGTCGACCGCAATACTGCCGGGCTGACAGACGCGGCCCAGATCGTTGCGCTCGAGATCGATGAGCATGACGTGTTCGGCCCGCTCCTTCGGATGCGCGAGCAACGCCTGCGTCATCCCGGCATCGGTGCCCGGCGTGCGAGCGCGCGTGCCGGCGATCGGCCGGGTCTGGGCGATACCGTTCTCCACGAGCATGAGTCGCTCGGGCGACGAGCAGGCCAGTGCGGCATCCTCCCACTGGACGAGCGCCGAAAACGGCGCCGGGTTGGCGTCGCGCAACGCCGCATAGACGCTGGCCGGGGCCGCACCTTCGTGCAGCGTGCCGCGCCAGGCGCGCGACAAATTCACCTGAAAAACGTCGCCGGCGTGAATGAGATCGCGCGCCCGACGGACACGCGCCATGTATTCATCCGGCGGTTGTTCTCCCCAGTCCGCCGTCAGCGCGTCCGATGCGACCGTGCGCGCGCCGGCCAGATCCTGCTGCATCTGCTCGAGTCGGTCGTCGTTGCCTTCCGACACGAACACCAGCCGGCCTTCGCGACGATCGTGGATGATCGCCGCCGGGCATCGCACGGCGAAGGCATCGGCAAAAGCGCCGTCCGGATCGACCGGCAGATCGAGCGTCGGCTCGACGCCCTGCGCCATCTCGTACCCGAGATAGACAAACCACCCGCCGACAAACGGCACGCCCGGCACGGGCTCATGGCGCTGCGCGTTCAGCCGATCGAGCGCGTCGAAGAATGCCGCACCGGACTCGTCCGCGGCCGCGCCCCGAATGGTGTCCCCCGGATACGCGAGGAGGATGTCGAAACGGCTCTGCGCCGCCGCGCCGGCACTGCTTTCCAGAAGGAAGGGATAACGTTCGGGAAAGGCCGACGCCAGACGCAGCAGATCCGGCGTCTGCGAGATCGCGCTTTCGACGATTCGCAGATCGCCCGCTTCGTAGGCGCGCACCGATCGTGCCTGGCGTGGATGGACGCCGGGCAGGCCGCTCAATCGAGACGCTTGAAGATCAGTGACCCGTTGGTCCCGCCGAACCCGAATGAATTCGACAAGGCAGCGTCGATGCGCATCTGGCGTGCCTCGTGAGGCACATAGTCCAGATTGCAGCCCTCGGCGGGATTGTCGAGATTGATTGTCGGCGGCGCCACCTGATCGCGGATCGCGAGCAGCGTGAAGATCGCCTCCGCGGAACCCGCCGCGCCGAGCATGTGCCCAGTCATCGACTTGGTCGAGCTGACGGCGACATTCTTGGCCGCATCACCGAGCACGGATTCGATCGACTGGCTTTCGGACACATCACCCACGTTCGTGGACGTGCCGTGGGCATTGATGTACTGCAGCTCGTCCGGGTTCATTTCGGCATCGGCCAGCGCATGGGTCATGCACTGACGCGCGCCGCGCCCGCTCGGCTGCGTGATGTGGTGGGCGTCGCCGCTCATGCCGAAGCCGACGACCTCGCCGTAGATATTCGCACCACGCGCCCTGGCCTGCTCGTACTCTTCGAGCATCACCACGCCGGCGCCATCGGACAGCACGAAACCATCGCGGTCGACATCCCACGGCCGGCTCGCCGCCCGCGGGTCGTCGTTGCGGCTCGACAGGGCCCGCGCGGCACAGAAGCCGGCCAGCCCGATCGGGTTAACGGCCATCTCGCAGCCACCCGATAGCATGGCATCGGCATCACCGGCCGCGATCAGGCGTGCGGCGAGACCGATATTGTGCACGCCCGTGGTACAGGCGGACACCGCCGCGATGTTCGGCCCATGCAGGTTCAGCTGTATGGATACCTGCCCGGCCGCCATGTTGGCGATACTGGAAGGAATGAAGAAGGGCGACACCTTCTTCGCGCTGTAGTCGGCCTCGTGGAAGCCGACACAGGTCTTGAGGATGGTCCCGATACCCCCGATACCGGAACCCACGGCCACGCCGACCCGGTCGTTGTACTCGTCGTCGAGTTCCAGGCCGCTATCGTTGAAAGCCTGTACCGACGCCGCGACACCGTAGTGCACGAATGGGTCGTAACGCTTGGCTTCCTTGGCCGACATGTACTGGGTGACGTCGAAGTCACGAATCGGCCCGCCGAACTGCGTCGGATAGCCCGACACATCGAAGCTGTCGATGGTCGAAATGCCGCTGCGCCCGGCCAGGATCGCCGACCAGCTCGAAGCCACATCCAGGCCCATCGGGGATATCAGACCCAGCCCGGTAACCACTACGCGACGCTGTTTCAACGGGGGCCCCCTAGTTGCTCGAATCGCCGCGCGTGGCGGCGGAGTGAAGAGTCTGGTCGGCCGATCCGTCACCGGCCGCCAACGCGAAGTCTCTCGCCGGGCGTTTTAGCCTTCGGCGTGGGACTTGATGTAATCGACCGCGTCCTTGACGTTGACGATCTTCTCGGCTTCCTCGTCGGGAATGTCGATCTCGAACTCTTCTTCGAGGGCCATGACCAGTTCCACGGTATCCAGGGAATCCGCACCGAGATCGTCGACGAACGACGCTTCCGAGGTGACCTGGTCTTCGCTGACCGAAAGCTGTTCGGCAATGATCTTCTGTACTCGTTCTTCAACGCTACTCATCGGACTCTCTCCTGATTGACTATGGTTTACGCGTCTAGCGCGCGCATTCGCCCTCGCGAACCGCGCGCCATTCTAGGGAAAAAGGGTGGGCCTCGCCAGATTCAGGAACCCATGTACAGGCCGCCGTTGACGCTGAGCGTCTCGCCGGTGATGTAGGCGGCCGATGGGGAAACCAGAAACGCGACGCTTGCGGCGATGTCGTCGACGCTGCCCAGACGCTGCAGCGGAATCTGCTCGAGCATGGTGTCTCGGGTCTTTTCGTCGAGATCGCGGGTCATGTCGGTTTCGATGAAGCCGGGTGCGATGGCGTTGACCGTAATCTGACGCGATCCGACTTCCCGTGCAAGCGACCGGGTAAAACCCAGCAGCCCGGCCTTGGCCGCGCTGTAGTTCGTCTGACCGGCGTTACCCATCAGACCGACCACTGAGGCCACGTTCACGATGCGCCCGCCGCGCGCCTTCATCATGCCGCGCAGCGCCGCCTTCGATACGCGGAACACGCCCGACAGATTGGCGTCCAGCACCGACTGCCAGTCGTCTTCCTTCATGCGCATGAGCAGGTTGTCGCGCGTGATCGCGGCATTGTTCACGACGATGGTGGGCGCGCCGTATGCCTTGGTGATGTCCTTGATCAGCGCCGCGACGCCGTCTTCGTCGGTCACGTCCAGGCGACGCCCCGTGCCGGCTACTGCGGCCTGGCCGAGGCGTTCGTCGATACGCTGCGCGCCATCGTCGCTGGTCGCGGTGCCGACAACCGTGGCGCCGTCGGCCGCCAGGCGATCGGCAATTGCAGCGCCGATGCCGCGCGATGCGCCGGTCACCAGGGCCAGCTGGCCGGAAAGAGTGCGTTCTGTCATGTCGTTCCTGTGTCGCTCAGGCCTGTCTCGATTGCAACGAACGGCTATTCGTCGTCGTTCTGTGTGGCCGTCAGGGCCTGGCGCAGATTTTCGGTATCCGACAAGGCGAAAGACGTCACGCTCTTGTCAATGCGCTTGTTCAGGCCGGTGAGCACCTTGCCCGGTCCGCACTCGAGAAACAATTCGCAATTAGCCGCACGCATGGTGCGAATGGTGTCTGCCCAGAGCACCGACTGGGCAAGCTGGCGCACCAGCGCCTTGCGAATGCCGTCGACATCCTCGCGCGGCTGCGCGTCGACATTGTGCAGCACGGTCAGCTTGGGCTGACGCAGGGGAATCTCGAGCAGATGCGCCTGCAGCCGCTCTGCGGCCGGCTGCATGAGCGCGCAGTGCGAGGGCACGCTCACGGCCAGCGGCTTGACCAGCTTTGCACCCTTGTTCTTGGCAATACGTCCGGCCGTGGCCACGGCGTCTGCGTGCCCGGCGATGACGACCTGAAGCGGCGCGTTGAAATTGGCGGCCGACACCACGAGGGCGTCGCTCGCGTGCTCCTGCTCGGCCTGCGAACAGGCCTCGCGAACCGCGTCGTCGTCCAGGCCGATCACGGCGGACATCGCACCCTCGTCCGGGCCCACGGCGTTCTGCATGGCCTTGCCACGCATACGCGTCAACCGCAGCGCGTCGCCGAAATCGAGCGCGTCGGCTGCGACCAGCGCCGTGTATTCGCCGAGGCTGTGCCCGGCGAGAAACTCGGGCGTGCGTCCGCCGCGGCTCTGCCAGACACGCCAGACGGCCACGCCGGCGGTAACCAGCGCGGGCTGGGTGTATTCGGTCTGATCGAGGCGGCCTTCGCTGTCGTTGTTGATCAAATCGGCGACGTCGTAGCCCAGCGCGTCACTGGCTTCGGCGTAGGTCTCGCCGACGACCGCATAGCGCTCGGCGAGCGCCGAAAGCATACCGGCCGACTGGGCCCCCTGACCGGGAAAAAGCATCCCGAAACGCGACATAAGAATCGTCGTGAACAAGCGATGGCGGCATCATACCCACCCGTTCTGGTCTTGGCCACGTGAAAAGCGGCTTTGCTAGAATCGCGGTTCTTATAGCCCGGATCATGTCGAGGCTGCCCTTGGTTCATGCCGAACTTACCGTTGCCGCGATCGTGCGCGTGGACGACCGATACCTGGTCGTCGAGGAATTCGCCCACGGCGAACGTGTGATCAATCAGCCGGCCGGTCATGTCGAATCGGGCGAGACGATTCTCGATGCGGTCGTGCGCGAAACCCGGGAGGAAACGGCCTGGGGCTTCACGCCCACCGGCCTGGTCGGCATGTACTACTGGCCGCACGACGACGGCCGCACGACACTGCGCTTCGCGTTCTGCGGCGAGGTGTTCGGTCACGCCGGCGATCAGTCGCTCGACGAGGGGATCATCGCCGCCCATTGGCTGACCCGTGACGAGCTCGCCCGCCGCGACGATCTGCGCAGCCCGCTGGTGCTGCGCGCGATCGAGGATTTCAGCACCTGCGAGCCGCTACCGCTCGACCGGGTGCAGCATATTCATGGCCGCTGACATGGCGCCCGCGTTCTGGCAGAAACCGCCCGCCGAAACCCGCGTGATCGTAGGTCTTTCGGGCGGCGTGGACTCCTCGGTCACGGCCCTGCGGCTGGTTGAAGCCGGTTATCAGGTCGAAGGCCTGTTCATGTTCAACTGGAGCGAGGACGAAGCCGGCCGCTGCCAGGCCGCCGACGACTTCGACGACGCCGCTGCGGTGTGCGAAGCACTCGACATCCCGCTGCACCGAGCGGATTTCTCGCGCGAGTACAAGGCGCGCGTGTTCCGCTATTTTCTCGACAGCTACGCGGCCGGGCGCACGCCCAATCCGGATGTTCTGTGCAATCGCGAGATCAAGTTCGACGCGTTTCTCCATCACGCCGAACGACTTGGCGCCGACGCGATCGCCACCGGTCACTATGCCCGTCTCGAGCACGACGCGAACGGTACCCGTCTGCTGCGCGGGCGCGATCCGGGCAAGGATCAGTCCTATTTTCTGGCCGCGGTGCCCATGGCTGCGCTCGAGCGCACCCTGTTTCCGCTGGGCGAGACCCGGAAGACGGACGTGCGCGCCATCGCCCGCGCGGCCGGTTTGCCGATTCATGACAAGCCGGACAGCACCGGCGTGTGTTTTATCGGCGAGCGCGATTTCGAAGGCTTTCTGCGCCAGTACCTGTCCGGCCGTGCCGGCCCGGTGCGTGTCGCGGGCGGCGCGCTCGACGGCCGAACCATCGGCGAACACGCCGGACTGATCTACTACACGATCGGCCAGCGCAAGGGCCTGGGCCTTGGCGGCGTCGCCGGCGCCTCCGACGCGCCCTGGTATGTGGCCGCCAAGGATCTGGAGCGCGATACGCTCTGGGTGACCCAGGATCACGCCCATCCCGCGCTCGTCGAGAAGACTTTGACCACCATCGCGCCGCACTGGCTGATCGAAGCCCCCGCGTTTCCGTTTCGCTGCGCCGCTCAGGTACGCTACCGCCAGCGCGCGATCGACTGTGTTGTCGACGACGGCCCGGACGGCGGCCTCGTGGTCGAGTTCGACACACCGCCGCGCGCCATCGCCCCCGGTCAATACGCCGTGTTCTATGACGGCGATCTGTGTCTGGGCAGTGCCGAGATCCTGCACGCCGGACGGCCCGATTTTCGAGTTTCAGCGAGCGCATGAGCGAACAGCAAACGCACACCCTGCGCGACCAGGCCCTCTCCCTGGCTGGCGTGGCGCAATTTGCGCTCTACGCGCACGAACTCGCCTCCGACGGCCGCGATCTGCCGCAGCGCATGGAGGTCGCGCAACATGCCATCTTCTCGACCGACCCGGATTCGGTGGTCGAAGTGTATGGCGATCTGTCGAGCGTGGGGGACGGTATCGCCTATCTGAAGGGACAGCTGGCCGGCCACAAGCCGGACCAGAAGGCCGCGCTGGTCGCTCGTTACATCGGCCAGATCCTGCGCTTGTCCGGCGCGCTGCTGAAGGACGACGCGGCGCTGAGCCGGATTCGCGGCGCGATCGATCGCGCACGACTGGCCGAGGCCGCGGACGTGCCGGCGATTCTCGACGACGCCTACCGAGACAGCATCAGCCCGGTGAAACCCCGCATCATGCTGCACGGCCACCCGACTTATCTGCAGAACGAGGCCATACAGGCGCGTGCGCGTACCCAGCTCATGGCAGCCGTGCGTTGCGCGATCATGTGGCGGCAGTGCGGCGGCGGCTTCATCACCCTGTTCTTCCGCCGCAAGGCGCTGCTCAAGTCACTGGAAAGCATCGGCCCGAGCGCGCCGGTACGCTGACGCCATTCCTGCCCGCGCGCCCATCCAGCTGCCTGTCTGCAGGGCTGCGCCGGAAAACGCTATAATGCGCAGCGTTTTCAAGAGCCCGGACTCGTACCGGGCCGAAGATCCACCGAGTGTCTTTGGAGATAAGAACCTATGACGGACAGTTTCAATACACGCTCGCAGTTCACTGCCGGCGATCGCAGTTTCGACTACTTCAGCCTGCCGAAGCTCCAGGAGCAGTTCCCGGGTGTAGCGAAGCTGCCCTACGCGCAGAAAATCCTGCTCGAGAACCTGCTCCGTCATGAAGACGGTTCCAACGTCGACGCCGACGACATCAAGGCGCTGGCCAACTGGGATGCCAAGGCGGAGCCGGATACCGAGATCGCCTTCACGCCTGCCCGCGTCGTGCTGCAGGACTTCACCGGCGTGCCGGCGGTGGTCGATCTGGCCGCCATGCGCGATGCCATGGCCAACCTCGGTGGCAGCCCCGACAAGATCAATCCGCTGTCGCCGGCCGAACTGGTCATCGACCACTCGGTGATGGTCGACGAGTATGGCAGCGACAAGGCGTTCGATCTGAACGCCAAACTCGAGTTCAACCGCAACAAGGAGCGCTATGCGTTCCTGCGCTGGGGTCAGGGTGCGTTCGACAATTTCAAGGTCGTGCCGCCGGACACCGGCATCGTGCACCAGGTCAACCTCGAATACCTGGCCCGCGTGGTCTTCGGCAATGAAGACACGAACCTGGCCTACCCGGACACGCTGGTCGGCACCGACAGCCACACCACCATGATCAACGGCGTGGGCGTGCTCGGCTGGGGCGTGGGCGGCATCGAAGCCGAAGCGGCCATGCTCGGCCAGCCGATCACCATGCTCATTCCGCAGGTCGTCGGCTTCAAGCTCAAGGGCAAGCTCGCCGAAGGCACCACCGCGACCGACCTGGTGCTGACCGTCACCGAAATGCTGCGCGCCAAGGGCGTGGTCGGCAAATTCGTCGAGTTCTTCGGCGACGGCCTGGCCGATCTGCCGCTGGCCGATCGCGCGACGATCGCCAACATGGCCCCGGAATACGGCGCCACCTGCGGCATCTTCCCGGTCGACGGCGAAACCATTCGCTACATGGAACTCACCGGTCGTCCGCAGGAGCAGCTGGATCTGGTCGAGGCCTATGCCAAGGCCCAGGGCCTGTGGCGCGAGGAAGGCCAGCCGGATGCCGACTACACCGATGTGCTGGAACTGGACCTGTCGACCGTGCAGCCGTCGCTGGCCGGCCCCAAGCGTCCGCAGGATCGTGTGCTGCTGACCGACATGCAGAAGACCTATCGCCGCGAGGTCGAGCCGTTCATGGCCAACCGCGCGGAGAAGCAGGAAAAGAGCATGGCCGAGGCCAAGCAGCAGAGCGAGGCCGGCCTGGCCTCGAACGACATCGGCGGCCCCACGCACGCACCGGTGACGTACAAGGAAGCAGAATTCGATCTGCACGACGGTTCGGTCGTGATCGCAGCGATTACATCCTGCACGAACACCTCCAACCCCGCCGTGATGATCGGCGCTGGCCTTCTGGCCCGCAATGCAATCCAGAAGGGCCTTCAGGTCAAGCCCTGGGTCAAGACTTCGCTGGCGCCCGGTTCCAAGGTCGTGACCGAGTATCTCGAAAAGGCCGGTCTCGACGACGACCTGGACAAGCTCGGCTTCCAGCTCGTCGGCTACGGCTGCACCACCTGCATCGGCAACTCCGGCCCGCTGCCGGAACCGATCGGCGAAGCCGTGCGCGAGCATGACCTCAACGTCGCCTCGGTGTTGTCGGGCAACCGCAACTTCGAAGGCCGCGTGCACGGCGACGTGCGCATGAACTTCCTGGCCAGCCCGCCGCTCGTCGTGGCTTATGCGCTGGCCGGCACCATCGACACCGATCTGACCAGCGACCCGCTGGGTCAGGATGCCGACGGCAACGACGTCTACCTGAAGGATCTCTGGCCGTCGCAGAAGGAAATCTACGACACCATCGGCAGCTCGCTGAACTCCGAGATGTTCAAGGACAGCTACGGCGACGTCTTCGCCGGCGACTCGCGCTGGAAGGGTCTGGACGTGCCGGAGGGCGAAATCTTCGACTGGGACGAGACCAGCACCTACGTGCAGAACCCGCCCTATTTCGAAGGCATGTCGGTCGACGTAGACGACATCCCGACCATCCAGAACGCACGTTGCCTGGCCCTGCTCGGCGACTCGATCACGACCGACCATATTTCCCCGGCCGGCGCGATCACGAAGGACTCCCCCGCGGGTCAGTACCTGCAGGAGAAAGGCGTCAAGCCGTCGGACTTCAACAGCTACGGTTCGCGCCGTGGCAACCACGAAGTCATGATGCGCGGCACCTTTGCCAATGTGCGCCTGCGCAACCTGCTGGCGCCCGGCACCGAAGGCGGCTGGACACGTCATCAGCCCTCGGGCGACGAGATGTTCATCTACGACGCCGCCATGCAGTACAAGGACGAAGGTACGCCGCTGGTCGTTCTTGCCGGCAAGGAGTACGGCACCGGTTCGTCGCGTGACTGGGCCGCTAAAGGCACCCTGCTGCTCGGCGTCAAGACCGTGATCGCCCAGTCCTTCGAGCGCATTCATCGCTCGAACCTGGTCGGCATGGGCGTTCTGCCGCTGCAGTTCAAGGAAGGCGACAGCGCCGATTCCCTGGGGCTGGACGGTACCGAGACCTTCGATATCGAGGGCCTGTCTGCAGGTGCCACGAGCGTGACCGTGAAGGCGACGAAGGAAGGTGGCGAGACCTCCGAATTCGAAGCCAAGGTCCGGATCGACACGCCGAAGGAGTGGGACTACTACCAGAACGGCGGCATCCTGCACTACGTGCTGCGCCAGCTGGCCAAGGCGGCCTGATAACAGGCGCTGCCCGTTCGCAGCCAAAGCCTGTGACAAAGCCCCGCTTCGGCGGGGCTTTTTTTATGCCGTGATCGGGTCGATTCGGCTTGGACTTAGCCCGGCTGACCGCGTTTCGATGGCGACACCGGCGCCGCTTTGGACTAAGGCATTGTCCCGCAGACTAGCCTCGGGTCGTGCCGTCAGGCCCCCGGCAGCAGGTGAATCGTCGCCCGTCCTTCGCGCGCTGACTGGCGGGCGATGATATTGCCGAAATCCTCGACCGGTACGGGTCGGCTCAAGAGAAAACCCTGAACCTCGTCGCAGTTCAGACTGTCGAGAAACGCCATCTGCTCTTCAGTCTCGACGCCCTCGGCAACCACGCGCAGCTGCAGGGCATGCGCGAGCCCGATGATGGAACGCACGATCTCGACGTGATCGCCGTGGCAGCTGCCGAGATCCTTGATGAAGGAGCGGTCGATCTTGAGCTGCTGGATCGGGAGCTGACGCAGATAGGACAGACTCGAGTGCCCGGTACCGAAATCGTCGAGCGCTACGTGCACCCCCATCGCACTGAAGCGTTTGAGGGCCTCGACCGCCCGCAGGATCTCGCGTACCGCGAGCGATTCGGTGATCTCGAACATGAGATACCCGGCATCGACGTTGTGCTGTTCGAGGCAGGCTTGGGTACGCTCCGGCAGATCCTCGTTGTGAATGCGGATCGCGGAGAGGTTCACCGAGATCGGCGGTACGCTGAGCCCCTGATCGAGCCAGCGCCGTATCTGGGCGCAGACCGAATCCAGCACCCAGCTTTCGAGATCGTTGATCAAGCCCGTGCGCTCGGCGATGCCGATGAATTTGTCGGGCGGGATCATCCCTTTTTCGGGATGCTGCCAGCGTACCAGCGCTTCGGCGCCAGTAAGCTGGCGGTCGCGCGTGGAATATTTGGGCTGATAGTGAACCACCAGTTCCCCGTCCCTGATGGCTTCCCGAAGGTCTTCCTGGACCGAATATTCCTCGGCGATCCGCGTGGCCATGTCGCCGTGATAGGGCTGGTAGCAGTTCTTGCCCTTGTTCTTGGCCATGTACATCGCGACATCGGCCGCGGTCACCAGATCCGACAGTTTCGTCCCGTCGTCGGGGCATGTCGCCGAACCGATACTGGCCGACAAGCTCGTGGTTCCCTCATGGATATGAGCGACCGCATTGAGCATGGCGGCCATGCCGGTGTAGTGCATGCCCGCGATACTGGCCGCCATGAACACGGCGCCGAGGATCAAGCGCGCGCGACATCTGGCTGCGGCTGGCGACCAGCAGCGCGATCGAGGAGGCGATCACGGCCATCACCCACGACAGCGCCGTAATCTCGAAGTCGTACCCCATTTCGATCGGCAGCTCGAAGGCGAGCATGCCGATAAAATGCATCGACCAGATGCCCGTGCCCATGCAGACCGCGCCCGCGGCAAGCCAGGCGTAGGCATCACGGGTGCGCGAAGCGCTGACGCGACCGACCAGATCGAGCGCGGTATAGGACGCCAGGATTGCCACGACGATGGCCAGCGCCGTGACCCGGTAGTCGTAGGTACCGAACATGTAATCGATGCCCAAGATCGTCGCTCCTATCTCGATGAACGCATCGCGTGGAACGTGTTCAGCCAAGAAACCACGGCATGATCGGCCTGGTGCGTGCGTCGGCCACCCGAAGTACGCCGTGGCGCCGACCGCAGCACAGGTCGTTGTCTATAGATCGGCCGCGTCACACGATTCTTGAGCGCAGACAACCGCCGGGACCACTTCGTGCGCAAGGGCTCAACGCCCGAAGACCGAGCCATGGGCGGCCAATCAGACAGCGTGCGTGTCGCCGTCGGCCTCGAACAGGCGCGACGCCGCGAGCGGGCGCATCTCCGGTCGCGCGCTTGCCTGGCGCGCCTGCTCCCGCTCGACTTCGCGCACATAGAACCAAACGTCCCGCGACTCCTTCTCAAGGCCGATATCGAAACTCACGCCGATATAGGCCCGCTGCGCGTCGGTATCGATATGGCTGTGGCTGAGTTGGCTTGCGGCCTCGAAGGTTTCGCCATTGGGAAAGCAGGCACGCGCCCGGTAGCGCACATCGCCGAACTCGAGGCCGTGGACGTCGTCCGCCGGCAGGCTCAACAAGCAGCCGCCAATGGACAGGTCGTGCAGGGTGGCCTTCCATTCGTTTCCGCGCGAATCACGCAACACGACGGCCACGCGCATCCCCTGCCCCAGCGCCGCCCGGAAATAGCTGCGCCGCTTGAGAAACGTGATCTGGCCCGGCAGCTCGCAGCGCAGGCCGAGACGGGTCGAGCGTTGCAGCACCTCGACGGTTCGCATCGCGCTCGTCTGCATGACGGCGGATGCCTGGCGCGCGTGCAGCACGAACCACCGGTCGGCGCCGAGCATTCGGTTGAGGTCCCCGATACCCGTGATATCGAGCAGACATCGGCCGAGTACCCGATCGACGGTCATCACGCTGACCGGATAATGAATCAGTGTGCCGTCGAAACGCAGGGTCACCTCGTGCGCGTTGCGGGTCAGGTCGACAAAGGCATCGGCAATTGCTTGCGGTGCCTCGATTTCCGCGTAGCGCGCATTCGACATGGCAACGGTTTCCACTGGCTTTCGGTTCGCTGGACGCAGACCTATCGGCCGCGCGCGCGTTTCGCTTTAACGCCCAGCCCTCGTTCGTCACGCGGCCCGCGCGATGATCACTGCGGACGGGATTTGGGCGCGGCCCGCCCGCCGGCCAGGCACGGCACCCGGTGTGTCAGCGCGGATTCAAACAATCGGTTTGCATCACTTCTGCCCTGGCGCATGACGGGTGTGGCCGGCCCTAGGTATCTGGCATGGGAGTGATTCTTCACCCGGTTGCCTGCAATCTAGCGGCATTCTCCAAGCCGGATCAGTCGTCTGCTGCAATCGTTGCAACAGGCTTGCTGATGGTTTCCTTCGCGTTGCGCCGTGTCGACCGCTACACTGTTCGTGCAGAAATCTGCAATCAATCAGTTCGATCAAGCAAAGAGAAAATTATGGCCAAAGGCACCGTTAAGTGGTTCAGCTCCGAAAAGGGCTATGGCTTCATCGCTCCCGAGGATGGCAGCAAGGACCTTTTCGTACACCACTCTGAAATTCAGAACGGCGGCGGCTTTGCCACCCTCGAAGACGGCCAGGCGGTCGAGTTCGAAGTCGGCGAAGGTAGAAAAGGACCGTGCGCCAACAAGGTGGTCGCGGTTTAAGACCCATGCATCGCGGTTGCCCTGCTGCATTTTCGTGGCAGGCACACCGGACGGATCGCCCGGCGATCTGCCCGTGCACGTGACCGATCGATGCAATAGCACCGAATCCTAGCGATTCAAAACCACTGCATGTCGGGGAGCAGCAGCGAAATCCCGTGCTCCGTCGGAGGCGGGAATCTACTCGTCAATGCTTTCCGACATGTGGTGGAGGCGGTGCCGAACCGCCTCATTCCCATCTTTGCGTACCCGATAATTGCGCGGCTGGGTGCTGGCTTAACGAAACGGTCGGTACGGCTTTCTCATCGCCGTAACCATGCCGCAAGCCATACACAAGCCTGCCGCGTGCCTCCGGTATAAGCGCCAACGAGCATCTTGTGAACATCTGGGTCGATGCCGACGCCTGCCCCGGCGTCATCAAGGACATCCTCTTTCGCGCCGCGCGCCGCACCGGCATGACGCTGACGCTGGTCGCGAACCAGCCGATCCGCGTGCCGCGATCGCCAAACATCGCGGCCATCCAGGTGGCTGCGGGCTTTGACGTCGCGGACAACGAGATCGTCAAACGTGTCGCGGCAGGCGACCTCGTAATCACCGCCGACATACCGCTGGCCGCCGAAGCCGTCGAACGCGGCGCGCTAGCGCTCAGTCCGCGCGGCGAACTCTATACGCATGACAACATCAAGGCACGCCTGAACATGCGCGACTTCATGGACAGCCTGCGGGGCGCGGGCGTGGATACCGGCGGCCCGCCACCGCTTCACCAGAACGATCGTCACGTCTTTGCGCAGAAGCTGGATCAGCTGCTCGCAAAACGGCCGACACGCCGCTAAGCCGGCACGCATACGCCCTGACGGCGAGGCGCGCGGCGCCGTGTCGCTAGCTCGAACCCTCTGCCGCGCCCTCGCCGTCGAGATCCGATTCCGCTCGCGCGAGTAGCGCAAATTCTTCCTCGGCCGTCTTGGCGACCAGATGATGCCGGCTGAAAAGAAAGAAATACGCCGCGCCGACAGCAAACAGGATCAGCGTGTAACCAAACGCCCGCGGATCGAATGCATAGACGCCGGTCAGCGCGACCAGCGACAGCACGAGCGCAATCCCCGAAGTCGCGATGCCACCGGGCGTGCGGTACGGCCGCTCGAGCTGCGGCTGATTCACGCGCAATAGGATATGGCTCAGAGCCATGAGCGCGTAGGACAGTGTCGCGCCGACAACGGCCATGCCCAGAATCAGATCACCCGCGCCGCTCAAGGACACGAGAAATCCCAGTACGCCGGGCACGATCAAGGCCCATGACGGCGCCTTGCGGGAACTCGTCAGCGACAGAAACTGCGGCAGATAGCCCGCGCGCGAGAGCGCGAAAACGAGACGACTGTAGCCGTAGATGATCGAGAAGAAAGAGGCGATCAGCCCGGCAAGACCGAGCACGTTGACGACTGTGCCCAGGGTTTCGCTGCCGCTTTCCTTGAGCGCGGTCACGAGCGGCACGCCGCTCTCGCCGATCGCCTGGGCGCCCGCCGCACCGGCGAGCAGAAACAGCACGAGCACTGCCGTTCCCAGCAGAAAGATCATTGCGCCGATGATGCCCTTGGGCACATCGCGGGCCGGGTTCTTGGCCTCCTCCGCCGCCAGCGGAACCCCTTCCACGGCGAGGAAAAGCCACATGCCGAAAGGCAACGCTGCCCATACGCCATACCAGCCCATCGGCAGGAAGCTCGATGCGCCGACGGCATCCGTAGTTGCCATGTCGAACAGGTTGGCGGTATCGAAATCGCCGATCAGTGCGATGGCGGTCGCGAGAATCGCGAAAACCGCGAGGCCGCTGATGACCATCATGACTTTCAGCGCTTCGCCGACACCGGCAAGATGAATGGCGATGAAAACGGCATAGAAGACGGCATAGACCACCGGGCCGTTCACCCCCAGCAGTTCCTCCACCGCGGCCCCGATGAAGATGACGATCGCCGCCGGCGCGAGCGCATACTCGATGAGGACGGCGAGCCCGGTGAGATATCCCCCGGCCGGCCCCATGGCCTGACGGGCGAAGCTGTAGCCGCCGCCGGCGGCCGGAATGGCGGCCGACATCTCGGCAAGCGACAAGACGAGCGTGAAATACATCAACGCCATCAAGGCCGCGGCAATGGCGAAACCGCCCCAGCCGGCCTCCGCGATGCCGAAGTTCCAGCCGGCGAAATCCCCGGATATGACATAAGACACGCCAAGACCGGCAAGCAGCACCCACCCGGCCGTGCCACGGCGGAGCTGGCGTTTGGCCAGATAGTCGTCGTCCAGTCCTTCTGCCGCCATGACCGTACCTCGCTTTATGGATTGCTCAGGAAATCAGGAAATTGCCCGGCTCGCTGTCGTGCTCGATCACGTTCGAGTCGCTACGATCCTTGAGCTTCACGCCAGACAGTTCGAGTCGGCGCGCCTCGCGCAACAGATACAGCGCACGGCGGCTCGCCTCGTCCAGCTGCAGGCCCGCGGGCCGCACGTTGGATATACAGTTACGCAAAGCATCCGTCGTGCCAGGTTTCGGATTCCAGGTGAGATACAGCCCGAGGCTGTCCGGTGAACTCAACCCCGGCCGCTCGCCGATCAGGACCAGCACCGCGCGCGCGTTGAGTAACGCCCCGATCTCGTCGCCGATGGCGACACGCCCCTGCTCGACGACACACAAACGGGCGAGCGCCCAGTCCTCCGCGTCCTGCGCAAGTGCGGACGCGAGTGCCTTCACGAACGGCGCGGCATGGGCCTGCACGGCACGCGAGGACAGCCCATCCACGACCACGATCGCGAGATCACACGTCTTCTGCGCGGCGTCCGCGCCGTCTCCCAGTGCCTTGTGCGACGCGTCGTCGAGCCGGCGCCCCAGATCGGGGCGTTGCAGATAGGTAATGCGGTCCGACGCCTGGCTGTGCAGGCGCAGCGGCTCGGTTGTGCCATCGCCGCCCGCAGAATCGACGACATCGTTCAGCTCGTCGCAGAGGCTATCGACATCGAGCGGCAGGTGCACCGCATCCCGCGCCTGGGCATGGGCCAGCTGAAACGCGAGCATTTCGTCGGTCGGCAGGCTGACCCCTGCGCGCCCCAGGCCGATGCGGGCGTCGGTGAAATCGCGGAGCGCGCGCCAGGGATTGTCGACGACGCCTGCCTCGCGACGCGACGCAGGGTCGGCTTTCGTGACGTCGGATTGTGAGTCGGACCGGTCGGTTGGATCAGCCATGGCCCGCACCACGTGGCAGATTCTCGAGCGAACGGGCAAAGGACGGCGGCATCTGCTCGTGGAGCACGTGGCGGTCGGCATCGCGCATGATCTGCATGCGTTCGAGCCAGGCCTCGAACTCCGGCGCCGGCCGCAGATCGAGCGCGCGCCGCGCGTAGAGCGCATCGTGAAACGACGTCGTCTGGTAGTTGAGCATGATGTCGTCCGAACCGGGAATGCCCATGATGAAGTTGCAGCCGGCCACGCCGAGCAGCGTGAGCAGGTTGTCCATATCGTTCTGATCGGCTTCGGCGTGGTTCGTGTAGCAGACGTCGCAGCCCATGGGCACGCCGAGCAGCTTGCCGCAGAAATGGTCCTCCAGACCGGCACGGATGATCTCCTTGCCGTCGAACAGATACTCGGGGCCGATGAAGCCGACCACCGTGTTCACGAGCAGCGGCTTGAACTTGCGCGCCACGGCATAGGCCCGTGCTTCGCAGGTCTGCTGGTCGAGGCCGTGATGGGCATCGGCCGAGAGCGAACTGCCCTGTCCGGTTTCGAAGTACATCACGTTGTTACCGACGGTGCCGCGCCCCAGCGATTGCGCGGCCGACTCGGCTTCCGCGAGATCCTTCAGGCCAAAACCAAAGCTGCTATTGGTCGCCTCGGTGCCGCCGATCGACTGAAACACGAGATCGACCGGCGCGCCCTGTTCGATCGCCTCCATGGTGTTCGTGACGTGGGTCAGCACGCAGGACTGGGTCGGGATCTCGTACTTGCGAATCACCTCGTCGAGCAGACGCATGAGCTTGACCGACTGGGCCACATTGTCCGTCGCCGGGTTGATGCCGATCACGGCGTCCCCGTTGCCGTATAAAAGACCGTCGAGAATGCTCGCGGCGATGCCGGTGGTGTCGTCGGTGGGGTGATTCGGTTGCAGCCGTGTCGACATGTGCCCGGCCAGGCCGATCGTGTTGCGAAAGGCAGTTGTCACGCGGCATTTGCGCGCGACGAGGATCAGGTCCTGATTCCGCATGATCTTGCTCACCGCGGCCGCCATTTCCGGCGTGATTCCCGGCCGCAGTTTTTCGAGCACCTCCGGCGTACTGTCGTCACTCAGCAGCCAGTTGCGAAAATCACCGACGGTCAGGTGCGCGATGGTTTCGAAGGCCGATGCATCGTGATCATCGACAATGAGCCGCGTGATCTCGTCGTCCTCGTAGGCGACGAGTGCCTCGTTGAGGAAGGTCTTGAGCGGCAGTTCGGCGAGCACCATCTGGGCAACGACACGCTCCTCGGCGGACTCGGCGATGACCCCTGCCAGCCGGTCGCCGGAGCGCGCCGGGCTGGCCTTGGCCATGACCTCGGCAAGATGGGCGAACCGGTAAGTTCGATCGCCCAGGGTGTAGCGATACGTCCCGCTCATCTCGGCTCTACCTCGATGGCCGCGCCCGCAGGATGCGATAGCCGTCGGCTCTTCGAGCGTAAACGAAAGTTGGCGTTTGCACGAGCCGCCGGATCGACGCGAATCGATGCGCGCGTTATTACCAGGGCGCGAGCTGCGACACCGACTCACCCGCGTGCCACGGCCTTCAGACGTCCGACGGGGCTTCGACCTGCCCCTGGCCTGCCGACAAGTCGCGGCTTATCGGGACGAGGTCGTGGCCGGCGTCTGCTCCTGAAGATAGCGCGTGAGCGTATCGAACGGCATCGGCCGGGCGAACAGATAACCCTGAAACAGATCGCAACCGCGTTCGAGCAGAAACAGATGCTGCGCGCCGGTTTCGATACCGTCGGCAACCACTTCGAGCCCGAGGTGATGCGCCATCGTGATGATGCCCTGGGCGATGGCCGCGTCCCCGGCGTTGCGGGTGATGTCGCGGGTAAACGTCCGGTCGATCTTCACCTTGTTGATCGGCAGGTGTTTGAGATAACTCAGACTGGAGAACCCGGTCCCGAAGTCGTCGATGAACACATCGACGCCCATGCGCCGCAGCGTGCGCAGAATGTCGATTGCCGCGTCGGTGTTCTCCATCAGCACACCCTCGGTGAGCTCGATCTTGAGCAGCGAAGTCGCAAGCCCGGTTTCCTCCAGCGTCTCGAGGAGACTGCCGAGGAAATTGCGGCCGTGGAACTGCACCGGCGATATATTCACCGCGACCGAGTAGGCCGTACCGTGATGCCGGTTGAGCGCGACGATATCGCGACAGGCCCGGTGCATGACCCACTCGCCGATGGGGATGATCTGTCCGGTCTGTTCGGCAAGCGGGATGAAGGTCACCGGCGACACCATGCCGCGTGTTGGATGCGCCCAGCGGATCAGGGCCTCGAAACCTTCCACCGCGCCGGATGCGGCTTCGATCAGGGGCTGGTAATGCAACGTGAACTCGGCTTGTGGTAGTGCATCGTGAAGTTCACGACGCATGCTCACGCGCTCGTTCATCGTCGCCGTGATCTCTTGCGTGTACCAGTGATAGGTATTGCGCCCCTGGCGCTTGGCCAGATACATCGCCATGTCGGCATGCTGGATGAACGCATTCGGGTGTTCGGCACTCTGGTCGTTGATCGCGATGCCGATGCTCGCGGTGACATGAACCTCGTGGTTGTCGATCCGGTGCGGCTTGTCGAGCACGGCCAGCGCCCGCTCGGCCACGGCGAGCGCCTGCGCCGGTTCGTCGATGCGGGGCAGCAGCACCACGAACTCGTCGCCGCCCACGCCGGCCAGCGTTTCACCGGGCGCGAGTATGCCGGAAAGACGCCGCGCCACCGCGTTTAGAAGCTTGTCGCCCACGCCGTGACCCAGCGTGTCGTTAACCGGCTTGAACTCATCCTGATCGATATAGAGCAGCGCGATCAGCGTGGCGTCGCGATGGGCCTGAACGAACGCCGTCTGTAGCCGCTTCTCGAGCAGGCCGCGGTTGGGCAGCCCGGTCAACGGTTCGTGGCTCGCCTGATGCGCGAGATCCTCCTCATGCGCCTTCTGCGCCGTCACGTCGCGCTGAATACCCACGAAATGGGTCACCTTGCCGGCATCGTCGGTCACCGGGGACACGAACATGTCGTTCCAGAAGGTGCTGCCGTCCTTGCGATAATTGAGCAGCGTAACCCGGACATCGCGCGATTCGCTCACCCGCTGACGGATCAGCGCGAGGGCTCTGGGATCGGTGTCCGGCCCACTCAGAAAACGACAGTTTCGCCCGAGCACCTCGTCGCGGCGATAGCCGGTCATGCGCTCGAAAGGCTCGTTGACGTAGATGAGTGGAAAATCGGGGAGGCCCGCGTCCGCGATCACAACGCCGTTGACCGTGGTTTCCACACTGCGCTGGAGAATACGCAGCTCGGTCTCCTGCGCCCGGCGCCGCGTGATGTCCTTCGCGATGCCGTACACGCCGGCAACGGCGCCGTCGACCATGCTGGGGAGATTGGTGACGTCGAGCACGCGTGTTTCGCCGCGTGCATCGGTGATCTGTATTTCGTAGCGCTGCGGCTCGCCTTTCGCGGCGGCCTCGAAGAAGCGATCGGTCCTGGACATATCGTCTTCGACGACGAAATCCCGATAATGAAGACCGATGAGATCCGCCTCGGGCACGCCGGTGATATCGCAGGCCGCTTCGTTGACGCTGCGTAGAAACCCGTCCTTGTCGAGCGAGAACACGGCATCGGGCTTGTGCGTGAACAGCGAGCGATAACGCTGCTCGCTTTCCAGCAGCGCACGCCGGTCGCGGTGGCGCTCGATCGCGAGTGCTACCAACCCCGCAGCCCGCTCAATGGGCGCCCGTTCCGTATCGTCGGGCGCGCCGGTCGTGCGTTGATAGATCGCGAACGTGCCAAGCAGTTCGTGTTCTTTCGTAAACAGTGGGTACGACCATCCCGCGCGAATGTCGAGTTCCGTGCAGAGGTCGTGATATCCCGCGCAGTTGGGGTCTGCAAGGATGTCCGCGCAGATCACGACCTGGCGTCGATGCGCGGCTGTGCCACAGATCGCTGAGGCCGGCCCCACGGGCACCTGGGCCGCCGCGTTGCGAAAGCGCTCGGGCAGCCGACCCCCGCCGGCCCGGAAACGCAGGGTCTGCGACTCCCAGTCGAAAAGCATGATCGAGCTCATCGCTTCGGAAAACTGGGACTCGATCATTTCGCAGATCGCCGCGAGCGTATGCTCCAACGGCGCGTCATGCGCGATCATGTACTGGATCCGCTGAAGCGCGTCGTCACGCGCGCCATTGTCCGTCACACCGCGGTCCTCCGGGCACGATCCATTACGCCGCAATGGATTCTATCCCCTCGCATTACGCGCCGGTATCGTCCGGTGCTGTTATTGTTCGCGGGCTTGCGCGCGATTCGCGCCTCGCCCATGACGATAATCTAGATCAAACCATGCCTTCGGGGAATTTTTTCACAACGGATTCTTGAATTCCCGATGGCGCACGGCCAGCGATTCTACTGACCAGCCACCGGTTTTCTTGCAGGCAAATATCGCGTGACGTGTGCTTTTGCCAACGCCGGCGGCGAAAGCGCAGACGGACTATTTGTGCAGCGTCACCTATAACTTACTTGGCTATAACCGATTTTGCCGCTTTGTACCCAGGGGGATGTTTTCTGGAACTCTGCGTTCCGAAAACCGACGAGCCGAGCGGGCCTCGCGGGTTTCGCTTCAACGATCGGATTTCTGGCGATGCGCCTTGATCTGCTCGCCGGCCTGCTCGCGCAGGCTGCCGATTTCCTTGAGCGTGGTCACCACGGCCTCGATACGCGGCTGAGGCCAGGCGCGCACATAGTCCGGGACAGATCCATCGCCTTCGCGCATCGCCTTGTCGACAGCAAGCGCGTCGGGCAAGTGCTGCTCGAATCGCGCGATATCCGGGAGCACCTCGACAAGCTCGTCGCGTGGCAGGGCCACCCCGCCGATATCGATATGGGTTGCAGAGAGATGGTTCGAGTCGGCGGTCACGCTATGCTCCGTTCGCGGTCTGGCGAATCCGTTAAGATGCCTGGAGCATGGGGCGCCCGGCCGCGCTGTACAACCGCCGCCGGACAACATCACCAGGCATTACGCCCGAGCGGGCATCCCGATACGAGCGAGCAAAGGAACCGCCGTCAGCCTGCCCCGCCGGCCGGTTGCTTTCCGGCTTTCCGCTTCGATTTGGGCTTGCCCTTGCCTGCCTTGCTCTTTCCCGGTTTTTTCGTCTTTGGCGTTTTTGGTTTCTTCCGACGCCCGGCGGGCGGCGCCGGCGGCGCGCCTTGATCGCGGCTGATGGCCAGCTGTCGATTGGCCACCCAGACCGTTTTCAGATGCTCGAAGATATCCTTCGGCATGCCCTTGGGCAGATCCACCAGGCTGAAATCGTCGCGAATATCGATACGCCCGATATGCTTGCTGTCGACGCCGGCCTCGTTGGCGATCGCGCCGACGATATTGCGCGGCTCGACACCGTGCGCGCGCCCGACCTCGATCCGGAAGGTTTCCAGATCGCCGTCCGTGAACGCGGCGCTCCGGCCCGCGGCCTTGTCCGGCGAGGAGCCGGCGGCCGCGCTCGATGGCTTTTTCTTCGACGTATCGAGCATCAACGGCTCGTCGCCCTGCGCCAGATAGGCGAGTACCGGCGCGAGCTCTTCGAGCTCGACATTATGCTCCGCGCGGTATTCATCGATCAGCCGCCGGAACGTATCGAGCTCCGCGCTGTTCAATGTGTCGGTGATGCGCTGCTTGAAACGCGCGACCCGCTGCTCGTTGACTTCGGCCACGCTGGGCAGATCCATCGGCTCGATCGACTGGCGCGTGGCGCGCTCGATGGCCTTGAACAGTCGCTTTTCGCGCATCGTCACGAACAGGATGGCGTCGCCCTCGCGCCCGGCGCGACCGGTCCGGCCGATGCGATGCACGTACGACTCCGTGTCGTGCGGAATATCGAAATTGATGACGTGGCTGATTCGCTCCACGTCCAGGCCGCGGGCCGCCACGTCGGTGGCCACCAGGATATCGAGCTGGCGGTTCTTCAGGCGCGCGACGGTGCGCTCGCGCTGAGTTTGCGCGATATCGCCGTTGAGCGCCGCGCAGGCATAGCCGCGCGCGGAAAGCCGTTCGGCGAGTTCATCGGTCGCCTTCTTGGTGCGCGCGAACACGATCATCGCGTCGAAAGGCTCGGCCTCGAGCAGCCGCGTGAGCGCGTCGAGCTTGCTGGTGCCGCCGCCAACGATCCAATAGCGCTGGCGGATGTTGACCGCGGTCGTGGTCTTCGCCTGAATGGTGACTTCCTGCGGCGCCTTGAGATGCGTCTTCGCGATCCGCCGAATCGCCGACGGCATGGTCGCCGAAAACAGCGCCACCTGACGTTCGGCCGGCGTCTGTTCGAAAATCCATTCGACGTCGTCGATGAACCCCATGCGCAGCATTTCGTCGGCTTCGTCGAGCACCATCCAGCCCAGGTTCCCGAGCCGCAGCGTGCCGCGCTTGATGTGATCCATAACACGGCCGGGCGTGCCGACCACCACATCGACACCGCGCTTGAGCGCGGACAACTGCGGGCCATAGCTCTGGCCGCCGTAGATCGGCAGTACGGCGAATCCGTCCACGTGGCTGGCATAGCGCTGGAAGGCTTCCGCGACCTGGATCGTCAGCTCGCGCGTGGGCGTGAGCACGAGCGCCTGCGGCCCCTGTCCGCGGCCACCGCTGCGCAGGCGCGACAGGATGGGCAGCGCGAACGCCGCGGTCTTGCCGGTACCGGTCTGGGCCTGGCCGAGCACGTCGCGCCCGGCGAGCAACGGCGGGATCGTCGCGGCCTGGATCGGCGACGGCGTTTCATAGCCGACCTCCGATAGAACGGCCATTACGGCGTCAGAAAGGCCCAGGTCGCGGAACGCGACCGGGTTGGAATCGTCTTGGGGAGAGGCGGCCATGCGTTGCCTGCGAGCGCGGGGCGCCAACGTGCGCCCGGGGAACTACCGCGCCGAACGGCGCGGGCGCATATTCTAACGCGTATCGGCAGGACGACAGTGCGCAACACGCACCCCCACGCGAAGAATTTCACCAATCCGCCACGCAGGCGTCGCCACGAACCGATTGCGCGATCGCAACGGCGGTGCTAATTAAACCGCAGGGGATGAATGCCGCCATCGCACGGTCGCGCACCACGCACGCCCGGCGAAGCCCAGGGGAGCCGCGCATGCCGACCGTCGAGCCGCCCTATTTTCCGATCATCTACGTGCGTGGCTATGCGGCCACGGACGGCGAGATCGAAGACACCGTCGCCACGCCGTACATGGGCTTCAATCTGGGGGCCACCAAGAGTCGCCAGGACCATGACGGCAAGATCAATCGCTTCATCTTCGAATCGCCGCTGCTGCGGCTGATGAAGGATGAAGGCTATATCGACACCTACCGCGACGGCGACTACGTCAAGGGTGCCGTGCCGGCGCGCAGCGTCTGGATCTTTCGCTACTACGAGCCCTCGTCCAACGATCTGGGCGACGGCAAACGGCGACAGATGGTGGCATTCGCTACCGACTTGCGGCGTTTCATTCTGAGCGTGCGCGACAAGGTTTGTGGCGACGATCCGCAGGCGCGCGAGTTATTCCGGGTCTATCTCGTGGCCCACTCCATGGGCGGGCTGATCAGCCGCTGCTACCTGCAGAACGTGTGCATTCACGGCAGCGGCGACAAGGCGCGCGACAAGCAGCTCAGCCTGCCGGGCGCCAGCCTGGTCGACAAGGTCTTTACCTACGGCACGCCGCACAACGGCATCGATATACGGGGGCTCAACGTGCCCGACCTGGGTCTGACCCGCGCGCTCGAAGCCGACACCTTCAACCGCGGCGACATGGCCCGGTATCTGGCCATCGACGGCCAGCCTGCACGCGTCGACACGCTCGACGGCCACTTCCCGCCCGAGCGCTTCTTCTGCTGCATCGGCACGAACTACAACGATTACACCGCGTTCTTCGGCCTTGCGCGCAAGGGCACCGGGCCGATGAGTGACGGCCTGGTGATGATCGGCAACGCCGCGGTGAGCGGCGCGCCGCGCGCGTTCGTGCATCGCAGCCATAGCGGTGCCTACGGGCTGGTCAACAGCGAAGAGGGATACCAGAACCTGCGGCGGTTCCTGTTCGGCCAGTTTCGCGTCGACGCCAGACTCGTCATCGATGCGATCAGCCTGCCCCCGGCCATCGAGAAAGCCGTGGGCGGCGCCACGGGTCGCCACCGCGTCAATGCGGCCTACTACATCGAAACCGAGGCCGCGGTACGCGGTGCCCGCTATTTCCTGCACCAGCGGCGTTTCGATCAGAGCTCGGCGCTGATGAAGAACTACGATGAACTGGTACACGGCCACGATCCGCTCTACCTGTTCACCGGCTATCTGCATGAGGGCGCGAAAATGCCGGAAAGCCACGACCGCGCGCTGGCCTTTCAGCTGCGCCTCGCGATTCAGGTCCCCGCCTACGAGATCGACAACGCCTTCTGGTTCGACGAGCACTATCCGGGCGACTACATCTTCGACGAGACGCTCACCTTCGAAATACGCCCCCGCCAGACACCGTTATCGATCAGCTACGGACTGGCGTCGCGGCATGCCCCGCGGCGCGCGCCGAAGAAAATCGCCAGCGACGACCTGACGATCGCCGCGGACGGTTCGCTGCATTTCGAGATTGCGCTGGGTTACGACAGACAGAGCGCCAATCCGCCGGCGCCCGGCTTCTCGGGGCGCCTGCAGATCAGCGCGAGTCCCTGGAACGGCTAGCGCGCGGTATCGACCGGTTGCGGGTCGATCACGTTGGCAATGGTGTCTGCCGTCAGGGCCGACAGCGTCCAGCCCAGATGGCCGTGGCCGGTGTTGTAGAACACATTCGGCGCGCGTCCGCGGCCCACCTTGGGCATCATGTTCGGCATCATCGGCCGCAGGCCCGCCCAGGGCACCACGTGGCGCGTACTTACCCCGGGGAAACACTGGTTGACCCAGTCGACCAGCGGTTCGATCCGGTCGGCGCGAATATCGCGGTTGAAGCCGTTGAACTCTGCCGTGCCCGCCACCCGGAAACGGTCGGGCCCCAGCCGGCTGCTCACCAGCTTGGTCTCGTCGTCGAGCAGGCTGACTTCCGGCGCGGCCGACCGCGAAGCCTCGTCCTCGAGATCCACGGTGATGGAATATCCCTTCACCGGGTAGACGTTCACGCGATCGCCGAGCTGCGCGGCGATATGGCGGCTGCCCGTGCCGGCACAGACCACCACCTGGTCGAAGGTTGCGGCATGCCGATCTTCCGGTAGATCGTTTTCGTAGGCGGCGATATGAATGCGCCGGCCGTCCGAGCGTACGCTTTCCACCGAATGGTTGTAGCGAAACCGCGCGCCGTGACGCTCCGCCGCTGCGGCCAGGCCGTTGGTGAATTTGTGAATATCGCCGGTCGAATCGCTGTCGGTGAAGAAACCGCCGTAATAATTACCGGCAAGCGTGGGTTCGATGGTGCGCATCTCTTCCGGTGTGACCGGCTGACGCTCGAGCCCGCCCGCGGCAAGCAGCCGCGACACCTTCTCGGCGTGCCGGTAGCCGGCCCGGTTGCGGTAGATGTGCAGAATGCCCTTGCGCTTCACGTCGAAATCCACGTTTTCGCGCTCGGCCCAGGAGAACAGGTAATCGCGCGCCTCGATCGCCATGCGCGCGGTCTCGGTCGTGTTCTTCTCGTACTGCGGGATGGCCGCCATGAACTCGAAGAACCACGACAGCTTGTGCCAGGAGGGCTTGGGGTTGACCAGCAGCGGCGCGTCGTTGCGCAGCATCCACTTCAACCCCTTGAAGATCATCGGCCAGTGGTTCCACACCTCCGCGTTCGAGGCCGACAACTGGCCGCCGTTCGCGAACGATGTCTCCATCGCGGCGTAGCGGTTGCGATCGTAGAGGGTGACATCGTGACCCCGCATGATCAGCGCGTAGGCCGTCGTGACGCCCGTGATGCCACCGCCAATGACTGCAATCTGGTTCATGACTCTCTATCCGATAACGTCGAGCTTTCGAGTCCCTGCAATTCGTGGGCAGGGAATGCCCCTCCGTTTCTGGACCTGAGAGATTCGCGGTACCGCCAGGCCGTACCGCTTGCTCCTTCGGTGCGCCGATGGACGAATGCATCGGCAGCTCTTCGGAATATGGGGTGATACCGGTCCCTGATGCCTGAGAGTTTCCGGGGCGGTTGCTCCTTCGGCGCCGGCCGACTGGCCGGTCTCTCCCGATATCACGCGCTGTTTTGTGTACCGTGGTCACATGAAGTTGTGAGCCTCGATCGCCGCAAACCCTGTCGCGGCGATAGAGACACAAGAATATCACGTTTGATGAGGTCCGCATGCGCCCGCAAGTGCGATACGAAGCGGCTTGCAGCGAGTTCGACACCGCCGAACGCTGCGCGATTCTGGAAATCTCGAACCACGAGGCCGATCCGGCCGTGTCCATCGCGCGGGCGCGCGTCGCGGTCGGCGGCACCACCGCCTGGCATCGCCTGCGCGGCACGGTCGAGCGTTATCTGATCACGCGCGGCCGCGGCGAAGTCGAAGTCGGCGACCAACCGCCGGCGGCGGTCGGCCCGGGCGACGTGGTGCTCATCCCGGCCGGCGTGCGCCAGCGCATACGAAACATCGGCGACGAGGATCTGGTGTTTCACGCCATCTGCACGCCACGTTTTCACCCGGATTGCTACGAAGCGCTCGAATAGCGCACCGGGTACCGACCGCAATCAGCCGACCACCCGGTTGCGCCCCGACGCCTTGGCCTCGTAGAGACGCCGATCGGCGTGCGCGAACACGCTGCGAAAATCGAGCCCGTCGCGGCCGAGTTCCGCGATCCCGATGCTCACCGACAGCGCGATATCCTGGCCGTGATAGCGAAATGGCCGTAACCGCACGCGGTCGCGCAGCATCACCGCGACCGGCCGCGCGTAGTCGATATCCGCGCCGGAAAGCAGGATGCCGAATTCCTCGCCGCCAAGACGCCCGGCGATGTCGGTCTTGCGAATCCGACCGCTGAGAATATCCGCCACGAAGCGCAACGCCATGTCGCCGGCGTCATGGCCCAGCGTGTCGTTGACCCGTTTGAAATGATCCACGTCGACCACCAGCAGCGACAGCGGCGTCTTGTGACGCAGGTATCTCTGGCGTTCGCGGGCAAACACGTCGCGAAAGCGCGTGCGATTGGGCAGATCGGTCAGCGGGTCGACGAGCGCCAGCCGCCGGAGTTCTTCTTCGGTGCGCTCCCGGCTGACCTCGTAGACATATGAAAACCCGAAGATCGCGATCGCACAGAGGCTGATGTGCACGACTTCGATCAGACCCGGCATGCCGGGCGTCATCTCGAACTTGAACACGAAGATTACGCCGGCGCAGATCATGAACACCATCGCCACCAGCATGCCCTGCCAGCGGCCGAGCAACAGATGCGACAGCAGCGGCACGAGCAGCACCCAGACGAAAACGGTCAGCCCGTTTTCCGGTGAGGCCAGCGCATACATCATGACCACGAAGAACGGCACGATGAACAGCAGGCTGCGCGTGCGCAGACGATCCATTTCCTGGAGCACGTACAACAACAGCGCGGCATAGCCGACCAGACACAGCTCCGCGACCGCGAGCCAAGTGTCACCGATGTACAGATGCATGACCGCGAACAGCAGCACGGCGGAACAGGTGAACCACAGCAACGCGCGCAGAACCGCACGCTGGTGCGGACGCACCTCGGCGTCATGAAAGGGATTCTTAAGCGAGAGCACGCTCATCCGCCCCGCGCGCTGAACGATCTGGCCGTGAAACGAGCCGAGTCCGCTCGGCGCCGGCCTCCCGCAGCGCCTTGCGTATCGTCGGCCTCGCGCCGGCGAACTCCGCATGGATCGTCTCGATGCTCACTCCGTCTCCCCAGATCCCGCGCTCAGATGTCGCGCGATCTTTCCTTTTTTATATGGCGATTGCCAAAGCGTGTCGATGATTCTTTTGGTTACGCCGTCCCAAGCACATTCGCTCGAAGGCGTGACGGCCCTGCATGCGCGGGCCACACGACGGCCGCGCCAGTCGCCGTGCTATCCCCGATATCGGCCGCGCGAATCAAAACCGATGCCCGGCGACCCTCGTCTGCTGGTACAAAATGTGCTGCTCGATAGGGCACTCGCTCGACGTGCCGGACACGGGCATCGCGGATAGCCGTGCCGCGTCACGCGAGTTGATGTAAGTTGAGTCGCGTGGAGCACAGAGGCTCGTTGTTTCTTCAGAGGATTTTCACCACTCATGATCACGGCAGACGAAGCGATCGAACGTCTCAAACTGGGTAACCGCCAATTCGTGGATAACATCCAGAACGAGGACACGCTCAGCAAGTATCCGCGCCCGGCCGAACTCGTCTACGAGCAGGAGCCGTTCGCCATCATCCTCGGCTGTTCGGATGCGCGGGTACCCGCCGAGATCGTTTTCAATCAGGGCCTTGGCGATCTGTTCGTGATTCGCGTCGCGGGCAACATCGTCGCGCCCTCGCAGATCGGCAGCATCGAGTTCGCGGCGGCCAAGTTCGGCACCCCGCTGGTCGTCGTGCTCGGGCATACACAATGTGGCGCCGTGACCACGACGCTCGAAGAGCTCCAACAGCCGACAGAGAATCAGTCGCCGAATTTGCGCACCATCGTGGATCGCGTGCGGCCTTCGGTGGAAAAGCTTCTGAAGACCGATCTCGCGGGCGACCGCGACGCGCTCATTCACGCGGGTGTGCGCGCGAACGTGGCCAAGTCTGTGCACCGGTTGCGCAACGGTTCGGACATCCTGGAACAGCTGATCTCCGACGGGCAGCTGAAGATCGTCGGCGCCGAATATGCGGTCGAAACCGGCGAAGTGGCCTTCCTGGACGACACGATTCAGGCCTGAGCGCCGACCGTTCGGGCGGTGTCTGGCGCTAGGCGGTAATGCGGGCTACCCTCGTCTGAACACCCGCTGGCGCGCATCGATCGATCAGCCGGCGGGTGCGCCGAAACACCCATAACGACATGCCCATAAAAAAATACCGATAACGAGGAGATAGACCATGCCCATACTTTCGCGCCTGACCCTGCTCGCACTGCTCGTCGGCATGAACGGCGCCGCGTTTGGCGCGAGCGCCTCGGCCGACGGCCTGATCAGCACCCAGAGCCCCTATTCGGTCGCCGAAACCGTGGAGCGTTTCGAAAAGCGGGCGCAGGACAAAGGGCTCAAGATATTTGCCGTGGTCGAGCACGCCCAGGGTGCGGCCGAGGTCGACATGACGCTGCGCCCCACCACGGTCGTGATCTTCGGCAATCCCAAGGGCGGCACCCCGTTCATGCAGTGCGCCCAGACAGTGGGTATCGATCTGCCGTTGAAAGCACTGGTCTGGGAGGACGCTGCGGGCCAGACCTGGATGGGGTATAACGACCCGACCTATATCGCCAAACGTCACGGCGTGCCGGACTGCAAGCCGGTACAGCCGATCAGCAAGGCCCTGGACGGGCTGACCCAGGCCACCGTGGCTGAAAAAGAAAGCGACTGAAGCGGGCAGCCCACCGGCTTCGACACAACGAAAACAACAATCGCCGCAAACTCAGCGCGGCAATCACGCGATCAGGAGATCGACCATGGCTGATGCCTCCCCCACGCTGCGTGCCGTATCCGGCCTGAGCGATGCACCGCCGGCGCTGTCCGAGTCCGTGCTGCTGCTGATCGATTGTCAGAACACCTACCGCGAAGGCGTGATGCAGCTTGTGGGCGTCGAGCCCGCGCTCCAGCGCGCCCAGCGGCTGCTGGAACGCGCCCGCGAAGCGGGCATTTCGATCGTGCATGTCCGCCACGACGCCGGCCCCGGCTCGCCTTACGATCTCGACACCGCAGCGGGCCAGATCGCGGACGAAGTGGCGCCGCGTGATGGCGAGATCGTGATCACCAAGACACATCCCAATGCGTTCGTGAACACGGATCTGCACGCCACGCTGCAGGCCGCCGGCGCGAGCCAGCTCGTGCTGGGCGGGTTCATGACCCACATGTGCGTGAACTCCACCGCACGCGGGGCCTTCAACCACGGGTATGCCCCGACGGTGGTGGCCGCGGCGACCGCCACGCGCGATCTCGCGCGCGGCGCGCACCTGGTGCGGGCGGCGGATCTGCACGAGGCCAGTCTCGCAAGCATTGCCGACCTGTTCGGGGTGGTCGTCGAGGATGTCGACGACCTCGGGCGCTAGCCCCGCGCTTCGTTCATGGCGGAACCGCCGGGGTGGCGATCAGCAGACCTGATCGAGCGCCTCGGCGAATCGTTCGACGGTGCGGTCGACGTTCTGCAGCTTGTCCAGGCCGAACAGGCCGACACGAAACGTGTGGAAGTCGTCGCCTTCGTCGCACATCAGCGGTACGCCGGCAGCGATTTGCACACCCGCTGTCTTGAAGCGTTGGCCGGACTGAATGTCCGGGTCGTCGGTATAGCTCACGACCACGCCCGACGCCTGGAAGCCTTCGGCGGCCACGCTGGCGAAGCCCTTGTTCTCGAGGCGCTCGCGCACCGCGCGACCGATCTCGATCTGGCGCGCTTTCGCGGTATCGAGCCCGAGCGCCTCGGTCTCGTCCATCATCGCGAGCAGACGGGTCAGGCCGTCCGTCGGCATGGTCGCGTGGTAGGCATGTTTCCCGGCTTCGTAGGTTTCCATGATCTGCAGCCATTTGCGCAGATCGCAGGCGTAGCTGTCGCTCGTCGTGGATTCAATGCGCTCACGCGCTCGCGCGCTCAGCATCACCATCGCGCAGCACGGGGAACTGCTCCAGCCTTTCTGCGGCGCACTGACCAGCACGTCGACCCCGCAGGCGTCCATGTCCACCCAGTGGGTGCCCGAGGCAATGCAGTCGAGCACGAACAGGCCGTCGTGTTCGTGGACCGCATCGGCGATGGCACGCAGGTAGTCGTCGGGCAGCAGCATGCCGGCCGAGGTTTCCACGTGCGGGGCAAACACCACGGCCGGCTTTTCCTCGTGAATACGCGCAACCACGGTATCGATGGGTGCCGGGCGAAACGGTGCCTGCCTGCGCTGGCCTTCGCGCTGGCCTTCGCGCTCGGCTTTAAGCACCGTGCTGCTGCGCGCGATCGCGCCCATTTCGAGTATCTGCGTCCATCGATAGCTGAACCAGCCGTTGCGCACGATCAGGCAGTGCTGATCGCGGGCGAACTGGCGAGCCACGGCTTCCATGCCGAACGTGCCGCTGCCCGGCACGATCACGCTCGAATGCGCACTGTAGACGCGCTTGAGCCGTTCGGAGATACCGGTGAGCACATCCTGAAAACGCGCCGACATGTGGTTGAGCGCGCGATCGGTATAGACAACCGAGTATTCGAGCAATCCGCCCGGATCGACGGGCGACCAAGAATCCGCCATGAGCTGTTCCTGACTGTCGGGATCTCCAGGGCGCTACTGTCGCATAAAACCGTGGGCCATCGAGGCGTCGCCCCGGCCTGCGGTCGACGCGTATGCTGACCACGTACGTCCAAAGGCTGTTTCATGAATCTGCTCGCCCATCTGCTGCTCGCCGAGCGCAGTGACACGTCGTTTGCCGGCCAGATTCTCGGCGACGAGATCAAGGGTTGGCTCGACGAACGCTTCGCCCCGCCGATCCGCGAGGGGATTCGACTGCATCGGGCCATTGACCGCTACAGCGACGACCACACCCTGCACCGGGAGCTGCGACGCACGTTCGAGCCGCCGTTGCGCCGCTATGCCGGCATTCTGGTCGACATTGGCCTGGACCACGCGCTGGCGCGCCAGTGGCCGGCGTTTCACGCCGACACGCTGAACGCCTTCAGCGACACCGCCCAACGGCGCGTGATCGCCGAATGGCCATCACAGGCACCGTTCAGCTCCGCGCGTCTTGCATGGCTGGCCCGGGTTCTTGCCGGGTACGCGCATCCCGAAGGCATTCAGCGCGCACTGGATTCCGTGGCCCGGCGTCTGCGTCGCCGCAACGAGGTGCACCTTTGCCTGCCCGAACTGCTGGCCCGCAACCCCATTTTCGATGACGCGATCGCCGCGCTGATCCACGATCTGGATCGTCACGTGCGCGACGTGGCGCTCCCCTGATCGCGGGCGCGCCTCTTGTCCGGCCCGCCGGTCTCCAGGCGTTCGCGCACGTCGATGTCGCGCATGGCCCGGATATTCGGCTTGTCGATCTCCTTGCCGATATAACGGGCCACGAAGCGCCGCAGTTCGCCGTCGACATCGGCGACGACGTCGAGCACCGACGCACGCAGCCCCTGGGCTTCGATATCGACCTCGACATCCTTCTCGGTGGGCGCAGGAATATCGATGAACACATGCAGCGGGCGTTGTGCACGCGCGGTGAGATGCAGATGCGCGCGCAGATGGGCACGAAACCGGTGATCGTGCGCCGCGAGACGCACCGTGAGCTCCAGATAGATCGGGATCACGACCGCGAACCGAATCAGCTCGTGCTCCTGCCGCGATACCGACGGCGCGCGGATCTCGCCTTTCGCGGTGATGCTCGCGAGGTTGGCCGGGCCGGCGTGGCGCGGCCCGAAATCGATCGCGTTGCCGGTGAGACCGGCCAACGCCGATTCGACGCGCGTCTTCGTGACCGCCGTTTCGAAGAATTCGCGGCCGAAGTCTTCATACGAGTACTCGGTTCGTGACTCCGGGCGGCACGCGTCGGGGCTATCGGTCATGGCGGCATCCGAAAGGGCTGATTGGAGAGACGGTACGCGCGACGACCGCGGCGGGCATGCCGCGATCGCGCCGTAGGCGGATCAGGCGAAAACGCTAGCGGCGGATTCGGTTGTCCGCGTCGGTGAAGCCCTGCAACGACACGTTCAGATCCATGCGTTTGCCCTGCGGATCGATGAGGCTGACCGTGGCCGTGCTGCCGCTGCGCATGCGGTTACGCAGTGCGTTGTTGACCGGAAAATCGGCGCGGCAACCCTGCTCCAGACAAATCTGGAAGGGAAACGCCTGCGCCTCGCCGTTATCGACCTGCAGCTGCACACCCGGCGCGAGCCGCGTGCCCAGGGGCAGGATGAACACCATCGCGGCGGTATCGATTTCGGGCGGGTAACCCATCACCACACGAAGAATCGGCTTGCCGTTATCGGGGCTGTTGACGAGCTGGGTCATCTCGCAGCCGCCGCTGCCCGACTGCTCGGGACAACGCACTTCCCAGTCCTGGAAGGTTTCCACGGTCGTGTTGCCGCCACCCGACTGCTGGGCGAACGCCATCGGCGACAACATGAAAACGGTCGCCAGAATGAAAGCGCCGAAACTCGAAACTAGACGGAGCGACATATGCAACGGTCCCTTCAGGATTTGTTCGACGCTACTCTACTAGACAACGCGGTGGCGGTCGCCGCCGACCTTCGTCGCGCGCCGGTCAGTAGTTGGGCCAGATGCCGGGCGTGACGACTTCCAGCAGATGGCCATCCGGATCGCGAAAGTAAAGACTCTCGGCGCCCCTGGGCCAGTGCGTTCGCCCCTCGATTGGCACACCCCGGGCATCGAGATGGTCGGCCCAGGCGTGTAGCTGGTCGCGGTCGATCGCCAGCGCGATGTGCTGTCGCCCCCTGCCGTCGTGCGGCGGGATCGTGCCCATGCCGTTCGGCAGCTCGACGGTCTCGCACGTCTCGCCATCGGCAAACAGCAGCAGCATGTTCCAGCCCACCGGATATGCCGTGAAACGGTGATCCGCGGTATGCGGGATCAGCCCCATGACGTTTTCAAAGAAATCCCGCGCCCGCGCCATGTCTCGCGTATACAGAATGGTTTCCAGAACGCCGTTCAGTCGGGGCATGGGCGGATGGCGTCGTTCGGCCGACATCAGTAAATCTGCAAGGGCTCGGGCCCCTGCGGGGGTGCGAATAGGGCATCGAGCGTGGCCCGGTCGTCCCGCGAAAGGGTGATCTCCAGCGCCCCGGCGTTCTCGATCACCCGGTCGGGGCTCGCGGATTTCGGGATCGGCAGCACCGCCTCGTGACCAAGCAGCCAGGCCAGCGCCGCCTGGGCGGCGGTCATGTCGCGCGCCGCGGCGAACTCCCGCAAACCGTTGTGGGACAGCAGGCTCGCATGGTCGAACGGCGAGTACGCCATGGTCGCGATGCCCTGGCCCTGCAACCAGGGCAACAGATCCCATTCGATGCCGCGCTGGTTGAGGTTGTACAGCAGCTGGTTGACCTGGATCGCGGCGCCACCGGGCGTCGCGTGAAAATCGCGCGCGGCATCGATATCGAGATTGCTGATGCCGAAATGCCGGATCTTGCCGTCGCGTTGCAGCTGCTCGAATGCGGCGATCGTGTCCTCGAATGCCACACCGCCCTGCCAGTGCAGCAGATACAGGTCGAGACACTCGGTACCGAGCCTCTGCAGGCTGGCTTCGCAGGCAGCGATCGCCTGCTTACGCCCGGCATTGGACGGCAATACCTTGCTGACCAGAAACACGTTGTCACGGCGATCCGCGATGGCTTCGCCCACGAGCCGTTCCGAGCGCCCGCTGCCGTACATCTCGGCGGTGTCGATCAGCGACAGCCCACGTTCGATACCGGCCTGCAGTGCAGCGATTTCCTCCCGACGGGTCGTGGGGTCATCGCCCAGAAACCAGGTGCCCTGACCCATCGCCGGGACGTTCTCTGCGCAGGGCAATTTGACGTACTGCATGAAAATAGCCTGTAGCCGTTCGTGTTCGGCGCATCGGCCTGACGACCAGGACGGCGCCGCGTCGTGCCTGCCGGGTTGCCGCGCGCCGTAGCGCGGCGCGGCCGCCGATCAGAGCCGTTCGATGATGGTTACGTTCGCCATGCCACCGCCTTCGCACATGGTCTGCAGGCCATAACGACCGCCACGCGCCCGCAGTGCATGCACGAGCGTGGTCATCAGCTTCGTGCCCGAGGCGCCCAGCGGGTGCCCGAGCGCGATTGCGCCTCCGTTGACGTTGAGCCGCTCCGGATCGGCGCGGGTCGACTGCAGCCAGGCAAGCGGAATCGGCGCGAAGGCCTCGTTGACTTCGAAAAGGTCGATATCGTCGATGGTCATGCCGGCGCGATCCAGCGCACGCTCGGTCGCCGGCAACGGAGCTTCGAGCATGATGACCGGGTCGTGGCCCATCACGCTCATGTGATGAATACGCGCCAGCGGCTTGACCCCCAGCCGCTTGAGACCGGCCTCGCTGACCACCATCACGCCGCTCGCCCCGTCGCATATCTGGCTCGCGGTGGCTGCAGAAATGCGGCCGTTCTCGGCGAGCAGCTTCACGCTCGAGATCGACTCCAGCGTGGCATCGAAACGAATACCTTCGTCGACGGTATGACTGCTCTCCTCGCCCGATTCGGGATCGAGCACGGTGATCGGCAGGATTTCGTCGTCGAAAGCGCCGGTCTGCGTGGCACGAATGGCGCGCTGGTGGCTGGCCAGGGCGAACTCGTCAAGCGCGGCGCGCTCGATGCCGTATTTCTCGGCGACCATCTCCGCGCCGTCGAACTGACTGAACAGTTGCGTGTGCGGATAACGGTCCCGGATCGCCGGGCTCATGTAGATGCCCATCTCGGCCTGCTTGGCGAGGGTCAGCGGCGCGCCCATGGGCACCCGCGTCATGCTCTCGACGCCGCCGGCAATAACGACGTCCATGCTGCCCGACATGACCGCCTGGGCGGCGAAGTGCAACGCCTGCTGGGAAGAACCGCACTGGCGGTCCACACTCGTGCCGGGTACCGACTCGGGCAGGCTGGAGGCGAGCACGGCATTGCGCGCGACGTTGACTGCCTGCTCGCCGACCTGGCCGACGCAGCCGAGGATCACGTCATCCACGGCATCGGGGTCGGCGCCGCTTCGACCCACGAGGCCGTCGATCAGTGCCCCGGCAAGGTCCACGGGGTGCCAGCCGGACAGACGGCCACCACGGCGACCGCCGGCGGTGCGCAGCGCAGAAACGAGATAGGCGTCGCTCATGTCATCATTCGCAATCGGGAGGGGATGTCTTTGTGCCACCCTCTCCGTCGCGCTGTAAAGCATGTTCGAAACCGATATGAGCAAAAGCGGGCAAGCCGATATCGATTCCGGCGCATCGGCCTCCAGCGCCTACACGCTCATCTTCGATGTCGTGCGCCGTATTCCTTCAGGCCGCGTGACGACCTATGGACGCATCGCGAGGCTGGTCGGGCGCCCGCGCGCGGCGCGCGTGGTCGGCTACGCAATGCATCGCTGCCCGCCGGGCCTGCCCTGGCATCGAGTGGTGAACGCGCAGGGGCGCGTGTCGCTGCCCGCCGACAGCACCGCCGGTCTGGCACAGCGGCGACGGCTCGAGGACGAAGGCGTGGTCTTCATCGGTGGACGTATCGATCTCGATCGATATGCATGGCCCGACGACGACGCGTGACCTGCGTCGGCCCGGCGGTTTCGGAATGTTTGGCAAAAGCCGCTCGACCCGTCAGCCGGTGCATGACGATACGCCCGGCGATGCCCTGGTGCCCGCACACGACCGGGCAACCGCGATGCTAGGCTCAGGGACAGGGTTGCCCTGACCAAGTGCGTCCAAATATCAAGGAGTCGTCATGCAGATCGCAGACCGTTGTTTTCTGATCACCGGAGGCGGCTCCGGACTCGGCGCGGCGAGCGCGGCCATGCTGGTGGCGACTGGCGCGCGCGTGCTCATCGCCGACGTCAACGAAGAGGCCGGGCGCGCCACCGCCGAGGATCTGGGCGAGGCCGCTCGATTCGTGTATTGCGATGTCACCCGCGAAGAAGACGGCAAGGCCGCGATCAGCGCCGCGCGTCAGCACGGCGGCGCACTCCACGGCCTGCTCAACTGTGCGGGTATCGGTGCGCCCGGCAAGGTGCTGGGCAAGTCAGGCCCGCATGACCTGGCCGCCTTCTCGAAGGTCGTACAGGTCAATCTGATCGGCAGTTTCAACATGATCCGTCTCGCGTGCGAAGCCATGGCTGCCGGCAACGGCCAGGGTAAGGACGACGAGCGCGGCGTGATCATCAACACGGCTTCGGTGGCCGCATTCGAGGGCCAGATCGGACAGGCCTCCTATTCCGCGTCCAAGGGCGGCATCGTCAGCATGACCCTGCCGATCGCGCGCGAACTGGCGCGCCACGGTATACGGGTCATGACGATTGCGCCGGGCATCTTCGATACCCCGATGATGGCCGAGCTGCCCGAAGAGGTGCGCGATTCGCTGGGCGCGATGGTGCCCTTTCCCCCGCGCCTGGGCGAGCCGGCGGAGTTTGCGCGTCTCGCGCGCGACATCATCGAAAACACCATGCTCAACGGCACGACCATTCGGCTCGATGGCGCCATTCGCATGCAGCCCCGATAGCGCACGCTTCGGTATTGACGGCGCGTGCGGCTTGCCCTGCACGACGATCGAATCGGATAGAGTGTGCGTATTACATCAACCAACGCGATACCTCATGCCTATCCGCTCCACCGTTCGGCCATCCGTCGTCTTTCTCGTCGCCATGACACTGACGGCCTGCGGTAGCGAAGCCCGGCTCTCCGTCGACCAGGGCACGGGCCCGGACCCGGAGCTGCCGGAGCCGCAGAGCAGCCTGATCCCCACGGTAAACATCGCCAAGGCCAACCGCTGGGCCGAAGGTGAGAAGCCAAGCGCCGCGCAAGGCCTCGAGGTCAACGCCTTCGCCCAGGGCCTCGACCACCCCCGTTGGCTGTACGTGTTGCCCAATGGCGACGTGCTGGTTGCCGAAAGCAACGCTCCCAAACGCCCCGAAGACGCGACCGGCATCCGCGGCTGGGTGATGAAAAAGGTCATGCAGCGCGCCGGCGCGGGCGTGCCGAGCGCCGACCGCATCACCCTGCTGCGTGACACCGACGGCGACGGCCGGGCCGACGAACGCCATGTGTTTCTCGACGACCTGTTCTCGCCGTTCGGCATGACGCTTGTCGACAACACGCTTTATGTCGCCAACACCGATGCCGTCGTCGCGTTCGAGTACGAAGCAGACGCCGACCGGATCGACAGCGAAGGTCGCGAGGTCACGAGCCTGCCCGCCGGGCCGATCAATCATCACTGGACCAAGAACGTATCGGCCAGCCCGGACGGCACCACGCTGTACGCCACCGTCGGCTCCAACAGCAACGTGGCCGAAAACGGCATGGACGCAGAGAAAGGACGCGCCGCGATCTGGCAGATCGACCGCGAAACGGGTGAAAGCGAGGTTTACGCGACCGGGCTGCGCAACCCGAACGGGATCACGTTCGTGCCGCAGCCCGACGGCAAGGACGAACTCTGGACCGTGGTCAACGAGCGCGACGAGATCGGCAGCGATCTGGTGCCCGATTACATGACCTCGGTACGGGACGGCGGTTTCTACGGCTGGCCGTACAGCTACTTCGGCCAGAACGTGGACGAACGCGTGCAGCCCCGGAAACCCAAGCTGGTGGAACAGGCGATCAAGCCAGACTACGCCCTCGGCCCGCACACCGCGTCGCTCGGCCTTTACTACAGCCAGGACAATGCGCTGACCGAGGCATACCAGAACGGCATGTTCGTCGGTCAGCACGGTTCATGGAATCGCAAGCCGCGCAGTGGCTACCGGGTCATTTTCGTGCCGTTCGAGAACGGCGACCCGGCCGGCCAGCCGCAGGTGGTGCTCGACGACTTTATCCAGAACGACGAGGCCAAGGGTCGCCCCGTCGGCGTGGTCATCGACAACAGCGGCACCCTGCTCGTGGCCGACGACGTGGGCAACACGATCTGGCGGGTAAGCCGCAGCGGCCGTTCGACAAACGACAGCGATCAGCCGGCCAACTGATCCGCAGCCCGGTCTGTACGCGCAGCCCGCGCGTGCAGACCGGGCGCCGCTATCGCATCCATGGCGTTCGCGTATCGAGCGCTCACGAACTGAAATGCTGCGATTCGCCCCGCCGCCCGCCGTGTCCTTACGACCGCAAAGCGCGCCTGCATGCTGGGATTGACGCCGCCGCTAGGGCGCGCGACTGAAACAACGTTTCGATTTGCCGCCTTATCTGGCACCCACCCGAGTCGCTCGCGCCTGCCGGCTGTTCTGCAGCAGGCCGGCATCGCGGCGAGCCGCCAGTTTGCTTGATTCGCGTCATGGCGAAACGCCCGTGATTACGACGTTTTGCCGGGGATCGCGTTTTTTCCCTCCAGCGCGTACAACGGTGACATGAGTGAACGGTAATTTCGTGTTCACCGCTGGTTATGGTGAACGCACATGCATCGCTCATGCGTTGACCGCTTCCGCCTGCGCGCATACGCTTCGCGACCAACTGTTCGCCATGCAGTCACTTTCGAGTGAGCGTGTCCGATCGGTATGCCATCGCGCCACAGGGTGCGGGACAAGAATCAGAAACACGTGGAGATCACCCCATCATGCGTTCAAAAACTCTACTCGGCGCGTTGTCGCCGTTGCTTCTGACGGCTGCCTTCGGTCTGGCGCCGATTGCCAGCACCCAGGCCGCGGAGAGCGCCGCCGACGCGCCGGAGCTGCCGCGTTCCATGACCTGGTCGTCCTATGATGTCGGTTCCGCCGGCTATGCCGAGGCCTCCGCCATCGCCGATGCGTTCGGACGCAAGTTCGGCACCCGTATCCGTATCCAGCCGTCGGGTTCCTCGATCGGCCGTCTGCAGCCGGTGCTGAAAAAGCGTGCGGAAGTCGGTTTTCTCGCCACCGAGGCATTCTTCGCATCTGAAGGCGTGGCCGATTTCGCCGATCGCCGCTGGGGCCCGCAGAACCTGCGCACGCTCGGCGGGCGTCCGTCCTCGTTCGGCATCTTCACCGCCAAGGATGCCAACATCCGCTCGATGCAGGATCTCAAGGGCAAGCGCTTTGCCTACGTGGCCGGCAACCCGTCGATCAACCTCAAGTGCGATGCGCTGCTCGGCGCGGCGGGCCTGACCCGCGACGATGTCGACGCACGCATGTTCCCCACCTACAACGCGACCATGAGCTCGCTGGCGCAGGGCAAGGCCGATGCCTCCTGCACCACCACCACGCCCAGCCAGCTCTATGAGCTGGCGGAGTCCCCGCGCGGCATCCACTGGCTGGAAGTCGACCCGGACGACGAAAAAGCCTGGGCCCGTCTGCGCAAGATCGCACCGTTCCTGCAGCCGTACACGGAAACGGTCGGCGCCGGGCTGAGCGAGGATAACCCGGTCAACATCTTTGCCTATCGCTATCCGGTGCTGGTCGTGCGCGCGGATCAGGATGAAGACCTGGTCTACAACTTCCTCAAGGCCTTCGACCAGACCTATCCGATGTACAAGGACGGCACCGCGATCATGAATCGCTGGAAGATGGACCGCGCGGGCACCCCGCCCATCGACGTGCCCTTCCATCCCGGTGCGATCAAGTACCTGAAGGAAAAAGACATCTGGACCGACGAGATGCAGGCCTGGAACGACAAGCGTCTGGCACGCCTGAACGCGCTGCGGGCCGCCTGGAAAGACGCCGTCGCCGAGGGCGAAGGCAAGAGCGACGACGCCTTCGCCAAGATCTGGGAAACCCATCGCCAGAAGGCGCTGGATTCGCTGTAAGCGTGTTTCCCCGGGGCCGGGCCTGATGACAGGCCCGGCCTCAGTCTGTCTCCGTTCATAGCCACCGAGGGCGTCGCCATGGCCTCGAACACGCCATCTGCCACCGAGATCAGTCTGGAAACGGACGAGAAGGCCAGCCGCCTGCGCGGCGCCGCCTACTGGACCACCCTGGGTCTGGGCACGCTCGGTCTGCTACTCACCATCAACCAGACCTTCACGCTCGGGCTGTTCGGCTTTCAGCCGCTCGGTAACGCCTTTCTCTACTATCTGATCGGCCTGTTTCTGGCCGCGACCTTTCTCTACTACCCGGCCTGGTCGGGCGCGAAGAACAACGTGCCGCTCTATGACTGGGTGCTTGCCGTGATCGCCCTCGTGCCGGCGATCTATCTCGGCCAGCACGGCCTGCAAATCATTCAGGAAGGCTGGGACTTCAGCGCGCCGATCGAGGCGACCATCGCCTCGGGCGTCATGCTGGCGCTGATCCTCGAAGGCACGCGCCGCTGCGGCGGCCTGATTCTGGTCGTCGTCGCCTTGTTGTTCGGCTGCTATCCGCTGTTCGCCGACTACATGCCCGGCTTTCTCTGGGGTACGCAGTACGGTTTCGGTGAAACGCTGCGCGCGCACGTGCTCGGCGTGGAAAGCGTGATCGGCATTCCCATGCAGGTGGTGGCGAACCTCATCATCGGCTTCGTGGTCTTCGGCGCCGCGCTGACGGTCACCGGCGGCGGCGATTTCTTCATGGACTTCGCCATGGCCCTGATGGGCCGCAGCCGCGGCGGACCGGCCAAGGTGGCCGTCGTCTCCAGCGGGATCATGGGCAGCCTGTCCGGCAGCGTGATCTCGAACATCCTCACCACCGGGCCGATCACCATCCCGACCATGAAGAAGTCGGGCTATCCGGCCCACTATGCCGGGGCGATCGAAGCCTGTTCGTCGACCGGCGGAACCCTGATGCCCCCGGTGATGGGCGCGGTGGCCTTCATCATGGCCTCGTTTCTGAATGTGCCCTATGCCGAGGTGATGATCGCCGCATTTCTGCCGGCGCTGCTGTTCTATCTCGCGCTGCTGTTTCAGGTGGACGCCTATGCTGCACGCCGCGGGCTGATCGGGCTGCCGGAATCCCAGATCCCTCGGGTGATCGACACCCTCAAGACCGGCTGGCCCTATCTGTTCAGCCTCGCCATGCTCATCTACATGCTGCTGGTGATGCGTCTGGACGCCTATGCGCCCTATTACGCGACCCTCATCCTGCTGGTCATCGCCGTGTTCAAGCGCAGCCACCGATTGGACTGGCGGCGGCTTCGGTACCTCATGCTCAACCTCACCAGCAGCGTCGCGAGCCTGGTGTCGATCCTCGCCGGTATCGGTCTCGTGGTCGGCGGGCTGTCCTATACCGGCGTGGCCGGCGCGTTCTCGCGCGAGCTGCTGCTCTATGCGGACGGCAGCATTCCGTTGATGCTGGCCGCCGGCGCGATCACCAGCTTCGTGCTCGGCATGGGCATGACGGTAAGCGCCTGCTACATCTTCCTGTCGATTCTGCTGGCGCCCGCGCTGGTGGAGGCCGGCCTGAACCCGCTGGCCAGCCATCTGTTCATCCTCTACTGGGGCATGTTGTCCTACATCACGCCGCCGGTCGCATTGGCCGCGATCACGGCATCCGGCGTGGCGGGCTCGAACGCCGGGCGCACCGGGCTTTACGCCATGCGTCTGGGCAGCATCCTGTTCGTGCTGCCGTTTCTGTTCGTGACCAATCCCGCGCTGATTCTGCAGGGCGATATCGTCCATATCGCGCTGTCCACGATTACCGCCGTGGCCGCCATCTGGCTGGTCGCCGCCGCGCTCGAGGGCTATCTCTATCGCGTCGGCGCGATCAACCCGGCCATGCGCCTGATCGTTCTCGCGGCCGGTGCCGCGCTGATCTACCCGGAGCGCGCCTCGGATCTGCTGGGCGTCGCAATCATCGCCGCCGTGTATATCGCCGATGCCGCGCTCGGCGGCCGGCTCGGCTCCAAGGACGCCCAGCGCCTGGCCGAAGCGAAACAGGCCGATCAGGCCGAACAGGAAAACAGCAACGCGCAATCCCAGAAGGTGACTTGAGGATGATAGACAAGCGAATCGCGTCCATGCGCGAAGCGATCGCCGGTATCAAGAGCGGCGACGCCGTGATGATCGGCGGCTTCGGCAGCTCGGGCATTCCCTTCGAGCTGATCGAGGCGCTGCGCCTGCACGGCGCGGACAATCTGACCGTGATCTCGAACAACGCCGGCTCGCACGAGATCGGCATCGCCACGCTGCTGCGCGACCGGCTGGTCAGCAAGGTGGTGTGCAGCTACCCGCGTTCCCAGGGCTCGATCTGGTTCGAGCGCATGTTCGAGGAAGGCGCGATCGAGCTGGAACTCATGCCGCAGGGCACGTTCGCCGAACGCATGCGCGCCGCCGGCGCCGGGCTGGGCGGTTTCTTCACGCCCACCGGCTACGGCACCAAGCTCGCCGACGGCAAGGAAACACGCGAGATCGACGGCGTGGGCTATGTACTCGAATACCCGCTCAAGGCCGAGTTCGCGCTCATCAAGGCCCACAAGGGCGACAAGTGGGGCAACCTCGCCTACAACACCGCCGGACGCAATTTCAATCCGGTGATGGCGATGGCCGCCGAAACCACCGTGGCCGAAGTCGAACATATCGTCGAGCTCGGCGAACTGGACCCGGAAAGCGTGGCGACGCCCGGCATCTTCGTCGACCGCATCGTGGCACAGGAAGGACTCGTATGACCCGTCTCGAACCCCCGCAGATGGCCGAACGTCTGGCCCAGGACATTCCCGACGGCAGCTATGTGAATCTCGGCATCGGCATGCCGGTGATGGTGGCGAACTACGTGCCCGAGGGCCGCGAGGTGATCTATCACAGCGAGAACGGCATCCTCGGCGTCGGCCCCACGCCCGAACCCGGCACCGAAGACCCGGACCTGATCAACGCTGCGAAACAGTACGTCACGCTCATTAACGGCGGCTGCTATTTCGATACCGCGGATTCGTTCGCGATGATGCGCGGCGGGCATCTGGACATCGCCGTGCTCGGCGGCTTTCAGGTATCGGCCGACGGCAATCTTGCCAACTGGGCGACCGACAACGAGAAATACCCGCCGGCCGTGGGCGGCGCCATGGATCTGTCGGTCGGCGCCAAGACGGTGTATGTGCTCATGCGCCATACCACGAAGGACGGCCAGCCGAAGATTCTCGATGCCTGCACCTATCCGCTGACCGGCACGCGTGTGGTCAGCCGCATCTATACCGATCTGGCCGTGATCGAGATCACGCCCGAAGGCCCGCGCGTGATCGAGCTGTTCGGCGACAACAGCTTCGACGATGTACAGGCCGTGACCGGCACGCGCCTGCTGGCGCCGCAGACCTAGCGCCGGCTCGCCTTGTTCAGGCCGGCCGCAACCGACAGCACGCGCGCGTGACGGCACGCGACTCGCTTGGCGGGGCGCGCAGCGCGCTGATCTATATCGCGCTCGCGGCCGGCGTGATCGGCGCACCGCGCCTGGCGTGGTTCGTCGGCGCGCCGGCCGTGGTGCTGGCGATCGTGCTGTCGTGGCCGCGCCTCAACCGTATCCCGCGCGTGATCATCACGGCCGTTCTGGCCGCGATTGCCGCGGCGCTCGCCCTCGACCCGGCGCTGCTCGGCCCCGGTTTCATGACCATCACGCGGCTGGCCGCGCTGATTGTCGGTGTCATGCTGCTGGCCCATGTGCTCGGTAATTCGCGCCATCTCGCGATCATCTCGGAGCATCTTTTCGCCGGGCGCGCGCTTACGCGTTATCTAAGTATCACTTTCGGCACGCTCTTTCTGGCGATGCCGCTGAACTTCGGCTCGGTCAGCGTGGTGTCCACGCTCATCGGCCGCGAAATCGACACACACGGCGATTCGCACGGCACACGCAATGCCGCCCGTGCGGTGCTTCGCGGCTTCGGTTCGGCCTCGCTGTGCTCGCCGCTATCCATCGCCGTGGTGCTCACGCTCACACTCGTGCCCGGCCTGCACGGCTGGCAGCTCATCGGCCTGACCTTTCCCCTCGCCGCAAGCTATCTGCTGTTCGGCACCGTCTTTCGCGAGAACGAGAACGACACGCCGGATGCCCCCGACCGCCAGGCGCCCGACCACGTGTTGCCGTCGTGGCTTTTCTTCGGTGGCTGTATCGGCCTGATCTGTATCGCCACGTTCGCCTCGCGCGCGTTTCTGGGTCTGGCCTATGCGCAGGCAGTGACCTGCAGCTGTCTGCTGGTGGTCGCCATCGGGCTCGCGGGCAGTCCGCGCGGCCAGCGCAAGCCGCCGCGCATGGACAGCATCGGCAACGAAGTGGCGATCATCTGCGGCTCGGCGTTTCTCGGCGCGACCTTGAGCGCGTTCGTATCCAGCCGGCTGGGCGCGGCATTCGAACTGCCCGCCTGGGCTTTCCCGGCGATTGCGCTCGGTCTGCCCTGGACGCTTTTCGCCGGCGGGCTGATCGGTGTGAACCCGCTCATCCTCGTGACCATGGTGGGTGGCCTGTCCGGCCAGCTCTGGCCGGCCGGCGCCGGGCTCGGCCTCGCCGTGGCCATGGTGTGCGGCTGGGGCCTGACCATCGCGGGTACGCCCTATTCGGCCAACGCGCTGCTCGTGCAACGTCTGACCGGCTACGACAACTGGCGTATCACGGTCCACTGGAGCGCGCGGCTGTCGCTGATAGCGCTTACGCTGGCGTCGCTGCTGGCCGCCGGACTCACCCTGGCACTCATGCGCGGCTGAGCACGATCGCCGGCGATGCTAGCCTGAGCGGCCGAACCTCCTAGCCATCGATCGCATGCCGATGACCGATCCTCGTACGGACTATCGCCCACTCTATCCCGAAATCGAACCCTACGACAGCGGCCAGCTTGCGGTGGACGAACGGCACACGCTCTACTACGAGCAATGCGGCAACCCGCAGGGCAAGCCGGTGGTCTTTCTGCACGGCGGCCCCGGCGGCGGCGCAGGGCCGAGCAGCCGCCGCTTCTTCGACCCCGATCATTACCGGATCGTGCTGTTCGATCAGCGCGGCTGCGGGCGATCCACGCCCCATGCCGACCTCGTCGACAACACCACCTGGCATCTGGTCGACGACATCGAACGCCTGCGCACGCATCTCGCGATCGAACGCTGGCAGGTCTTCGGCGGCTCCTGGGGGTCCACGCTCGCGCTCGCCTATGCGCAGAGTCACCCGGCGCGGGTCACCGAGCTCGTGCTGCGGGGCATCTTCATGCTGCGGCGTGCGGAAATGCTCTGGTTCTATCAGCAGGGCGCGAGCGCACTGTTTCCGGATGCGTTCGAGGCCTATCGCGACCACATCCCCGTGGGCGAGCGCGGCGACCTGATCAGCGCCTATTACCGCCGCCTGACCAGCTACGACGAGACCGTGCGCCTCGAGGCGGCACGCCACTGGTCAGGCTGGGAAGGGGCGACGAGTTATCTCAAGCCCAGCCGCGACTACATGAACACCACGACGGCGAGCCGATTCGCGCTCGCCTTCGCGCGCATCGAGTGCCACTACTTCGTGCACGGGGGCTTTTTCGAACGCGACGATCAGCTGCTGCGCAATATCGACGTCATACGCGATATTCCGACCGTGATCGTGCACGGCCGATACGATGTCGTGTGTCCGCTGGCCAACGCCTGGGATCTGCATCGCGCCTGGCCGCAAGCCGACCTGCGGATCACGCCGGACGCCGGGCATTCGGCCTTCGAACCCGGCAACCGACACGCCCTGCTGGAAGCGACGGATGCCTTTCGCGGCCGCGCTGACCGCCGCGGCTAGCTGTCCAAACTCGCGCGCTGGCGCCGCTCGGCCACCGCGACGGTGGGCACGGGCGCCGGTGCGCTGCGTGCACAGTTGCGCCCGGCATCCTTGGCGGCGAACAACGCCTCGTCGGCGCGCTTGATCGCGGCGTCCGCTGCCATGCCCGGCTGCGGCGTGACCACGGTATAGCCCACGCTGATCGTCAGCCGGCCGCTCGGCGCATTCGGGTTACGCAACGCGAGATCGCGCACGCGCCGGCACAGGTCGTCGGCGAAATGCCCGGCGGGCTGGCGGTCCATGCCACAGGCCACGACCACGAACTCCTCGCCGCCATAGCGGGCAAGAAAATCCGACCCGCGCTGAAAACTCTCGGCCAGGGTCTGGGCGACATCAATCAACGCCTCGTCGCCCTTCTGGTGGCCGAAGTGATCGTTGTAGGCCTTGAAGTGGTCGATATCGATGAAAAAGATCGCCATCGACTCGGCGGCGCGCGTCGAGATCTTCCAGAGCGTGTTCAGCCGGCTGTCGAAATGACGCCGGTTGTAGACGCCGGTCAGCGCATCGAGCGTGACCAGCTCTTCGAGCGCGCGCTTGGCCGACTCCAGGTCGCGATTGCGTGCCCGCAGCTGCTCGTCGAGCAGCACGCGCTGGGTGACGTCCTTCTGGAAACCGATGTAATGCGTGACCGCGCCATTCTCGTCATGAATCGGCGACACGCTCAGCTCGTTCCAGAACAGGGTGCCGTCCTTGCGGTAGTTCGCCAGCACTTCGGAAAAGCCTTCGCCCTGGGCCACCGCCGCGCGCATGACGCCGCGCTGACGGGGGTCGATCGCCCCGCCTTGAAGAAAACGGCAGTTGCGACCGACCGCATCATCGTAGTTGTAGCCGGTCATGCGCTCGAAAGCGGGATTGACGAAGATGAGCGGGGTATCGATCTCACGCGCGTCGGCGATGGAAATACCGTCACGCGAATCCATAACCGCGTGTTGCAACAATTCGAGATCGATCATCAGGTCTATATTTCCCACACAAGCCGACGCAGTTAAGCATTAACCAGTGCGCAATTAAATCACGAACAGTACCTAGCCCGTTTTTGTCACCTGGCAGCGCTCGGAGAGGCTGTGGCGTGA